>ORJL011029304.1_pt1 | contig 13379 bp, 11 predicted proteins | sample 1779941 | NCBI WGS metagenome assembly ORJL01 (sample SAMEA104232317, study PRJEB22302) | groundwater metagenome | biome: forest; feature: aquifer; material: groundwater | place: USA | collected 2011-08-07 | depth 5.8 m
AATATATAGCTGTATGCAAGGCTATCATACCAATAATCCTGGCCATCTTTTCACACCACATCTCGCCCTGCCGCAGCCCTGTCCAAAGCTAAATCCCGTCCCACCCAAAGCTAAACCAAAATTGAAACTGTCAAACTTCGGCGTTGATCCTTGCACTAATCTGGTTTCGGGTCACAGCGCTTCCATCCCGCTTGCGATAGATGCCGCGCCGGTTAACTGCGTTCGCGAGATCCACAATATACATGGGGTTTCCATGCGTTCTCAGGATGTCTGCCATTTCCTCATGCAATGTCACTGTCACTTGAGTTCCTCCTCAAGAGCATTCTCACTCAATCTTCGATCCGGGCCAAATTGGGCCACCCCAAGCTTGAATAACGCGTTCTCCCAAGTAACTCGTAATCTCTTTCATCTTAGACCGGGTCTTGTCTCAATTTAGGCCAGGCATTGTCTCAATCAATGAGATCCCATCAGGCACGCGTCTGAGACGTGCCACCCACGGTGCCTGGCAGAATATCCGCTTTCTGGAGCCGCCGCAGCACAGCGGCTAGTTCATCAACGTACCTCCGCTGATTGCCTTGCGCTGGGAAACGTAAGAAATACTGGGGCAAGTCTTCCAGGTCAGCAAGGCGAATCGCTTTTCGTAGGTGCATTTCGATACCAAGCATTACCCCCACGAAGGCGAGAGGCTTGGCCTCTCGAATTCGAGCTGCCAAGGAGGGCACCGCTTGGTAACACTGCGCTCCTTTAGGTTTTCCAGGCTGCAGACAAAGGTCATCGACCCAGCACCCCATAGACTGGAAGAACTGGAGAAACCTCTCTCCCGCCCCGGCCTGATACCCGTAGACTTCCTGAAATGCATCTTTGGTGTATTTATAGAGGTTGGAATCGAAGTAATAGAAGAAGGTACCGCTGCTGGGAGGTGATTCGCCTAAGAACAGGACTTTCGTCGACTCCGGTTTGTATTGTAGTCTGGCCCGCTCCTGCCTTGTTTCCACTCTGTCCGCGCCGAGGTTCAACGCCGAATCATTCACACGCAAGGCGCTACCACGCGGCACAATCCTTGCTCGCTGCTTTTCTTCGGCTGCCTTGAGTAGCTCGTCCATCCATTCTGTCATCGGGATCACCCCCTTCTTCATCGAGTCAGGCATCTTCTGGTCGCCAGGATAATCCACGTCGGAATGACGCTTCGTCGGAACGCCCCGTCGCAATGTCTTATACGAATATCGGAAGATCATGTCGTATATACTGTACCAATATCTCGAAGATCACATGTATTATCACTTGGATACGACTTCATAGCCCCCAAAATAGCATGTCTTCGTGTATTTGTCAAGACAGAGACTCGCAGTCTGTGAGAAGGAATGAACCTTGACCCCTCCGGGGTCATGACTTATACTCACCCTGGAAGGGCAAGGGCAGGGGTTTCACTCCTATGAAGTGCTCCAATTGCGGTTCTGACGTTCCCCAAGGCTTCAAGTTCTGCGGCAACTGCGGCGCGAAGCTTGCTCCGCGCTGTCCTATCTGCGACGCCGAGGTCCCCGAAGGCTTCAAGTTCTGCGGCAACTGCGGCGCGCCTCTACCGGCGGCAACCGCGGCCCCTTCGTCACCTCCTCCTGGCCCGCCTCCAAGAGAGGCTCCTGTCGCAGAAACCCCCGGTCTCCAGGAGGAACTCAAGCAGGTGACCATTCTGTTCGGCGATGTCTCTGGCTTCACTGCCATGTCCGAGACGCTTCAGCCTGAACAAGTGCGCCTGATCATGGACGCCTGTCTGAAGCAGTTGGCCGCGGAGGTGAAGCGTTTCGGCGGCACCGTGGACAAGTTCAGCGGGGATAACATCATGGCCCTCTTTGGTGCGCCAGTGGCCCATGAAGACGACCCCGAGAGAGCAGTCATGGCGGCCATCAACATGCAGGAAGCGCTGACCCGTTTTGCCGCGGACCTCGAGAAGAAGATGGGGTTCAGCCTGCAGATGCGTATGGGCGTGAATACGGGACCAGTCATCGCCGGCATGACCGGATCGGACCAGGCTAAGGACTATACCGTCATGGGCGATGCCGTCAACCTGGCCTCCCGGCTCGAGCATGCAGCAGAGAAGGGGAAGGTCCTGGTGGGCGAAGGCACCTACAAGGCCACCAGGGCGGTAATCGACTACAAAGAACTCGCACCCATCATGGTCAAGGGTAAGACCCAACCGGTGCCAATCTGGGAGGTAATCGGCCCGAAAGCCCGGCCGGAGTCCAAACGGGGCATCCGGGGACTCGAATCGCCCCTAGTGGGCCGGGATGATGAGCTTACCCGTCTCAAGCATGTCTTTGAGACCGTGACGGCGAGGAAGCGTCCGCACCTGGTGACCATCTTGGGGACCGCCGGAATGGGCAAGAGCAGGATTTCGGTCGAATTCGAGAAGTACGTTACCGGGTTGCCGAATCCGGCCGCTGTGAGAAGGGGCCAGTGCCTGCCCTACGGGTCCACTATAGCCTTCTTACCCCTCGCAGAGATCATCAAAGCAGAGTGCGGCATCCTGGAGAGCGACGCCCCGGGAACGGCTAGAGAGAAGTTGATGGGCGCCATCCGGGCCGCCCTTGCCTCTAAAGAGGCAGGAGGAGGTTCCCAGGCCGGCAGGTTGGAGGACCCGGCCCAGGTGTTCGAACGGGTCGCCTTTGCCGTAGGCATGGCGCCCGAGGGCCGTTTCAGCGAGATGGATCCCAAGAGCGTAAAAGAGGAGCTTTTTTGGGGCCTGCGCAAGTTCTTCGAGAAGCAGGCTGCCCTCCGGCCGCTGGTCCTGGTCTTCGATGACATCCACTGGGCTGACCCCAGCCTTCTGGACTTCATCGAGTATCTGGCGGATAAGTCCGAGCCGGCGGACCTCATGATGCTCGGCCTCAGCCGGCCCGATCTGATGGACAAGCGCCCAAGCTGGGGAGCTTATAAGAAGAACTACGTCTCCATATTCCTTGAGCCCCTGGACCACGAGAGGAGCCTGCAGTTGATAACGCAGATGCTCAAGGTAGAGGAGCTACCGGAACGGCTGAAACGGGTCATAACCGGAAAGTCGGAGGGCAACCCCTTCTACATCGAGGAAATCCTCCGGATGCTGATCGAAGATGGGGTCCTGGCGCAGAGCCAGGGAGCCTGGCACTCCACGACCGGGGCGGTTGAGGCCCGCATCCCTGACACCTTGCAGGCACTGATGGCCGCTCGAATCGACCGGCTTCAGTCGCAGGAGAAGAGGGTGCTCCAGGAGGCCAGCGTCATGGGGCGGATCTTCTGGGAGGCAGCGCTGCTCCACCTCGCGGCAGACTTCAAGAGGGACGATCTCTTGCAGAAGCTCAACGGTCTCGAGGTCAAAGAACTCCTCGGGGAGCATGACGATTCCCAGATACCAGGGGAAAGGGAATGGACTTTCAATCACATACTGGTAAGGGACGTTTCCTACGAAAGCATCCCCAAGGCCAAGAGGGCCGAGAAACACACGCAGGTGGCGCTTTGGATGGAACAAAAGGCGGGTGATCGCCTGGACACGTTTGCCGAGATGCTGGCGTACCAATGGGAGCAGGCGGCCCTGGTTGACATGCAGATGGGGTCTCTCCTCGGTAGGACCGCGCTGAGCTCTGTTGCCAAAAAGAAGGCCGTCGATTATCTGAAGCTCGCGGGGGACAAGGCCCGGTCTCTGCAGTCCAATCCCGAGGCCGACAACCTCTATGAACGGGCGCTGACCATACTGGAGAGCTTGCTCCAAGAAGAAGACCCGGGGCGCCTGACGTTCCATGACCTCCATCTATCCCTGCTTTGCAGCCGGGCGGGGGTCCTCGAGGAGATTGGGGAATACAACCGGGCAATCCAGCACTTGGAGGTGGTCAGGCAGAAGGCCGAGGAACGCGGGATCCGGTGGCTGCAGGGTGAAGCCCTGCGCCTATTGGGAAACCTCTTTCGCGACAAGGGCGACCTGACCGAGGCGGAACGCCTGGCGAAGCAAGCACTGGACTGCCTGACCGAGGATGAGCAACTCAGGGGCAAAGGCGAAACCCTGCTCCTGATGGGCAAGGTCTACCACGACCTGGGCGAGCCGGGAGAGAGCCGCCGGTGGGCGGAATCGGCCCTTCAGATGGCCCAAGACAGCGGGGACCGAAGGCTGGAGCTGGCAACCTTGCCTCTCTTGGGCAATCTCAGCTTGCACCGGGGCGATCTGGACCAGGCTGAGGAGCTCTACCAGCAGGCGATTCTACTGGCTGGGGATATTGGAGACAAGCGGTTGGAGGGGTCCACCCTTTACCTCCTGGGGAGCGTTGCCCTGAATAGCGGCGACCTGCAAGACGCCAGGCGCCATCTGAACGAGGCCGTGGCGCTCTTCAAGGAGATGGGCAACCGGCGGGGAGAGGCATGGAGCCTTTTGACCCTGGGCACCACGTTGGCCCGGGGCGCCGATCCGGATGCCGGGCAGCATACCGTCGAGCGAGCGCTGGCAATCTGCCAGGAATTGGGCGACAAGTGGGCCGAGCCCTGGTGCCTTCGGGCGCTGGGTGAGATCTCCATGGCTCAGCGAGACCTGCCGGAAGCAGAGAGGCATTACCAGGAGGCGCTGGCAAAGTCCCAGAACACCGGGGATAGAGGCGTCCTGCCAGAGCTTTACCGGGAGCTGGCCGAGGTGCACCTCGGGAAGGGGGAGCCGACCCGCGCCCTGGAGTACGCTAACCAGGCCAGGGAGGTGGTCTCTGAGGATGACATCTATTCCCAGGCGACGACCTGGAGAGTCCTGGGATCCGCTCTTCTCGCGTCGGGGCAGACCATGAAGGCTGAGAAGTGCTTCAAGAGCAGCGTAGGCTTCCTGGAGGGCACCGGCTTCCGGCCGGAGCTGGCCCGAAGCTACCGCGAATACGCCCGGTTCATGGACGAGGTGGAGAGAGGACAAAAGGCGGCGGAGCTCCGGCAGAAAGCGGACGAGCTAGGCCTGGCGAAGTGATGGTAATATATAGGTATGTTTAACGTCGGAATACTTACCGTTAGCGACAAGGGATCTCGAGGTGAGCGGGAAGACCTGAGTGGAGCTGCCATCCGGGATATGGTTGCCACTATTGGAGCCGAGTTCGTGAAGTACGATGTCGTGCCGGACGAACGCGAGCTGATCTCATTGAAGCTGAGCGAATGGTGCGCCGAGGGGCTGGACCTGATCCTTACCACAGGAGGCACCGGGCTGGGACCTCGCGATGTTACGCCGGAGGCCACTCGAGACGTCATCGATCGGGAGGCGCCGGGGATGGCGGAGGCCATGAGGGCGCTTTGCCTCCAATACACACCCATGGCCATGCTTAGCCGGGCGGTGGTCGGGACCCGGGGACGGACGCTCATCGTCAACTTGCCAGGCAGTCCCAAGGGCGTGAGGGAGTCACTGGGCGTCCTGCTACCCGTTCTTCCCCATGCCCTGGGTATCCTGACCGGCGAGATCGGGGAGCATACCCCAAACCGGGATCTCTAGGCATGCGGACAGATATCCTGACGCTATTCCCGGAGATGTTTCGCGGTCCTTTCGAGGAGAGCATTGTAAAAAGGGCCATCGACAAGGGCCTGATCGAGGTAGCCTTTCACAATATTCGGGACTTCTCCACCGACAAGCACCGCACGGTGGATGACGCTCCCTACGGAGGAGGGCCCGGCATGGTCATGAAGCCGGACCCGGTCTTCGCCGCCGTAGAGTCATTGGCTCTTCCGAAAGGGACGCCGGTGATCCTGTTGGGGCCACAGGGCCGGCTGTTCAATCAGAGGCTCGCGGAGGAGTTGGCGTCCCGAGATAGGTTGGTCTTGATATGCGGTCACTACGAGGGAGTTGACGAGCGAATCCGCGAACATCTGATAAATGATGAGATAAGCGTGGGCGACTACATCTTGACGGGCGGCGAAATTCCCGCTATGGTGTTGGTAGACGCGGTAACGCGCTTGGTGCCCGGTGTCCTTGGGTCGGAGGAATCGATCAGCACCGATTCATTGAGCAGCGGGCTCCTGCAGTTTCCGCTCTATACGCGTCCGTTGGACTTCAGAGGATGGAAGCCTCCCGAGGTGCTTTTGTCGGGGCACCACCAGGAGATCGCCAGATGGCGAAGACGACAGTCGTTATTGCGGACCAAGGAGCGACGGCCGGAGTTGTTGGAGGTAGTGGAGCTCACCGTTGAAGAACGGGATGAGCTGGGGATCAGGAGGTAGCGAGCATGCCGTTTAACGTTGGGTTCGGGGAACTGATGCTCATCATGCTGGTAGCCCTGATCGTCTTCGGGCCCGGAAAGCTCCCGGAGATCGGTGGGTCGATTGGCAGGGCCATGCAGGAGTTTCGCCGGGCATCATCGGAGCTTACGGATGAGCTAACCAGGGAAGTGGCGGTAAAGAAAGAACAGGACCGGCAGGCCACGACCGGAGCCGGCGCAGAAGTCCCGGCCCCGTATGTGCCCGCCCAGACGCAAGCCTACAACCAGGAGCCTGCGGCGGTCTCCTCGGAGAACCTGCTGGCGTCGCCTGACAACGGACTGAAGCCAACGGCGGAGGCTCCGTCACAGCCGCCGACAGTGAGTTAGCCGTTCTCAGGGCGTTTGAAGCAATTGGGGATTTCCGTTTGCCTACTAAGGCTGGCTTTGCCAGCCTTAGTAGGCAAACCAAGAATCAGATAGACACACATCGTGTCGGTTTGGACGAGACAAAAAGGGGGATGATTCAATGGATGCAGCATCAGCGGTGTTGGTCGAGCCCAATCCTAACATCGCATCGTTTGGCCCTGGTGACCAGGTCAAGGTCAATATCAGAATCCGGGAGGGCGCTCGGGAGAGAATCCAGAACTTTGAAGGCGTGGTAATTCGCATTCACAACTCCGGGCCCGGCTCCACGTTCAGCGTGAGGCGAATCACCCATGGGGTGGGCGTGGAGAAGACCTTCCTCTACCATTCGCCCCTGGTCGAAAGGGTGGAAGTGCTTCGAAGAGGCAAGGTACGTCGTGCCAAGCTGTTCTACCTGAGAGGACTGACGGGGAAGGCGGCCCGAATCAAAGAGAAGGGCTGGGTTTCCGCCAAGGGGACCGCCAAGGAGACAACAAAACAGACAACAAAGGAGACAACCAAGGAATAGAGTGTATGCCGAGGTGGCGGTGGACTTCCCCTCCGGAACGTCCAAGACCTTCACCTACGCAGTTCCCGTCGATCTCGCCCTTTCACCCGGAGACCTGGTTCTGGCGCCCTTTGGCGCCAGAACCCTTCCTGGAATTGTCTTTGCTGTAACCCCGGAAACCAGTATCGACCGGCCCCGGGATATCCTCAAACGTTTGTACCCGGAGCCCGTCTTGTCCAGGACCGGACTTCAACTCGCCAGGTGGCTCTCCGCCTACTACCTCTGCCCCCTATATGAAGCGGCTGCCCTACTACTGCCGCCTGGCGCCGGTCCGCGCACCCGGACCATCTTCAGCGTGGTGGAGAACCCAGATGCCGAGGTCCTGGAATCGCTGGATGACAGGGACAGGGGCGCCTACGAATTCATCGCCGGAAGAGGCAAGGCGGAGATTGGAATCATCAAGAAGGAGTTTCCGGGCTTCCGGCTAGCTCCCGTCCTGAATCGGCTGGTGCGGAAGAAGCTCCTGGGGAAGATATCGGAGGCATCTCAGCCCACCGTGGGACCCAGACTTGCCTGGCGCCTGGAGTTGGTGAAAGACACTACCCCGGAGGCCGTGAAGGGCCCAAAGGCGCAGGCTCTAGTGGCGATGATGACCGAGGCAGGTGGCAGCCTGGACCTGGCTAGCGTGCGCGAACTACTGGGACCCATCCCCTCCACTTTGTCCAACCTGGAACGACAGGGACTGGTGCGCCGCGTGTCCGTGGAGGTTGGGCGCGAGCCGGTTGCCTCCCAATCTGAGCCGGAGCCGCTGGCGCTGGTGTTGGGCGACGCCCAACGGGCAGCGTGGAGGCAAATCCAGGCAGCTCTGAGCGAAGACCGGGGGCAAGGCGCACGGGTCTTTCTTCTTCATGGCGTCACGGGCAGCGGCAAGACCGAGCTCTACCTGTTGGCTCTGGCCGAGGCGGCGCGGCGGGGACGCCAGGCCATCGTTCTGGTGCCGGAAATCGCCCTCACTCCCCAGACAGTACAGCAATTCGCCGCCCGATTCCCAAGGCGAGTGGCTGTCCTTCATAGCGCCCTTTCCGCCGGCGAACAGTACGACGAATGGATGCGAATCAAGGAGGGCAGGGCAGATGTGGTGATCGGGTCCCGGGGGGCAATCTTCGCCCCGGCGCCCCATCTCGGACTTATCGTCATGGACGAGGAACATGAATGGACCTATAAACAGGATCTCCAGAGCCCCCGTTACCATACCAGGGATGTCGCCATCCAACTGGCGGAACTGACCGGAGCCGTGGTAATTCTGGGAAGTGCGACGCCTGACGCAACGAGTTACCACCACGCCAACCGGGGAGACTACAGGCTACTATCCCTGCCTGAGCGAGTCAGCGAAAAAGGGACCTTGCCTCTTCCCCATGTCGATCTCGTGGACCTGCGGAGTGAACTGCGCCAGGGCAACCGCAGCATCTTCTCCCGTTCTCTTCAATCGGCCATGAGGGAGGCTCTGGACAAAGACGAACAGATCATTCTGTTCCTAAACCGCCGGGGGGCTGCCAGTATCGTGGTCTGCAGGGAATGCGGCCACGTCATGAAATGCCGGCGATGCGATCTACCGCTGACTTTCCATTCCCAGGAATCCGGACTGGTCTGTCACCAGTGTAATTTGCGGCGGCCGGCGCCGGCCCTGTGCCCTTCTTGCTCAAGCGAAAAGATACGTTACCTCGGCGTCGGCACCCAGAAGGTGGCGGAGGAGGCAGCCTCCCTGCTCCCCGGAGCGCGGATTCTGAGATGGGACCGGGACGTGACCGGTCACCGCAAGGCTCACGAAGCCCTCCTGAGGCGCTTCGCCAGCCACCAAGCCGATATCCTGGTGGGGACGCAGATGATAGCCAAGGGCCTTCACCTGCCCCTGGTCACCCTGGTGGGGGTAGTGAACGCCGACCTGGGGCTGCACCTTCCCGACTTTCGGGCGGCGGAGCGCGCTTTCCAGATATTGACCCAGGTGGCCGGGAGGGCCGGCCGCGGGGCCTGGGGTGGACGGGTCATCATCCAGACCTATACGCCCCACAACTACGCCCTGGCGGCCGCTAGCAGGCATGACTACCAATCGTTTTACGAACAGGAGATGGGCCACAGGCGCTCTATGGGGAATCCCCCCTTCTCTCGCCTGGTTCGGTTGCTCTATTCGAACAGCAGCAACCAGACCTGCGAGAAGGAGACATTCCGCATGTTATCGCTGCTCAGAGGCGAGATAGAAGCCAAGGGGCATCGGGGAATCCAGACCATCGGTCCAGCGCCCTGCTACTTCAGCCGGGTAAGGGGGCGGTACCGCTGGCAACTGGTGTTGAGGGGCAAAGACCCCAGGGATATCCTGGAGTCAATCGTGATGCCCCCTGGGTGGACGTTGGACGTGGATCCCGTATCTCTGCTATAATGCCTTGATCGTCGGCTCCGGCGTAATTGGACGGGCCGGCCTGACTATATGGCGTCGCTTTGGAGACTGAGGCTTGGCAATCCTGACCATTCTTCCGGCAAGCGACCCGCGGGTGCACAAGAAATCCAGGCGGGTAACCGGAATAGATAAGTCAATATTCAAGCTTCTGGATGACATGGTGGAAACCATGCGGGCCGCCGGAGGCGTGGGCCTGGCGGCTCCCCAGGTTGGGGTCCTGCTCCGGGTGGTCGTAATCGAGACGCCGGACGAGGGCGTCATCGAGCTCATAAACCCAGAGGTAATCAAGGCTTCCGGGGAGCGGGACGTCGAGGAAGGTTGCCTCTGCTTGCCGGGGTACCTCGGGCAGATCAAGCGCAGCGAGGTAGTGAAGGTCAAGGGACTGGACCGGGAAGGCAGGCAGGTGCGGATCAAGGCCGACGACCTCCTGGCCGAGGCCCTGGAACACGAGATAGACCACCTGAATGGAATCCTTTTTGTGGACCACCTGGAGAGCATGGATAGGCTGCGCAAGCTGGAGCCCTCGCCTGCGGCGGGTGAGGCTGAGGCCTCGGAATAACCGAGAGGGCCATACGTTTGACACTGAGAACGGTGGTGCGAGAAGAGACGAATGCAACGTCATAACAGCATAATCCTGATCGGAATCATTATCGTGGCCGTGCTGGCCCTCTGGGTGGTCTGGCCGCGGGCCGATGGCTTCGCCCTCCAGGTGGGAAGTTGGAGTTTCGAACGCAACAGCCTCAAGCTCGGCCTCGACCTGCAGGGAGGCACCTCCCTGGTAATGGAGGGTGACCTGTCCAAGGTACCTGCCGCGACTTCGGACCAGGCCATGGATGGGGTTGTCAATGTCCTGGAGCGGAGAATCAACGGGTATGGGGTGGCCGAGGCCACCATTCAGCGACAGGGAGCCAACCGCGTTTTGGTCCAACTCCCCGGTGTCCGCAATGTGCAGGAGGCAATCCAGCTCATCGGGCAGACCGCTCAGTTGGACTTCCGTGAGCAGGCTGCAAGCCCGGGTGGCGCCGGGGACTGGACACCGGCGACTGCTTTAGGCAGCAACGGGCGGCAAACGCAGCTCACAGGCCAATACTTCCAGCCAAACTCTCAAGTCACCTTCGATCCCAATACCGGGAAGCCCGAGGTCACTTTCTCATGGAACTCGGAGGGCGCCCTCCTGTTCGAGCAGGTAACTACCCGCCTGGTGGGGAAGCCCCTCGGAATCTTCCTGGACAACGAACTGATTTCCGCCCCCACCGTCCAGAGCGTCATAAGAGACAGCGGGGTGATAACCGGAATTGGGCTTGACGAGGCTCGTTTGCTGGCGATCCAGTTGAACGCGGGCGCTCTGCCGGTGCCGGTGAGCATTATCAAGCAGCAGGACGTAGACGCCACTCTGGGCGCGGACTCGCTGCAGAGGAGCCTCCTCGCTGGCGAGATCGGCCTGGGCATCGTGGCGCTTTTCATGTTGGTATACTATCGGGCGCCGGGACTCTTGGCCGACCTGGCTTTGCTGGTCTATTCCGCGCTCACCCTGGCAGTCTTCCAGCTCATCCCTGTCACCTTGACCCTGGCCGGAATTGCCGGCTTCATCCTTTCCATCGGCATGGCGGTAGACGCCAACATCCTGATCTTCGAGCGCACCAAGGAAGAGGTACGCTCCGGGCGCCCCCTGGGAGCGTCGATAGAGGCGGGTTTCTCGCGGGCCTGGACCTCGATCCGGGATAGCAACACCTCGACGCTGATTACCTGCGCCATACTCTTCTGGTTCGGCAGCAACTTCGGCGCCAGCATCGTCACGGGCTTCGCCTTGACCCTGTCCCTGGGCGTCATAATTAGCATGTTCACCGCTATCATCGTCACCCGGACCTTCTTGCGGGTGCTCGTATCCAGCGAGACCGGGCGCAAGTTGGCGTGGTTTGGACTGGAACAACCTGCTCGTCCGGCATTGGCGACGGGCTCCAAGGGAGAATAGCCATGCGGGATTTGGTAGGCAAGCGATACTGGTTTCTGTTGCTCTCGGGTGTGGTAATCATACCGGGCCTGGTCGCCCTCCTCCTCTTCGGCCTGAGGCCGGGAATTGACTTCTCCAGCGGTAGCATCATGAGCCTCAAGTTCGCCGACGCTCTCGACCAGTCGGCCCTGAGGCAGGAGCTGGCAAGCCTGGGGCAGGGCGACGCCATCATTCAGCGCTCAGACCCGACCACTTTCCTGATACGGACCAGGGAGTTGGCGCCCGCGAAGCCGGCCACTGAAGGGCAAGATGCGGTACCTTCTGAGCAGGACCGGCTGGTCGCCAGCCTCAGGGACAAATTCGGAGATGTGCAAGTGCTCAGCTTCGACTCCGTGGCTCCCATCGTAGCCTCCGAGACTGTCAAGAACGCGACCTTCGCGGTGGTGGCGGCGGCCATCGGCATCTTGTTATACATAACATGGGCGTTTCGAAAGGTCGCTCGCCCCTTCCGCTACGGGGCCTGCGCCGTCTTCGCCCTGGTCCACGATGTGCTGGTGGTAGTTGGAGTCGCTGCCATCCTGGGGCGCGTGATCGACCTGGAAGTGGACGCCATGTTCATCACCGCCACCCTTACGGTGATCGGATTCAGCGTTCATGACACTATCGTGGTGTTCGACCGGGTACGTGAGAACATGCGTCGCATAGGCGGCTCGTTCGACAACGTGGTCAACCAGAGCCTGTTGCAGACTATGGCACGAAGCTTAACCACGTCTCTGACGGTTGTTTTCACGCTGCTGGCCATCCTTCTCTTCGGAGGCGTGACCATCCGCAGTTTCGTCCTGATCCTGTTGGTCGGTGTCATCAGCGGCACCTACAGTTCCATCTTCAATGCCAGCCAGCTTCTGGTGGTTTGGGAGCACGGAGACATCGGCAGGCTCATCCGCCGCCTCCCCATGTTCCAGGCGGCGAAGCAGGCCTAGTCCCCGTTGCACCTTGTTGCAGAGCATTCCCCCGGCCTGCACGTAACCGACAACCGTCTCAGCCATGATAACCTCCTTCGTCCTGGATTCCAGTGGGGCGCAAAACTCGCAGACCGGCCCGAATCGGGAAGCGCCGGGAAGGCCTAGCCCCATATCCTGTCTCAGAACGGCGCTCATCTCACATCCAGTAACCCCCTGACAAAAAGGGGGGCCAGGGGGTTACTCTGGGGCGCCAACCTGGTGTTGAGGTGAACCTAAATGGCGTCTATTGGGACCTTTCAAGGCGGATAGCTGGCGGACGAAATCAACCCTAAATCCCCCTTATCAGGGGGACTTCGTACACGCGGTTGACACTTGCGACCCCGCCACGTAGCATGACAAGCAGCCGTACGTTGAGACGCGAATGGGGGCACTGATGGGACGTTGTTCCGCTAAGAAGGTCGAGTTGGCTATACTGCTCGGCCTCCTTCTCGCCTTGGCCATAGCTGGCTCACGGCCGGCGCTGGCGGACGAGGGCTGGGTGATTAACAGTTTCGAGGCGCGCATCGAAGTTACTTCGGATGGTGCGCTGCAGATCAGCGAGACTATCTTCGCCAACTTCGGCGGGCTTAGCAAACACGGCATCTTCCGCGACATCCCCGTAGTCTACGAATACGGGGACAAGCTCAACCGGGTTTACGAGCTGGACGTGCGCTCGGTAACTGACGGCGATGGCCGGTCGTTGCAGCACGAGGTCAGTCGTGAAGGCAGCTATCTCCGCATCAAGATCGGCGATCCGGACGTCACGGTCTCCGGCGCCCAGACCTATCGGATCACCTATGCGGTGCGACGCGCGCTAAACGGCTTCGCCGATCATGACGAGCTCTTCTGGAACGTCAACGGCCAGTGGCCGGTGGAGACGAAAGCGACGCTG
>ORJL011875261.1_pt1 | contig 13377 bp, 13 predicted proteins | sample 1779941 | NCBI WGS metagenome assembly ORJL01 (sample SAMEA104232317, study PRJEB22302) | groundwater metagenome | biome: forest; feature: aquifer; material: groundwater | place: USA | collected 2011-08-07 | depth 5.8 m
ACAGTGTAGTATAAAAAATATCTTAGGGTAAAATAAGCTTGGAGGGAAAACATTTATGCCCAATTTGGCAGTAGTGATTATGGCTGCAGGCAAAGGAACAAGAATGAAATCTAAATTACCTAAAGTTATGCATGATATAGCGGGGAAACCATTGATTGAGCATGTCTTAGAAACGGTACGTCAAGTCGGGATTGAGTGTCCTATAGTAGTTTTGGGCCATGGTAAAGAAATTGTGAGGACACGAGTAGAAGATCGTTGTCAGATCGTAAATCAGACAGAACAATTAGGAACTGGGCATGCCATTATGCAAGCTTTACCTTTTTTAGACGTAAAAGATGATGTCATTGTGCTCAGCGGTGATCAGCCGTTACTAAAGGCGGGTACTTTACATGAATTAATTAAACTACATCGTGTGGAAGAGGCAACGGCTACAGTTTTAACTGCTAAGTTAACTAACCCTTTTGGTTATGGGCGAATTGTTAAAAATGCCGGGGACTTAGCTCGAATCGTAGAGGAAAAGGACGCAACTCCAGAGGAACGTAAACTTCAAGAAATCAATACAGGAACTTATTGTTTTAAAGTTTCCGAACTGAAAGAAGCACTCAGTCAGATTACCCCTAAAAATGCGCAGGGGGAGTATTATCTAACTGATGTTTTTAATATATTCATAGCCAAGAGCGCCAAAGTGCTAACGCACTGTACCCTAGATAGTGATGAGGCTTTAGGTATAAATAGTCGTAGTCAGTTGGCTGAAGCAGAAAAGATCTATTGCCAAAGAATTAGGCAATATTGGATGGATGAAGGCGTCACTATTGTTGATCCTGCTACAACGTTTATTGATGCTGAAGTTAAATTAGCCCCAGATGTGACGTTGTTGCCGTTTACCATTTTAAAGGGTAAAACACAGATCAGTGAGGATACAGTGATTGGGCCTCAAGTACAGATAGATTCCTGTATCTGTGGAGTGGGCTGTGAAATTAGCTATACCGTGGCTCAGGAAGCTGTTATTTCAGAGGGTTGTAAGGTAGGGCCCTATGCTTATTTACGACCGGGAACTTACTTGGAGGCCAGTGTTAAAATTGGAGATTTTGTCGAGATTAAGAACAGCCATATTGGCGTAGGGACAAAGATACCCCATTTAAGTTATATCGGAGATGCACAAGTGGGTAAGTCTGTAAATATTGGGGCTGGCTCCATTACTTGTAATTATGACGGAATAAAAAAATCACAAACCAAGATTTGTGATCATGCTTTTATTGGTAGTAATACAAATTTGGTAGCACCCGTCGAAATTGGCGAGGGTGCTATGACCGGGGCGGGTTCAACAATAACAAAAGATGTACCTGCCCAAGCCTTGGTAGTCGAGCGGAGTAAGCAAGTCATCAGAGATCAATATGTTAAAGAGAAGAAATAGGGGGATAAGTGATCATGGCAGTGAAAGAGTTAAAGATTTTTTGTGGGAACGCTAACCCAGAGCTCACTCAGGAAATAGGAGAATATTTAGGGGTTCCTGTTGGAGAATCTAAAGTGATGCGTTTTCGTGACGGAGAAATTAGCATTGCTATCGATGAAAGCGTCCGCGGGTCAGATGTCTTTGTTGTTCAACCTACGTGTAATCCTACCAATGATAATATTATGGAATTGTTAATTATGATAGATGCCTTAAGACGGGCTTCAGCCCGTCGGATTACCGCAGTCATGCCTTATTATGGTTATGCTCGGCAGGAACGTAAGGCTCGAGCAAGGGATCCTATTACAGCTAAATTAATGGCGAATATAATTACAACTGCTGGTGCAGACCGTGTTGTTGCGATGGACTTACACGCCCCGGCAATTCAGGGGTTTTTCGATATCCCTGTCGATCACTTGCCAGGAGTTCCTATCTTGGCTGAGTATTTCAGGGAGAAGGGGTTAGAGGATGTTTGTGTAGTATCTCCGGATTTAGGTGGGGTTACTCGCGCTCGGAATTTAGCAGAGCGAATCGGTGCATCGATAGCTATTATCGATAAGCGGAGGCCGGAACCCAATGTATCGGAAATTATGCATGTCATTGGCGAATTAAAAGGTAAAACTGTCATTATGATTGATGATATTATCGATACAGCGGGTACGATTACCCAAGGGGCACAAGCCCTTCAAGAAAGGGGAGCCAAGGACATTTATGCTTGCTGCACTCATCCTGTTTTATCGGGGCCAGCCATTGAACGTATCGAGAATTCTGTCATCAAAGAACTGATCGTCACCAATACAATACCCATTGCTCCTGAAAAAATGATTTCTAGGATAAGAGTTCTGTCAGTTGCTCCTTTACTTGGTGAGGCTATGGTGCGAATTCACGAGGATCTCTCAGTAAGTAAACTATTTAGTTAATTCATAATTCATAATGCATAATGAAAAATAATCATAATGTAAAATTCATAATTCACTTAAACCAGGTCACTTAAACCAATTCAAATTCATAATCAGGCACACATTATAATAATGCATAATGCATAATCTTTAATTCTTAATTGTGCATTATGCATTGTGCATTATGCATTAATCCCTAGGGTTCTCTAATAGTTGGAGAAGAGATGATGCTACTGTCGTTGACTGTAGGGTGGTCACTACTCTGTGGTTCGATACTCAGAGGGTCCTCTGAGGAGTGATTATCAAGGGGAACAACTGTATTAAGGGCAACTAAAGTCTCTTCTGTAGAGTCAGTTGGCTTTTCTTTCTTAAAATAATGACTAACAGCTTGTTTGGTTCCTGATGCTAAGTTGCTGGTTGAATGGAGAAGGGTTTTTAGGGTATCATTTAATCCTTTGTCTGAGACCGTCAGGTTAACTTCGCTCCCTTTAGAGGCTACAATAATATCATGGCCAATGGTGATCAGGTTGTCTGCTTTAAGATGGGCTTTTCCGTTAAATAAACCATCAACTTTTCCACCCGCTATTTCTATGTGGGTCATTTTACCATCCTCTGGATTGATATAATACTCTTCGGCAACTCCTAGCGTTTTTCCGCTTTCTGTAACGACTTTTGTGCCAATGATAGTCAGTTTCTCTTTTATAAGGTCTAAGATTTCCGGAATATTGGTCGATTTTTCAACGTGAGCACCTTTGTCAATCGTTATGGCGTCTTCTCCAACGCTAACTACTTTGTTATAAGGAATAATACGCTGGTCTTTAAATAGACCTTTTGGATCCACCACAATTGCGGCAAGGGACTTAGTTTGTGGATTGAAAATAAGGCTCTTAACATAACCAATGTGTTGGCCTTCTTGGAGTGAGATTATTGGCAAAGATAAAAATTTCCGACTTGCTTTCACAGATTCGCCCCCCTTAGTCGTAGTTCGATATTCGTGGTTCGTGGTTCGAGGATCAATTCGATATTCGATGTTTGATATTCGTAGTTAGAATATCGAACTACGAATTTGGCATAGTTTCTTTATTAACTTTATTCAAGAAGTATCAGCAATATGCTTGGTTGATCAGAAAAAACCTAGTTTGTGTTTGCTTAAGTACGGAGTTTTTAGCTCAAAGGTTTAGTATAAAGTTTTAAGTTCGTAGTTCGTAGTCCGAACATCGAACATCGAATTGGGGGGTGTAAATGAAAGTAATTATTGGGCTAGGGAATCCTGGGGTGGAGTATGCTGAAAGCCGGCACAATGTGGGGTTTGTAGCTTTAGATGGGCTTGTAGAAGGCTTGAACTTAGGATTTAGGGCAAAATATCAAGGGCTTTTAGCAGAGGGTCAAATGCTAGGTGAACGCGTGCTATTCTTGAAACCTCAAACCTTTATGAACCTAAGCGGTCGTTCGGTTAGAGAACTCTTGAACTTTTATAAACTATCAGGGGAGGATTGTTTGGTACTACACGATGATTTGGATTTGCCGTTAGGAAAAATACGCTTGCGCACTCAAGGTAGTGCGGGTGGCCATAATGGAATACGCTCAATCATAGCTGAATTAGGTACAGAAACGTTTTGGCGATTAAAGATTGGTGTGAATAGGCCACCTGATCAATGGGATACTGCCCGTTATGTTCTCTCGCCTTTCTTTCCAAAGGAGCTCTCAGACCTGGAGGAGGTCCTAGATCGGGTAGAAAAGGCTGTAACTCTTTGGGTGGGTGGACATCATAACCAGGCTATGAATTTATATAATAAGTAAGCTGGTATAACCTTATCCTGCTGCGGACAATCTAGTAATGGAGGTGTCTGCGGTGTTAATGTTAAAAATTTGCCAAGCTTGCGATTATATTTTGGGAGAGATTGAGGTTGAAGATGACTTGACCAATGAGTATCCAGATTCTATAATGAATGTCGTTGGAAATGTTGCTTATGCACTTTGTCCGGATTGTTTAAGACAGATCGAAGCGGAGGCTGAAGCTGAATTAGCGCTAGTTTATCATTAATTAGAACTGGCAGTGTTAAGTGGGACTTTCGTAACTGTAAATCACTCGGACTTATCCAATTGCCTAATGTGCAAGGACAAAAAAGTTGGCTGTGACCAAGGAATGATGGGGGTCCATTTGGGACGTTCATCTTTTTTGCTGTACCCGAAAGGATGAACCATATTGAATTTGAATTCAATCCATGATTACCTAAAACAAGGTTTTGAGATTAGTGCGGTTGAGAGGACTCTTAGCCAATTGGACTCTCCACGAATGGTTTACAATTTAACGGGGAGCCAGAAGGCAGCTTTTGTGGCTCAATTATTACGTGACCATAGACCAGCTCTAATTTTAACGTACTCAGAAGAACAAGCTCAAAAATGGACTAATGATCTCCGGACTTGGTTGCCTGAGGAAACAATACTTTTGTTTCCGACTACAGAATGGTTGCCGTTTGAAGTTTTGGGACGGAGTAGAGAAACTACGGCCCAACGTATTCGGGTTTTTAAAAGACTGTCTCAAGATAATACCTGTACCATAGTTGCTTCTATCCTAGCGGTGGAAAGACGTTTATTTCCGTTGGAGAGGTGGAGACAACATTGCCTGGAGTTCAAAGTTGGCTCGCCATATGCTATACCGGGGATTCTCAGTAATCTGATCACTATGGGCTATGAACGTGTTGAGTTAGTTGAGGGTAAAGGACAATTTGCCTTGAGAGGCGGGATTTTAGATATTGCCCCTTTAGATAGTGAGCCGACTCGTTTAGAGTTCTTTGATGATCAGGTTGACTCTATTCGTACCTTTGATTTGGAAACTCAGAAATCAGTGACAGTGCTTCAGGATGTCTTGATAGTACCGGTTTTGGAGTATGTCTTGACAAGTGATCAACTTCATCGATTAAGTTGGGAGATTCGTTCACAAGCCCGCAGAGCGTTAGGTCGTTTGCAACGTTCTGAGCGGAAAAAAGAAGCCGAACGTTTAAGCGGAAAGGTTGAGCACATTAAAGAAAGACTAAGTCAAGGAATTCTTGATGAAAATGTCTATCCCTATCTAAGTTTAGTATCTGAAGGCTTAGTGGACTTCTTTTCCTATCTTTCCACAGAACGTTTGCTTATTTTAGATGAGCCCTTACGCTTAAAGGAACTGTTGGATTTTCAAGAAAAAGAAAGATTAGAAGAATTTACCCAGCAACTTGAACAAGGGGAGGCTTTTGTCAACCCGGCAGATCAATTTATTTCGTATGACCAAGTCCTTAAATTAGGGAACCAGCATCCTCTAATTGGACTTTCAACGTTACTTCGACAAGCTCCGGGACTAACAACTCAACGTATTTTTAACCAAACTGCTCGTCCCTTAACTGGTTTTATGGGTAAGACGGGTTTGATGGTTGAGGAGATCGAACATTGGCAAGTAGCTGGAAATGTGGTGGCACTTTTTGCAGGGGATGAGGAGCATGCCCAGCGTTTAATTCAAGGTCTTAAAGACCGAGGAGTATTTGCTCAGCGAAAATTGCTGGAGGAAGGAATTACTGGTGGGAAGGTCTTTGTATACCCTTATTCACTAGACCAGGGGTTTGAACTTCCTTTAGCTAAAGTTATTGTGCTTTCGGAGACCGAAATATATAAACGTGAACGTAAAGTCGTTGCAAAGAAGCCTCAAGGGACAGGTAAGACTCCCCAACGTCTACAATTTTCAGATCTTAAGCCAGGGGATTTTGTGGTGCATGTCCAGCACGGGATTGGCCGATTTAGCGGAATCGAGAGAATTGCCGTTAGCGGAGTGGAAAAAGACTATTTTACCATTCATTATGCTGGAACGGACCGACTTTATGTACCTATCGATCAGCTGCATCTGCTACAAAAATATTTAGGCAGTGATGCAGATACGGCGCCTAAACTATATAAGTTAGGTGGTAATGAATGGCATAAAGTTAAGAGTAAAGCTAAGAGCGCTGTAAAAGAAATGGCCATTGATTTGGTCAAATTATATGCTAAGCGGGAAGAAAGCAAAGGTTATTCGTTTTCCCGGGATAATGTTTGGCAAACGGAGTTTGAAGAAAAGTTTCCGTACGAGGAAACCCCGGATCAACGACAAAGTATCGTGGAAGTTAAAGAGGACATGATGCGTACTCGACCGATGGATCGTTTGTTGTGTGGGGATGTCGGTTATGGTAAAACTGAAGTTGCCTTACGGGCAGCGTTTAAGGCGGTAATGGATAGTAAGCAAGTCGCTATTTTGGTCCCTACCACAATCCTAGCCCAACAACATTTTAATACCTTTCGGGAGCGATTTAATGGTTATCCTATAGTTATTGAAATGTTAAGTCGATTTCGATCAGCGAAGGAGCAAAAGGCGATCATTGCAGGTATTAAGGAAGGGAGCATTGATATCGTTGTTGGGACACATCGCTTGGTCTCTGATGGAATTAAATTTAAAGACTTAGGACTTCTGGTTATTGATGAGGAGCAACGGTTTGGTGTAGCCCATAAGGAAAAACTCAAAGAGCTTAAAACAAATGTCGATGTTTTAACTTTAACGGCAACCCCAATCCCACGGACATTGCATATGTCCTTGGTTGGGGTAAGGGATATGAGTGTCATTGAGACGCCTCCAGAGGATCGTTACCCTGTGCAAACTTATGTCATGGAGTTTCGGCCTGACCTTGTACGAGATGCCGTGAGACGAGAGATTCAGCGAGGTGGCCAAGTTTTCTATGTCCATAATCGAGTTGAGGATATGGATCAAGTCGTTACCTTTCTTAATCAACTCATTCCAGAGGCTCGTTGTGGTATCGCTCATGGTCAAATGAGTGAAGGAGCCCTTGAAAAAGAGATGTTAGCTTTTTTGGAGCAGGAGAAAGATATCTTAGTTTGTACAACAATTATCGAAACTGGTCTGGATATGTCCAATGTTAATACTCTCATTCTTGATGAAGCTGATCGGCTAGGGCTTGCCCAGCTTTATCAATTAAGGGGACGTGTCGGTCGCTCAAATCGCAAAGCTTTTGCATATTTTCTATACAAACCTCAAAAAATATTAACTGAAATTGCTGAAAAACGTTTAGCAGCTATTAGGGATTTTACGGAGTTTGGTTCAGGGTTCAAAATTGCTATGCGAGACTTGGAAATTCGTGGAGCTGGAAATATTATTGGTGCGCAACAGCATGGGCAACTTGCTGCAGTAGGATTTGATTTGTATTGTCAAATGCTGAAGGAAGCAGTCCAGGAATTGCGTGGTGAAAGTGTTGAGGTAGTTATTGAACCGAGTGTTGAATTACAGGTGGATGCCTTTTTGCCTGATGAGTATATAACAGATCGACAAACCAAGGGCACACTTTATCAGCGTATGGTTATGATTAAGGATGAGGACGCTTTAGGAGAAATGCTTGATGAGTTAGTTGATCGTTTTGGAACTCCTCCGCACGAGGTGGAGAAACTCTTTCAGATTATTCGAATTAAATGGTTAGCCAGTTCTCTGAAAATTGAACAGATTCAACAATTGAAACAAAGTATTAACTTGCACTTTGCTTCTGATCCAGGTTTGGGTGGAGAACAACTCATGGCGATTGCCGCTCGTTGTCCTTATCCCATAACGTTTGGTACAACAGCAAGTGGCAATTTGGAGTGTAAGGTGCGCTTGCGCTTGACCGAACAAGCAGAAATTTTAAAGGCAGTGAGTCGAGTGCTAAAGACGTTTTGTGAGATTGCGTCTCAATCAACTCCTTGATATAATGGCATCATTGAAGTGAAAGGGTGTGGAGAAATGAAGAAGTCCCGGGTGGGAATAGTCTCAGTTGTACTTGTAATGATGCTTGTTACAACGGGTTGTAACTCTCTAGTGGGAGGTAAGTGGGTAGCTAAGGTTAATGGAACGGCTATTAGCTTAGATCAATACAATCAACGTGTAAATGATGCTAAACAGATCTATGAAAAGCAAGGAGCGGATTTTACTTCTGAACAGGGAAAAAAAGACCTGCCTCAGTTAAAGAACCAAATTCTTGATCGGATGATTGAAGCACAGGTTATTGCCCAAGAAAACAAAAAACTTGGACTTAAAGCTGATGATCCCAAGGTTAAAGCAGAGGAAGAAGGCATCAAGAAAAATATGGGGACAGATGCCCAATTTCAAGAGGTTCTTAAACAACAAGGGATGACTGAGTCCGAATTACAAAACTTTTTAGCCCTCTATCTTAAACAAACTTCCGATCTCAAATTAAGTGATAGTGATATTAAGGCTTATTTTGACAAAAATCAAGATCAATATGGCCAACCGGAACAAGTAAAAGCTCGCCATATTTTACTTAAAACCGAAGATGAGGCTAAACAAATTATTGCGCAACTGAAGGCCGGGGGTAATTTTGAACAATTAGCTAAAGAAAAATCGACTGAACCAGGTGCGAAAGACTCTGGAGGAGAATTGGGCTATTTCTCCAAAGGTAAAATGGTACCAGATTTTGAAAAAGCTGCCTTTGCCCAAAAGGTTGGAACTTATTCTACAGAACCTGTTAAAACAGAGTTTGGCTACCACGTTATTTTAATCGAGGAGCACAAACCGGCTACTGTGCCTGACTATGCCAAAATTAAGGATACTGTGGAAAAGGATGCTTTAAATCAGGCTAAGGATGAAAAATTCCAAAAGTATTATGATGAATTACGAAAGTCGGCCAAATTAGAGTATGCCACTGGATATAATCCAGAAGCACCAGCACCAGCACCAGCACCAGCACCAAGTAAATAACCATTTTTTTAGAGGACGTCAGTAGTAATTGCGAAGAAGAACATTCCATGGGGAATGTTCTTCTTTTTTGTCTTGGAAAATAATGAATAATCTTCTATGTCGGGATATATACTATCATTGAATTAACGTAGCGTCGGCAAAAGGAGGGAAAAGTGTCAATGAAAGCAACTGGGATTGTAAGAAGAATTGATGACCTTGGTCGTGTAGTTATTCCAAAAGAAATTCGTCGGACACTTCGTATACGTGAGGGGGATCCGTTAGAGATTTTTGTTGACAGGGAAGGGGAAGTGATTCTTAAGAAATACTCTCCGATTGGTGAATTAGGGGAGTTTGCCAAGGAGTATGCTGATTCATTGTTTGAAGCTACAGGGCATATAGCGTGTATTGCAGATAGGGATACTATTATAGCGATTTCTGGGGCTTCTAAAAAGGAGTATTTGAATAAGCCAGTTGGGCCAGCAACAGAACAAGCTATGGAAGAGCGAAAAACCATTATTATTTCAAAAGCTGGAGAACATACCGCCTGTAAAGTTTGCCCGGAAAATGAGGAAGAAGATAAGTGTAAGTTGACCAGCGAAGTCATCGCACCCATTATCGCTGAAGGAGATCCCATTGGGGCAGTTATCTTAATGACTAAGGATCCAAATGTTAAAATGGGTGAGTTAGAAACTAAATTAGTCGAAACTGCAGCTGGCTTCTTGGCTAAGCAAATGGAGCAATAAACAAATGACCCCCACTGGCCTAGTGGGGGTCATTTGTCGCAAATTGACTCTACTCATAACAGTAACTCCAGCACTATTTGCCCGTTCGCAAGCACTACATTTGCTACTCGTTAGACAATAAGGCTACACGCCAAAACCTCTGGGTATTTCTGCATGTAAACCCTTGGCGTGCTTAACGCTTTATCGTCAGCACTCGCTGACGCAAATTCCGCTAATTGTTCACTACACAAAAGTGCTTTCTGGCTTTTTACAGCGGAATCACGTATGATTTGTTTAGGGGGTGGATTTATTGGACTCGTGTCTACACGTAGTGGGTTTAGGCCCGGGAGGTCTGGATCAGATGACTGTTGGTAATTACAGATTGCTTCGAAGTGCTAAGAAAGTATTTGTGCGTACATCTGAGCATCCCTGCGTGCAGGAGTTAATAGATGGAGGTTTGGTTATCGAAGCTTTTGATAGCATTTATGACACTGAGAATTCTTTTGAAGAGGTCTACGAAAAAATTGTCGAGCGTTTGCGAAAGGAACTTGCTCAAGGCTGTGAGGTAGTATACGCGGTTCCGGGGCACCCGACCGTTGCTGAAAAAACAGTAACTATGGTTTATAGTAAACTTTCACAGCAGTATAAAACAATTATTCATCCAGCACTTAGTTTTCTTGATGGGATTTTTGCTGGTGTTCCTTTTGATCCTATTGAGGGTCTGATACTAAAGAATTATGATGATTTAAAAAATTCGGGAATTACAGGTCAAGAATGGCTGATCATTCCCCAAATATATAATAAAATGATTGCTTCTGATGTAAAACTGGATTTAATGGATATTTATCCAGAAGACTTAGAGGTAATGATTATTCAATCCTTGGGAACGGTTAAACAAACTGTAGAAAAGGTTCCTTTGCATGAACTAGATCATCAGAAATTTAATCATTTGAGCACAGTAGTGATACAACCCCATCAAGGAGTGGTTTCTTTGACGAAGTTGCAAGAAATTATGCGGATTCTACGTTCTCCGGAGGGTTGTCCGTGGGATCGGGAGCAGACCCATGAGTCACTTATACCTTATTTGATTGAAGAAAGTTATGAAGTGATTGAAGCAATTAAGAATAAGGATATGTATAATTTATCTGAAGAGTTGGGAGACTTATTATTACAAGTCATTTTTCATGCTCAGGTGGCTGCAGAGTCAGAAAATTTTCAACTTGAGGATGTCCTGCAGGGAATTATCGCCAAACTTATTCGACGGCATCCGCATGTTTTTGGCGATAGAAAAGCAGCAAACTCCAGTGAGGTGATAGAAACCTGGGAACAAATTAAACAAGAAGAGAAAATCACCCAAGATCTTCCGCCTAAAGGTTATTTCTCGGGACCTAAGGGACTACCTGCTTTAATGTTAGCTGATCGTACTCAACGGAAGGTAGCGAAGATTGGGTTTGATTGGCCAGATCTAAAGGGTCCATGGAGTAAGGTTCGTGAAGAGTTGGAAGAATTAGAACGTGCTTTAGAACATAATGAAGGAGTACGCGAAGAATTAGGTGATTTGTTGTTTTCAATTGTTAATTTGGCTCGGTTCTTAGAGTTTGATGCTGAGGAGGTTCTTCGGGAAACGGTGCAGAAATTTCAGAAGCGTTTTTTAAAAATGCAGGAGTTGGCTCTAAATTCAGGTGTAAAATTAGAGGGACTTTCTTTGGAAAAAATGGATAATTTTTGGGGAAAAGCAAAAACTGAAGAAAAAAGATGCAAAGTTACGATAGTATAGCCATATTTAGCAGGAGTTTGGCTATTTGTCGCGAAATATAACGCGTAATGATGTGATAATTGGGAGGGAGCAACTTGAACAAGGCCGATCTCGTCGCCGCCGTTGCTGAGAAAGCTGACATGTCCAAGAAAGATGCTGAGAAAGCAGTTAAGGCTGTCTTTGATGCAATCGAAGAAACGTTAGCCGCAAATGAAAAGGTTCAACTTGTAGGTTTTGGTACGTTTGAAGTAAAAGATCGTGCAGAACGCACAGGTAGAAATCCTCAAACCAAAGAAACAATTACGATTCCAGCCTCTAAAGTTCCTGGTTTTAAAGCTGGAAAGGCACTTAAAGACGCAGTTCAAAAATAAGGTGTTAGCTGAGGTGAAAATCAGGTTCGTGTAGAACCTGATTTTTATTAAGGTCAAAAGGTGTATTATGCGAATTGATAAGTTTTTAAAGGTATCCCGTTTGATTAAACGGCGAACAATAGCTAAGGATATCTGTGAAGGTCATAAGATCCTTCTTAACGGAAAAATTGCCAAACCTTCAGCAGAGGTAAAGGTCGGTGATACTATCGTCATAGAAATTGGTTATCATCTTCTGGAAGTACGAATCTTAGCCATTCTAATGAGTGTTAGAGCCAATGAAGCTTCTTCTATGTACGAGGTGTTACGTGATGAACGAAAAGCAGAGCCTGAATAGGGTTCTGCTTTTTAAATTCAATAATGTCTAAACTCCACGAACTAAGAATAAGGTTTAAGAAGAAAATGGTTAGGGGGATGGACATAGTGGATAAGGCTCTAGGAAAAGGATATCAGTTAGTTATGTTGGATCGTGAAAAGCTATCTTTAACTGGTGTGCGCAAGGTACAATCGTTTGATCCCAAAGAGATAGTATTAGATACAGGGAACGGTACACTTAGTGTCAAGGGTGATCAGTTAGGGATTAAACAACTGGACTTAGGGTCTGGGGTAGTGGAAATTGAAGGCAGAATTGACACTATGAATTATCCACGCCAAACTAATAATGGGACAAGACCAAGTCTTTGGGGGAGAATTTTCCGTTAGGAGGGAGAACTATCTCTGAATTCGTAACACTATTCTGGATTATGTTAGCGGGAAGCGTAGTAGGATTTTTCTTTGATGTTTATCGTTCTTTTCGTCATTGGAATAAGTGGAGTTCCTCTATGACCTTTATTGGGGATATCTTCTTCTCGCTGTTGGCGCTGGTTTTGCTTTTCTATTTTTTCGTAAAAGCTAACGATTTGGCTTTTCGTTTCTATATGCTGTGGGGGAGTCTACTAGGTCTATTTATCTATATGCGTTTAATAAGTTTTATCGTTCTGCGGATTTTATTTAAGTTTTATCAATTTGTACACTCGGTAATGGAGGGAGTGCTCTTGTTATTGCGCATACCTTATCGAGGGTTGATATTAGGGATGCGACCACTTTATGCAATTTTGCGTTGGGCAGGGCTATTATTATATCGTATAATTGAAGTTTTACTTAGTCCACTATTATGTCGAGCAAAGAATGCTGTAATTAAAGGGTGGGAAAGACTTTTTCCACCAAGAAGTAATGTATAATTTTTCTCAATGGGGATTGAATAGCTACCGTGGGTTCGTTATAATAGAAATGTACGTGTTTTGTAGACTGTTTGTAGATATTATGTACACAGTTTATCCACAAGTTGTGCATAACTCGATGTTCGATGTTCGATGTTCGATGTTCGATGTTCGATGTTCGATGTTCGATGTTCGATGTTCGATGTTCGATGTTCGATGTTCGATGTTCGAACTACGAATTTCA
>ORJL011474619.1_pt1 | contig 13372 bp, 14 predicted proteins | sample 1779941 | NCBI WGS metagenome assembly ORJL01 (sample SAMEA104232317, study PRJEB22302) | groundwater metagenome | biome: forest; feature: aquifer; material: groundwater | place: USA | collected 2011-08-07 | depth 5.8 m
CATTTTATCCTTTGTAGATTCTTAATAAGTTTTCCACCATGGATGTGCTTGTGTAATGTGCGAGAAACTCTTCTCGAGCGTTTCTTTTCATGTTTTTTTTATCGCTTCTTTTCTCCCATTCATCAAGCGCGCCAAGATACGAAGAAAGGCTGTAGGGAAGCTTCCATGAAAAACTTTCTTTCAGAATGCCTGAAAGGCCCCCCTCATTCGGACCTAAAATAGGAAGCGATATGGCCATCATCTCCAGCGCCACAAGGCCGAAGGGCTCAATGTTATTTACCAATATGCCCAAATCGGCGATAGAAAGGTATTTCCTGACCTCCTCGCGCTTTATATAGCCGGTCAAATAAACGCACGAAATTTTTTTAAGCTCTTTTTCTTCCGAGCCTCCGCCAACCACTATAAGAATATATTTTTTTGGATCAAGTTTTTTGGCAATATCAATAAGCAGTTCTATTTTTTTGTCTTTGTCAAGCCTTCCGATATGTATAATTATTTTTTTCTCTCCAAATGCGCTTAACTTGTCTCGGAGCGTCTGGTCAAAATAGGCATTATTCTCAAAATCTTCTTTCTCTATCCCAAGAGACAGTATATGGATGGGCTTTGTCGTGTAGGGGCGAATTTCTTGGGCTGTAAACTCGGAATTGCAAATAATTTCATCCGCGGCTCCGGTAAATTTTTTCATTAAAATATTTTCAAAAGAAATAAAAAAATATGACTTAACCGCCTTTATAAAACTATGTCCCCTATAGAGCCCGTACGCCACATGAATAAAATTATCCGCCCTTTCATGGCTGAAAACAAAAATTTTCGCGGAGAGAATTTTTTTTAATGCGAGGATTTTTGAATAAAAAAATAATGTCGTGAACTTGTCTCCGATTTCAATGATATTCGGCTTTTCTTGCAGGAGTATCTCTTGTAAATATTTAAAATGCTTAAAGATGTAATACGTTACGCCATTGACAGAAAGCTTAATGGAGGGAACATAGTATAGAGACAGTGAACCTTGCGTTTCCTTTCGAATAGCGCTTGAGGCATGGGTTTCGGGCGCGATAATAAAATGCTGAATATTTATCTTCTTGTATTCGGCTCTTTTTGCGTCTATATATGTTTTTATTCCCCCGCCCCGCGGAAAATACAAAAATGTGATATCGCAAATTTTCATTTTTTTAGTCTAGTTTTTTTATTTTTGGTCCGTCCATGGTGTCTTCTACGCTGTATCCAAGTTTTTGCAATTGTGAACGCAGCTCATCTGACTTTTTCCAATCTTTTTTCATACGCGCCCCCTCTCTTTCCTTTGCCAAAGCATCTACTTCTTTTGGAATTTTTATTTTTTTCGCTTTTTTCAAACCAAGCCCCAAAACTTCGTCAAACTTAAGAATAGTTTGTTTTTTCGCGGAGTTTGGCATCTCTGAATCTTTTATTAATTCCCAAAGAATTCCAAGTGATTTCGGGATATTAAGATCATCCTGTACTGCTTCTGAAAATCTTTCTTCGTATCCGGCGCATCCAATATTCGGCTTGTCGTATTCGGAGATTATTCCACGAAGATTATTAAGGGCGTTTTCGCTCGCCTCAAGCGCTTCCCAACTAAACTGGAGCTTTTGGCGATAATGCGTGTTAAGGCAGAGATAGCGAAACGACAGCGGGTCAAATCCCTTATTCACAATATCTTTTAGCCGTATAAATGTTCCAGAGGATTTTGACATTTTTTCTTTTCCAAAGTCCAAAAATTCATTATGCATCCAGAATCGCACCACTTCTTTTCCGTACACTGCAAAATTTTGCGCGCGCTCGTTGGTGTGATGCACGCCGATATGGTCTACTCCTCCGCAATGTATATCAATAGAATTGCCAAGCTCTTTTGTGGACATGGCGGAACATTCAATATGCCAGCCGGGAAATCCATCGCTCCAAGGCGACGGCCAATGCATAATATGATTTTTATTTTTTCCCGCAAGCTTAAACCACAAGACAAAATCCGCGGGATGTTTCTTCCCCGAGTCGATCTCAACTTCTTCGCGCGCCCCGACAACTTTTTCATCAAGCGTCTGCCTCGAGAGTTTCGTGTAATCTTTATATTTTGATGTGTCAAAATACACCGCAAGGCTATTTTCATACGCGTAGCCATTTTTATAAATCTCTTCAATATATTGAATCATTTCTATAATGTAAGAAGTTGCCCTCGTCCACTTATTTGGAGGAAGAATATTCAAGTCTTTTATGTCTTTCTTAAACGCTTGCGTGTATTTCTTTGAAAGAATTTTGAGGCTAGCGAGCGTCGGCGCAAGCCCTTCACGCGAAAGCGCTTTCATCATCTTGTCCATGCCCGAGTCCGCGTCTGACACCAGATGGCCGACATCGGTAATGTTCTCAATGTGCGAAACTTTATATCCGCTATACTCAAGCGTTCTTCTCAAAACATCGGTAAATACATACGCGCGAAGATTGCCAATATGAACGTAATCATAAACAGTGGGCCCGCAGGTATACAAACGAACCATCTTATTGTCAGATGGCCAAAACTCCTCTTTTTTTCGCGTGAGAGTATTGTAGAATTTCATTTCCATAGAATATAAATTACCACAAAACCCCGGCTTTTACAAATTAAAAAGCCTTCCATAAAATTGGAAGGCTTAAATTTTTACAATTCAGTGTATTTATATCTACAACCAGTTCCTACCACCTTACCCGTACCTCCGCAACCACGGCAAGAATGCTTTTCAATTCTAATTTTCCGATTTTGTACTTTTTCGGACCAGCCGAAGTCTGGATGGTTATTTATTAATTCGATTCTCCTTCTTTCAGCGGATTCTTCATCAAAATCACAACTAGAAACTATACGCCAAACAGACCATCCATGTAACCATTTGCCATATTTTATATGCCGTTTTTTAAGCCGCTGTTCACAATGAATATCGTACGTAACCCCTTTGCCAAAGCAACTACCACATACTTTTTCTTCCTTATAATATTCTACTTCTTCAACAACCGGCCTTCTTGTGCTCCCGCAATGCGGACATGACTCTGCGCTATCTGACATGGTCTCGCGGCAATCCTGACATCTTCCCAAAGCCATAATTTAGCTCCTTGTAAAAGAACAATAATTATAACCCATAAAGCCATGAAATACCCTACCACGCTTTTTTTATTTTGTCAAATAAATGCGTTTAAATATAAAAAATAATCTTCCTTAATTGTTTCGCTATTCTCTTTTCGTTTGGTATACGAGATAATGAATGTGTAAAAAAAATACTGAAGGCATTAAGCTTACGTCCAGAGCATTAACTTTTAATATCAATTCAATGGAACGATCGTTCCATTGAATTGATATTAAATTTTATCTATGAGTGTATAAAAAAATAGGTTATTGATTCACAACAAGTAGTTCTCCTAAAACAGGACAATAAAAAAGATGCTGGCTTTATGCCAACATCTATTATTATTTTTGATTATTCTAAATTTTTACTTACTGCGAAACTCGGACGCGAGATGAAATCCCGCTTGAGCGTACTTTCTCACAATGTCCCAAAAAACTGCGGAATCTAAAACATGTCTCACAAACTCTGATTCACTATCACTCAAATGAATTTTCGTTGAATCGCCCAAGGGCGATGTCCGTATATCAACATCTGTCGAATCCGTTGACGTAGACGGAATGCATACGAACATCTCTTCCATCGCACACTCTCCTTAAAAAAGTAAAAAATGTAAAATAACAAAAGGGGCGCTTACTGCCATACTATCAATAATTCTTATGTATGTCAATGAACATGAATACACCAGAGTTTTTTCAAGGACACCCTCCCCACAGGCCAAGCTTGTGCTCGCGCGCGTAGTTCTGCCCGTCCAAAAATATTTCTTGAAATTTTACATCCGGAGGATATGTTAAAGCGTGCGCGTAGCCTTTTGACACAAGCTCCGCGTTTATAAACATTTCTTCATTGCTATCTATATCCACCACATACACATACCGCAAGAGCCTTCCGTATTTATCGCGCTCCGACACATCCCTTTGGAGACGGATATACTTTCCTTCCACAAGCTCTTTATTTTTTTCAAACGCTTCTCTGCCGAAACACTGAACGGCCTTGTTAGGATGCTTTGTTTCAGGAGTGTCTATGCCGATGTAGCGGACTTTCTCGCCATTTTCCAGCTCAATAGTATCTCCGTCTATGGCACGCGCTACCAAATAAAGTATTGATTCATCGCTTTTCACCTGATACATTCTTATTTTTTTCGCACGAAGCGATGTCTTGGCGGGCTTTTCTTTTATGGCGGTCTCTTTTTTATCGTTATTGGCAAGAAAAAATATTGAAGCGACAATCAGTAAAATCAAAGATACTATCAATTTCTTTTTCATCATATCTCCTTATTATACTTCCTTTGTCAGAATTATTTCAAAAAATGCAAGACAACTGTAAGATTGTAGATTGTACTACACTCTTACAATTGTCTTGCCCAATGAGCTTAAGGAAACAGGTTAGTTTTTTTCTGCCAACGAAGTTTCGTTTTCTTCAGAAACCAATATTTCAGCTTTCTCTTGTTCATCTTTTTCTAAGATCATCTCGAGTTTAGTGCGAATATCCTCAACATACAAAGCTATAAAAAGAAAACCTGTAAGCGCGGCAATATTGAACATGCCAGCAAAAAATCCATATTGGATGAATACACAGATACTGATCCCTAAAAGTATGACAGTTGTCAGGATGCCGAGTATTACCACAAACGTTTCAAATGCTGTTGCTTCTCTCTTTTCCATTTCCATAAAATACCTTTCTCCTTATTGGGAAATTGTTTTGAAAAGAACAAAACACCTATATCTCTTTTATCATACTGTGGGTCTGCGGTCAAGGGCTAAGGGTGGTCTTTCCAATGCCAAAAAACAAAACCACTCTTTATTATTAAGAGTGGTTTTAAAAAATTATCTGTTCAAGAAGTTTTCCTCGCCTGCCATTTTATGCAAGCGAAGCATTATGTTCTCAATCTCTGTTCTCGGTTTTGGATTAAGCATGCCTTTTTTATCCAATTCTATTTTCCTTTTTCGTATCTCATCCCAAACCCTTAAATCCGGCTTTTTTTCTACATTTTTGTGAAAAATCATGGAATACCACCTTTCCTTACGCTTTAAAAAAAAGCCCAATAACTCCTAAACAGACGCATAAACTAAAAAGAACCTCATCTTAAATTAATAGATTCTTTATTTTTTGTCAAGCCTGCTTCAGCCATTCTTCCCCCTGCCGGCATAAAAGCTCTCCTGCCCTTTGAGGCTCTGCCATAACTTCTTTTATAATATTTTCCATTCTCATTCCCTGCGATCCTTTAATAAGCATGAGATCACCCTGTTCCATTCTTTCTTGCAAAAATTTCCCTGCCTCCTGTGTTTTAGAAAAAGAAAAAATTCTGTCAGAAAGCATTCCCGAATCCTTTGCCCCCCGCGCAATATCGCGCGACCTCTCTCCAACGCATATCGCAATGTCAATTCCAAAATCCATAAGTTTTCCACCAATGGCATAATGCTCCTTTTCAGAAATCTTTCCAAGCTCAAGCATGTCGCCGAGCACCGCTATTTTTCTTTTTGACGGGTACGATGCCATTGCTTTGAGCGCCGCAATTACCGCTTGTGGTGATGAATTATACGTGTCATCTATTATTTTTGTATTTTTTACGCCCACTAAAAGTTTCATTCTCCCGGGAAGTGGCTCAAATTTCTTCAACTCACTTATGGTTTCAATGATATTAATTCCATAAATTTTTGAAACCGCTATCGCGCAAAGCGCAGAATATATAAAATGCTCGCCCAAGATATTGGGCAAGATCACGGGCACATTGCTTTTATCGTACGCGAGCTTAAAGCTTATGCCTATCCCATTTTTAGATTCCTCTCCCGCCCTCACATCGCTTGCGCGAAGATCAGATCCTTGAGAAAATCCAAATGTCAAAACATTTGCCTTTGTCTTTTTTGCCATACTCAAAATATAAGGATCGTCAAAATTTAAGACCGCATATCCGTCTTTTTTTATATTCTCAACAAGCTTTCCTTTTTCCTTCGCGATATTTTTTTGCGTCTTGAAATATTCAATATGCGCCTGCCCGACCTGCGTAACAATAGCGATCTTGGGCTTTATAAAGCTCGAAAGATATTCTATATCCCCCGGATGGTCAGCGCCCATCTCAAGTATAATAATTTTTGGATACTCGCATTTTTTTCTTATTAATTTCTTTGCCTTGCGAAAAATCTCAAGCCAAGCAAAAAAAGATTTTCCTCCGGAATCGCAGCCAATAAGAGTGAGTGGCGCTCCTATTTCGTTATTATAATTCTTTTCGCTCTTGCGAACATTAAAATGGTTTTTTAAAACAAGATATATAGCTTCTTTCGCAGAAGTTTTTCCAACGCTTCCCGTGATAGCAATAATATCGGGATTATATTTTTCAAGAATCCTCTTTGAATATTTTTTTAATTTTTTTTCAACTATTTTTTTTAAGAAATTTTTCATATAGCATTTTTCATAACTTCTATCTGTCCGGAGGAACATTATAGTAATCCAAGATAAACTCTATGACATTCTTAAAGACTCTGGTTGTGGTCTCAGAGGCGAAGTTGAACTTCTTTGGATTATCGAGCCGCACAATTATCGCCACTCTGGGGTTGTACGCGGGTGCAAACCCCGCGAACGAATGCGTAGTTGCATTGCTGTATTTTCCGTCCGAACCTGCGACCTGCGCTGTTCCCGTTTTTCCACCGACATAATAGCCCTGAATTTTTGTTTTTTTATCCCATCCGTTTTCAACCGCCGATACAAGCATTCCGGTAATTTGTGCTGAGGCATTCTGCGATATCACCTGCCGTACGACCGTGGGCTTAATTTCTTCGACCACCACTCCTTCGTTTAAAATCTTCTCAACGATATATGGCTTCATAAGCTTTCCGCCATTTATGAGCGTTGAGAATGCCGCGAGATACTGAATGGGCGTTATGGTAATCCCCTGACCAAATGACGCCGTCATGGCGTATATCTCGCCGCGCTTATCAAGAGGAGCGATATTCCCAGCGCCCTCGGAATCAAGCCCCACATTGGTTATTTCTCCAAATCCAAAATCTTTTACATACTTTAAAAAATTCTTCTTGCCGATAAGATTTTCCACAAAAACTGCTCCGGTATTAAGGGACTTCTCCAAAACCTGCGTCATCGTCTGCACTCCGTAAGCTTTTTGGTCAAAATTCTTGATAGGCTTTTGTCCTATAATTTTTATCTCTCCCGTGTCTTCGTAGGTCGTATTGGGCGCTATCTTCTTCAGATCAAGCCCTATTGCCATGGTAATCGCCTTGAAAATAGAACCCGGCTCATACGCGTAAAAAATCGCCGGATTATTAAAAATATTAATATCTTTTACGGTATTGAAATTTGCCGGATCAAAATCGGGGAAACTGCAGATGGCAAGTATCGCTCCGGAACTGGGATCCATAGCAATGATTGACCCGCTTTCAGCCTGATATTCCTGAACGCCCTTTTTTATCTCTTCGCATATTTTAAACTGGATGTTCCTGTCAATGGTGAGGACAATATCTTTTCCGGAAATAGGATTTTCCACTTCTCGATCGCCCAAAGTAATACTCAAGCCATATGCGTCTTTTGAAGAGCGGATTTTTCCCGCCACTCCGGCCAACAATTCATTATAAAAACCTTCCAATCCATATCTGCCGACGCCGTTGTAATCAACATATCCCAAAACATGCCCACCAATATTTTTTTCAGGATATTTCCTGTAGCTTTCCGGAATAAAATAAACTCCGGAAATTAATTTTTTCTTAAGTTCTTCAACCATTTCTTTTGAAACTTTCTTTTTTACCGGCTCATACGGATCGTCTTTTTTGTTTATCCTTTTTAAAAGATCCTTCCATTCTTCATCGCTCAAGCCGAGCGCGGGGGCAATTGTGTCAATAAATTTTTTCGTATCTTCAATTTTTCTCGGATCCGCGTACACCAGATAATAATCTTCATTATATACTATGGGATAGAGCTTATCATTTTCCTTTACATAAATCGAGCCCCTGGGGGGGATGATTTCCTTTTCAATTTGATGCAAATTCTTTGCAAGAGCGCTATATTCCGAATAATGGAATATTTGCAAATCTACCAAACGATAAATGATAGTCGCGCACATTAAAAAAAAGACAGCCATAAGCATATGGAGTCGAAAATCTTTTCGTATGGGAATATGGCTTGATGTTTTCCGTATTACCAGAGGCATAAACGAAAATTTCTAATTACTCAGCCCAAGGCTGACCCGCCTCGGGCGGGTAATTTCCAGCGAATGGAGTAATATTTTAATTTAAATCCGATTTGAATATTTTAGAAATTAGATATTAGGAATTAGAAATTGCCCCGCCTCGGGCTGGGTCAGCCTTGGGCTGAAAGTAATGCCTATCTTTTAAGCGCTGTTTGGGAATTTTGATAAAGATATACCGCCTCTTTTGAATCTACCATTTCAAGGCCATTGAGCTTTTGGGTAAGGGCGCTGAGCGACTGAAGCTCCATGCTCTTGCTTTCCATGTCCCTCTTTGATTTTTTTAATTCATCTATCCTATGCTCAATATCTTTAATCTCATAGCCCTTTGTAGCCATATTGTTCGCTTGGGCGATATATACAATCAAGGCAATTCCAATAAGCCCAAACAAAAAAGTATTGAATATTTTCTTTTTTGAATGGGTATTTTTTTTATTTTTTGATTTCTTTTTTAATATTTTCCACATAATATTACGATTATTTTTATTTTTGTTTTTGTTTTTATAATTTTTCCGCCACCCTCATCTTCGCGCTCCTGCTCCTGGTATTCTGCGACACCTCCTGTGGCGTAGGCACGACAAGCTTCTTTGTTATTATTTTTAATATTTTTTCATGTTCGCATTGGCATTTTGGATATTCAGGAGGACACACGCACTTCTTTGCTTCTTTCCTAAAAAAATTTTTAACGATCCTGTCTTCGAGCGAATGGTACGATATGACGGCTATCCTTCCGCCCCGTCCCAGAACATCCCTAGCCCCATGGAGCGCTTCCTCTAAGGCTGCAAGCTCATCATTTACGCGGATTCTCAGGGCTTGAAAAACTTTCGTCGCTGGATTTTTTATAGACGGTTTTTTATAATATTTTTTATATACTTCGGAAATAATCTGTACAAGCTCGCTTGGCTTTTCTATTTTTTTTAATTTTCTGCGTTCAATAATCTTTCGCGCTATAGGCCTTGCCAAATTCTCTTCTCCATACTCTCTGAAAAGCTCAACGAGCTCGCTCTCCATCCACTCGTTAACTATCTCTCCCGCTGTCAGATCACCTTCTTTTTCCATCCTCATATCAAGCGTATCCGCGTCAAATCCAAATCCCTTCGCGCCCCCATCTAGCTGATGCGATGACACCCCCAGGTCAAAAAGTATACCACTTACATTTTTAAAATTATTTTCAAGTGCAATTTTTTTGATATTGCGAAAATTTCCCCGTACTAAAATAATATTTTTTATATTTACATTTTGATTTTTAAAATGTTCCAACGCGTCAGAATCCAAGTCAATCGCAAGCACTTTTCCATTTGGCATAATACTTTTTGCAATCTCTATCGCATGCCCTCCTCCGCCCAGCGTTCCGTCTATAAAATTCTGTCCAGGCAAGGGATTAAAATATTCTATTACTTCCTTCTTTAAAACTGAAATATGATACATTCGCTGAAATATTATTGTTACATTGTTATATTGCTACATTGTCAACGATCCAGGCACCTAACAATTTTTAACAATGCAACAATGTAGCAATAAATTTATACGGCGAGCTCTCCCAACTCTTCGGCGATATCATTGCTTTTTGATTCAGTGCCTTTCTTGTATTTTTCCCATTGCTTCTCATCCCACAGCTCTAGTCTGTTATAAAGACCAGCGACAACAACCTTTTTTTTCATTCTCGCGAATATTCTCAAATATTCCGGTATTATGGCTCTTCCCTGCTTGTCCACCTCTACATCCATCGCGCCGGCAAGCATAAGGCGCGCGAACGCTCGGCTATTTGACTTTGATATGGGAAGAGCGGATAATTTATCCGCGAGTTTTTTCCATTCTTCTTTTGTGTACAAAAAAAGACAACTATCAAGGCCCTTCGTCACAACGGCTCCGTCCTTGAGGAGTTGCCGAAATTTAGCCGGAATAGCCAGCCTTCCTTTCTCGTCTATAGTGTGTCTGTATTCTCCAATAAACATTTGCATCCCCTACATCCTTTCCCCGAATGAAAAAGCACTCGGGGAAAGGATGTGTATTGATAACGTTTCTTTTGTTTTTGTTTTTATTTTATAAGTATTTTTTTGTTTTCCTCTCGGCCATGAGCTAAAGGTCGAATGGTGATTTCTGTTTCCCCCACTTTATACCACTTTTCACCACTCTATTACTATTTTATACCACATTCATACTACTGTCAACCCCTATACTCCACTTAATTATCTGCTAAATTATAATGAAAAAACAGCCTTTTTGTAAAGCTGTTTTAATCTGTGGATAAATAGGTACGTAATGTAATATTAATTTGAGACTGTAGAAAAATGGGTGGTAGGTGGTCATTGCGAGGAATCCCGCGGTCGCGCGGGACGACGCGGCAATCTCGTTTTTTGGCTTGACGCCAAGATTGCTTCGCCGGGCTCGCAATGACGAAAGGTATTTTTCTAAAATCTCAAATTAATTGAATTGTTTCACGGTTAATGAGAAAAAGTAATATTCGGTTCTTTGCCATAGAACGGCTCGACAAAAATTCCAAGTTTTACTTTTTTTAATTTTTTAAATAGAATATCGGCCAATCCTTTTTCAGAAACTTCTATTTCAGATTGTTCTACCCCAAAAACAGGTATCTTCAACACCCACGCAAGCGTATTGGCGCATGTAATGCCTATTCGAAGAGAACTAAATCCTCCGGGGCCGGAAACGACCGCTATACCCCTCAAAGATCGCAGGGATAATGTATTTATTTTTAAGAAAACATCAATATTTTTTAAAAGCTCTTCCGAATGATGATTTTTTATTTTTATAACTTTTATTTTTTTCAATGAATTTTTCTCGTAAATAGCAATCGCAACTTTTTCCTTCTGACTTGTATCTAAAAATAAAATCATAGCCTACTTCTTCTTTTCATTATTCACCGGATTCGTCTTATCGATCATAACGATATTTTTCGTCTCTAAAATGTCGTACAAGAAGCGGTCGGTAATCTCTTTTCTGTATTTATACTCTTGGAGGGTCATAATGGTATAATTTATCTTTTGGTTAAGTTCCTTTTCAAATTCTTCTATGATTTTTAACATCTTTTTCTTTTCCACGCTTCCAACTAAAAGCATATCTGTTTTTGACTTTTCCATTCCCACAAAAATACCCGTGAATAATAAAAGTTGTAGCGAAGAAATGTTTTCAATTTTCTTTATAAAATTTCTTTCAGCGAAAAGGCGTGATTTAAGGATAAGCGCCCGTAACTCATGGTACAGTAAAAAATTTTGATTTATTGCGTAGTATTTTTTCAGCTTCTCAATGTAGTCGGGAGTATTTTTTTTAATCTCTGGTTTCTGCCCTTGGGCAAGCGGCGTTTCTTCCGACTTTTTTTCGTTATCATGGACCGCCTCAATAATAACTCCAATACTTCTTAGATTATCTATCTCTCTTCTTATGGAGTTAAGTTGTGATCCCGTCTCTCTTGCGAGCTGACGGACAAAAAAAGCTTTCTTTGGATTTTGATACAATACATTAAGAATTTTCACCCTTGTATTTGAACCAAAAATGTGTTCAAGCATAAAATTTTTTGTTTGCCTAAAATAGATTTTTGTTTCATTCCTTTAGGCGATTTACTTTAGGTTATATTTTATAGTATAATATAAAGGTTAACAAAGAGTCAATGTATTATCCAAATGGAGCATTTTTCCCACAAAATCTACAATCTCGCGATTGAAACTGAAAATTCAAGGCATATCAAGAGTAAATGCTTTTCTTCAAAGCCCGTCAAAGAAAAAGATAAAAAACTCGGAAAAATTTTTGGATTTATTTCAATGCAATCAGAGGATGCAAAAATCCCCGATTTTATAAATTTTATCATTGACCAGATAAAAATAAACTATTACTCTTTCGCGAAAGAAAATGAAGACGCGGTTTCTGAATATAATATAGAAGAAGCGCTTGAGGGAGCCTTGCAAAAAACGAACATAGACATATTCGCTTTCTTGGAAAAAGAAAAAATTTCAATACTCCTACAAGACATTCATATATTGATTGCCGCCATCAAAAACCATGGAATCAGTTTTTCTGCCGCGGGAAACATACATGGATATCTTTTTCATTTGAAAAAAAATTCTATCTACCAGATTATTAATGTTTACGAAAATATCGCATCAGCGGATAATCTTAATCCCCTCAAATTTTTTACTCAAACTATATCCGGACAAATCGCCAATATGGACTCAATGTTTTTTTGTACGTCAAATATTTTAGACTACTTATCGCTAGACAAAATAAAAACTATCATAACCCAAAACGAAACGTCTGATTCAACAAGATTCCTAAAAACAATACTTTCGCAAGTTAGTACTCCGAAACATTTTATCTTTTCCATTATTAGCGTCCAAAAAAATATTGTAGCCGAAAAACCGTTTTCAACCATTTACAATTTTGATTATGCGAAAGCGGCTTCGCGAGATTCAATAAAAAAACTTGCGCACACGGAAAAAACAACCGAAAGATTCCTCAATCCTTCCCTACGGATGACCGTCAAGCGCTTCGCGCGAACATTGCAATCTAATGTATATGACTATTTTAAAAATCTCAAAGACGGCACCCTTTCAAAAATAATATTGAAACAAAAAAAAGATCAGCAATTGTTTAAAACCGAAAACCCCGCATACGCTCAAAAAACATATACGAAGCGTATTCGAATCTCATTACGCGCAATACAAGAAAATAAAATTTTTCAATGGGTTCTCTTTGCGATAAAAAAATTTTTTAAGGCGTTTTTTAAAAAGTTTGTTGAGCTCCCGCTGAAAACAAAAATTATCGCAATTGTCTCTATGATGCTTACCGCGCTTTTTATACAAAGCATATATCATCTGGCCATCACCAATAAATATAAAAAGGAAGAGCAGCGATTCGAAACAGTATTAAATGATATAAAAAAATTACGCAACGCTGCCGAGGCAAGCATTATTTACCAAGACGAAGATGCCGCGAGAAACCTTTACATCAAGGCGAACAATTCATTTGAAAATATCCCGAAAAAATATGCCGATGATCCGAAAACGCTGGAAGAAAAAGGAAAAATACAAGAAAAGCTGCGCGAACTCCGACATATAGAAAATATTGAAGA
>ORJL011218994.1_pt1 | contig 13370 bp, 15 predicted proteins | sample 1779941 | NCBI WGS metagenome assembly ORJL01 (sample SAMEA104232317, study PRJEB22302) | groundwater metagenome | biome: forest; feature: aquifer; material: groundwater | place: USA | collected 2011-08-07 | depth 5.8 m
ATGGCAGATTGTTAGAGCAATTAAAAAATTTAAAACAAAACTATTACAGGCCACTGATTATACTTGAAGGCGAGCAAGACATTTATTCTGTGCGCAACGTACACCCAAATGCAATAAGGGGGATGCTTGCAACAATTGCTGTAAGCTATGGAATTCCAATATTGCAAACAAAAAACGAAGAAGAAACTGCAGAATTACTGCTTGCAATTGCGAAACGAGAACAAGAGGATTCGACAAAAGACTTTTCACTTCATGCAAACAAAAAGCCACTAACTATTACTGAACAGCAAGAATACGTGATATCTTCGCTGCCTTCAGTTGGGACACACCTTGCAAAAGAGTTATTAAAACAATTTGGAACAGTCAAAAATGTGGTAAACGCAACAACAGAAGAACTGCAAAAAGTAGAAGGACTAGGAGACAAGATTTCTTCAAAGATTAAAGAAATTGTTGAGAAAGAATACAACACAGATAAGTCCACAAACTATTTAAACAAAGAGAGCGAATAAAAGTTTATGATAAACCAATTAAAAACAATAATGTTATTAGGCGCACTAACTGGATTAATGCTACTCGCAGGAAGAATATTAGGAGGCGCGCAAGGATTAACATTTGCGCTATTTTTTGCATTTATTATGAACTTCGGAGCATATTTTTTTTCACACAAAATTGTTTTAGCAATGTATCACGCAAAAGAAGCAAAAAAAACTGAATACTCCCAACTGCACAAAATTGTTGAAGAAGTTGCACAAAAAGCAAACGTGCCAAAACCAAAAATTTACATTATACCAACACAAACGCCAAACGCATTCGCAACAGGAAGAAATCCAAACAATGCAGTTGTTGCATGCACACAAGGAATACTTAGTTTGTTAACAACAGACGAATTAAAAGGAGTAATAGCACACGAAATCGCACACGTAAAAAATAGAGACATACTAGTTACAACAATTGCTGCAACAATTGCAGGAGTAATATCATATTTAGCACAAATGGCGCAGTTTGCTGCAATATTTGGAAACCGTGATGATCGAGACTCGGGAAATTTTTTAGGAATTATTGTTCTTGCAATACTAACACCCTTAATTGCAATGATAATCCAGCTCGCAATATCTAGAAGCCGCGAATATTTAGCAGATGAGCGCGGTGCAAGAACAATTAAGAGTTCAAAAGGCCTAGCAAGTGCACTTTTAAAACTGGATGGTGCAATAAAACACAACCCGATGCAATTTGGCAGCCCAACAACTAGCAGTTTGTTTATTTTAAATCCTTTTTCTGCAAAAGGATTTACTAGTTTGTTTTCAACACACCCATCTACCCAAGAAAGAATAAGAAGATTGAATGAAATAAAATTCTAGAAAGGTATGCGAATTAAAGAAGTTTTATTATTTGGAAAAATATATACCTCTTTATTTTTAGAATCAATTGCTATTGCACGATGAAAAATTGAGCCATCAAAAGGAATTGTTTCTAATGCGACGTGATTTATTTTATTGATTCCAATTGAATTCATTGCATGCTCAATTTCTTCAGGCAACCAAGAATGACAAAAATCATGATAAATGTTAATTAATTGAACATCTTTTGGTGAATCAAAAACGTCTTGTAATTTCTCAACAGGCCTAAACTCGCCACCCAAAACATGTCCAACATAGCCTTTTATTAATAGTTGAGGAGATGTTGCGCCACTAATGTGAGCCAAAGCACTTTTTTTACCATCAAAAAAAGCAAGACCTGAACACCTAGAAAAACCTTCAGACCACACAAAACGACCACAAGAAGATTCGAAATTATCCTGGTGAACATAAACGGTATCTTCACTCTTTCTAATTAATTCAACAAGATTTGTGTATTGCCCGCCAAATTTAAAAAACATGCCCTATTTAAAAGTAACAAATTTATAAATGTGAGGCAAAAAAAATTGTTTCATATTGGCTCGTTAATTGCCCTGCCAACAACATACGTGTGATACTTCACAACAACAGAATCTCGCTCTTGGCGATTAACAATCATGCCAATTGGCAAAATTGGCTTTGTGTAACTGTCACCCACACAAATTTCTTGCGTGAAAACTTCATACACTTTTTGTGCAATTTCTGTTAAGTAGTTTCTATCTGCAAAAAATGAAAACCATTGCTGCGGATGTTCTTTATCCAAAATAGCACATTGCTCTGCAATTCTTTCAAGCTCTTTATCTGCGGCAATATTTTTTTGCGCAAATTTCAAACGACAATACTCAATTAAATCAATATCTGGAAGAGTCATTTCAATTGCTTACAATCCTGCTTCTTTTTTCAAAATAGCAGCTTTATCTGTTGCTTCCCAAGTAAAATCAGGATCACTTCTGCCAAAATGGCCATAAGATGCTGTTTTTTGATAAATTGGGCGTTTCAATTTAAGCTGACTGATAATGTCTGCAGGCTTTACTGGAAAATGCTTTCTTGCAAGCTCTGAAATCTTGTCTTCTGCAATTTTTCCTGTACCAAAAGTATCAACAAGAATACTGACAGGCTCTGCAACACCAATCGCGTATGCAAGCTGAACTTCACACCTATCAGCAAGACCTGCTGCCACAATATTTTTTGCAATATATCTTGCGGCATAAGCTGCACTTCTGTCAACCTTGGAAGGATCTTTTCCTGAAAAAGCGCCACCGCCGTGCCTACCCATACCACCATAAGAATCAACAATAATTTTTCTGCCAGTAAGGCCTGCATCTGCATATGGCCCTCCTCTTACAAATCTTCCTGTTGGATTTATGAAAAATTTTGTGTTTGCATCAATTAATTTAGCGCAAACAGGCTTAATTATTTTTTCCATAACCTCTTTACGCACAGTTTCCAAAGAAGTCTCTTCATTGTGCTGAGTTGAAATAACAACAGTATCAATTCTTTTAGGCTTGTTGTTTTCATATTCAACAGTAACTTGGCTTTTGCCATCAGGGCCTAAAAAAGCAATCTCGCCAGATTTTCTTGCACTTGCTAGTTTTTCCGTCAATTTGTGCGCATAAATTATTGGCATAGGCATAAATTCAGGTGTTTCATTTGACGCATAACCAAACATCATTCCTTGATCGCCTGCACCCTGCTCTTTTTTTTCAGAAGAATTAACACCCATTGAAATATCTGGGCTCTGCTCTTCAAGATTTGCAATAACTGCACAAGAATCTGCATCAATTCCATGTTTTGGATTATTATAACCAATTTGACTTAAAACTTTTTTTGCAATTGATCTAACATCAATTCTTGCAGTTGTGGTTATTTCACCGCCAACAACAACCAAAGAACTTTTAGCAAAAGACTCTGCTGCAACCCTTGAATTTGGATCTTGAGCCAAACAAGCATCAAGAATAGCATCACTAATTTGGTCACAAACCTTGTCAGGATGGCCTTCTGTTACTGACTCTGATGTAAAAAGTGTGTTTTTCATAAAAATACCTCCAAATAAAATATGAATTGAACAACAGCACATGCTTTAAAAATATTATGAATTAAATATTCTTAAAAGAATTTTGCAGATTTGCAAAATATGCTAATTAGCCTTTAACAAGTACAGGAATATTTTTATCTTTTAACTCTAAATCTTTTAACTCTAAAATCAATTTTTGAAGTTCTTGTGCTGGCAGCATAACTCTTATATATAGACACTGCAATTTTTAAATCTATACTCGAAGACAAAAATAAATAAGCAATACTTGTCTTCTCGTAATAAGTGAAAGACATCACCAAAAATCACAACAAATGTCTTTCACTAAGGGGAAAATGAAAGACATACCAATTAGCACACTGTTAAAATACTACAAAAGAGCGGACGTGCAAAACGCAATAGTAAAAGCAGCAAAAAACAAAGAAATTGCAGTAGTTTATGGCTCAAAAGGATATGGAAAAAGACCAGATACACTAAAGTATCCAAATGACGTTTTAACACTTGCAAAAAACGGCGCAACAAGCTTTCACTGCTCAGAAGAATTATGGAGCAACCCCCTCCAATTACACCCAGGGCTATCAAAAACAGATATGGAAGAATTGCGCACAGGATGGGACTTAGTTTTAGATATTGACTGCAAATGGCTCGAATATTCAAAAATCGCAGGACATTACTTAATTGAAGCAATAAAACACCACGGAATAAAAACAGTATCTGTGAAGTTTTCAGGCAATCATGGATTTCACATAGCCGTGCCATTTAGCGCATTCCCAGAACAAGTGCAAAACAAAGAAACAAAAAATTTGTTTCCTGAAGCTCCAAGAAAAATTGCAGCACACCTAAAAACAATGATTACACCGCACTTGGCTAAAGAAATAATGAAACTTGAAGGAAATAACTGGGAAAATATAAAACAAAAAACAGGACTTTGCGACAAAGAAATAAAACTTTCTGAAAGCGAATTAAATGTTGATGCGATACTCGAAATTGACACTATTCTTATCTCGCCAAGACATTTGTATAGAATGCCATACTCATTTAATGAAAAATCAGGCCGGATTAGCACACCAATAAAACCTGAAGAAATATTACAATTTGATAAAACAAGCGCTTTGCCTGAAAACGTAAAAGTAGACATGGACTTTATGGACTGCAAAAACTTGCAGCCAAATGAAGCAAAAAAACTATTAATTGCAGCGTTTGACTCTGAATTAGAAAAAAAAGAAATAATAAATGAAAAATTGATTAAAAAACCACAACAAGAATTTATTGGGCCTGCACTTGCTGTTCCTGCGCAATACTTTCCGCCCTGCATAAACAATATTTTAAAAGGACTGCAAGACGGCAAAAAAAGAAGCCTTTTTGCAATTATTAATTTTTTATCAAGCTGCGCTTGGACATATGAAGAAATGGAAAAACTACTCGAAGAATGGAACAAGAAAAATCCAGAACCGCTGCGAGAAGTATATTTGAAAGGGCAACTAAGATATTGGAAACAACAAAACAAAAAAATTTTGCCACCGAATTGCGCAAACGCACAATACTATTCAGACCTGCATATTTGCACGCCAGATAATTTCTGCAAAAAAATAAAAAACCCTGCAAATTATGCATTGTTGAAGCAAAAAATTATTGCAAGTGAGAATGAAAAAAATAGCAGCAAAAAAACACAAGAAAAAGAGCAAAAAATAGCAAAAGATAATCAAAGTGAATAAAAAAAATTGGCAGTTTAATAACTGCAACATTTATAAACAAACAATTACACTTCTCAAAACTTAATGGCTAACAACAAAAAAGCAATGGTCGGATTGATAATAGGAATGGCACTGCTAATTATTGTTTTAATTATTGCAGGATTTGCATACACTGTTTTTAGTGCATCAACAATTACTGCACAACTTCACGTTGAATCAGGCACAGTAAAAGTCAATGACAATACAGTAACAGATACTGTTAAACTATTCAAAGGCGACGTTGTTGAATCAACAAACGGCATGGCAACAATAATTTTGCACGAAAATGTGCTTGTGAGCCTTCAGCCAAATACAAAAGTAACACTTGATGACCTTGCAGCACAACACCCAAAAGTAACACAGCAAAAAGGCACAACATGGAATAAATTTATGCGCGTAACAGGAATGAATTCATTTAGCATTAGCACAAGCACCAGCGTTGCATCTGTGCGAGGAACATCATTTGTGTTAAGCGACCAAAAAATAATGACGAGCGAAGGCACAGTAGCATATGAAACTGAAGGAAAAACAATGGATGTTTTTGAAATGACTGTTGCTGAAAAAAAAGGAACACAGCTAATAAAACGCGGCATTAATTCTGAAGAAAAAGCAATAATGAAAAAACACTTTGAAAGAATAATAAAAGAACTAAAACAACTGCGCGCAAAAGAAATTGCAAAACATAACGCGATTTTGACAATTTTAAAACAAAAATTCAAATTTGATGACGAACAAATGCAAGAAAAACTAGACGAAATGGACTCTGGCAAAAGCAGCATTGACTCTATGATGGAAAAAATGCCATTTAGTGTTCCTGCAGTTGAAAAAATCGCAAAAATGACAAAAGAAATACAACAAATGAACTCCCGCGCCAATCAGATGAATCAGAATGGAGAAAAAACAAAATAAATACTGGATTTTTTTTGTTATTTTTTTAATATTTACAGCATTAATTTGGGTAAATGCATTTGCACATATAAGAGCAACACTAACAGATAAACTGTATGGCGCAAATGCAGCATTAAACAACATAATAATACTACAAATTGATGACCAAAGCATTACAAAAATAGGCAGATGGCCTTGGGACAGAACAGTATTTGCAAAAGTATTAAATAAAATAAAAGACGCAAAAGCAATTGGAATAGATGTTTCTTTTTTTGAGCAAAGCAAAGCAGACAATGAATTAAAAAAAGCAATAAAACAAAACCAAAAAATAGTGCTTGCAGCAGAAATTAATGAAGGCAAGTTATACGCGCCAATATTTGAGGCGAGCTATGGGTATGTTAACATAATAACAGATGATGACGGGGTCACAAGAAGAGTTAATTTAAATCTTGATTCAAAAACAAAATCGTTCTCATCGCAAATATACAAAAAAATACTGCAAAAAAATCACACAGAAATTATTGAACCAAAATTAATAAATTTTGCATCAGGGCCTGGTGCATTTGAACACTATTCTATTTTAGATATTCTAAACACAAACAAAAGCTTCAAAGACAAGATATTGCTAATTGGCGCAACAGCACCAGACCTGCACGACAATTATTTTGTTCCAACATCGCAAGGCGCCGCAATGAGTGGAGTTGAAGTGCACGCAAACATACTGCAAAACCTGCTATTAAATAATTTCCTACACGCGCAAGGAAAACTTAGCATTTTGCTAATTGTGCTCATCACAGGCACACTTTGCGTGCAATTTGTTTCAAAACAAAAAATTTCTTGGGTAATTCTTGTTGTTTTTGCAGCAATTGTGATTTATTATTCACTTAGCATTTTTTTATTTGCAAGATTTAATTATGTTCTTGACTTGTTTTTTTTCCCTGCCTCAATATTAGTATTTACGGGAACCGCAATAAGTATTAATTACTTTGAAGAAAAACAGCGCAATGCATTTCTTACAAATGCATTTGGAAAATACATAAGCAAAGACCTTCTAAAACAAATAATTGCGCAAAAACACGAACTAAAATTAGGAGGACACAAGTCAACAATTACAATATTTTTCTCAGACATTAGAGGATTTACTAGTATATCAGAAAAACTAACACCAGAACAATTAGTTAGCCTGTTAAATGAATACTTGAACAACATGACCAAAATTGTTCTTGAACACCACGGAACACTTGACAAATTTATAGGCGATGCCATAATGGCATTTTGGAACGCCCCATTACCTGAAGAAAAACACGCACAGCTTGCGTGCACGTGCAGCATTGCACAAGTAAAAGCACTAAAAAAATTGCAGCCAAAATGGCAGGCACGAGGCCTTCCTAGCATTGAAATTGGATGCGGACTTAATACTGGAGACGCCATTGTTGGAAATATGGGCAGCAAAGACAGATTTGACTACACTGCAATTAGCGACACGGTTAATTTGGCATCAAGGCTCGAAGGTCTCACAAAAACATACGGAGTATATATAGTAATATCAGAAACAACACACAAAATTGTGCAAGATGACTTTGCTTGCAGAAAACTTGACGCAGTAAAAGTTAAAGGCAAAAAAATACCTGTTACAATTTATGAATTATGCATTGAACAAAATGATATGTTTATTAAAACATATGAAAAAGCACTTGAAAAATATTTCGTGCGCAAGTTCAAAGACGCAATAAAAGACTTCAAAACTGCACTAAAACTCAAAGAAAAAGACGTTTCATGCGAATTATTTATTTTAAGATGCGAGACTTATTTGCAAAATCCGCCGCCTCAAGACTGGGACGGCTCATATGAAATGAAAACAAAATAAAGCAAGTAAAATAATGAAATTAATTTTAGAATACTGAGTCCTTGCGGACATAAACTGAGTATATATTGTTGAATAGTCACTTTGTTCCCAGAATAGTCCTAAAATAAAGATTTTGTTGACGATAGATGTTCCCAGAAGAGTCTCAGACTGAATAAAAACAGCAGTTTTATAAACAAAATCTAAAAAAAACAATTCAATTAAATATTTGGAGGCTAAAATGGACAAAGACCTTGAACAAAAAATTGCAGAAAGAAAACAACAAGCACTCGACAGAAAAATATGGCAAAAAGGAAGAAGCATAGCCCAAAATTTAGGATATGGCTCTGAAAAAATTCATAATGATAGTGATGCAGGGCCAATACATTATTCTGACTACACTTTTGAAAATGATGCATTAAAAATTACGCATTTATGGTATACTGTTGAAGTAACTAACAAAAAAGTAATGCCACACCAAAAAGTCTATGAAGGTGCTTGCGATGAGCCAAGAACATACGTGCCTGGAAGATGGGAGCTCAAAATTGAAACATTATACGCGCAATCACTTTTAAAAGAAGCAGAGAAAATAGCTGCAACAAAAGAAACCAAAAAATTAAAAGAAACGCAAGAAGAAATTGACGAACGCGCGAAATGGGGATTGTGAGCGACAGGTTTATAAATGAAACGCAATCTTTACTCGTAAGCTAACTTAGCCTGATAAGAAGTTCAGTACACAGTTGGCGTGAGAGACTCTCTCGCACAAGACTTTCTGACTGAACTTCGCAAAAGGTAAAGTTACTTTGACACTGTAAAAATACAGTTTCGCATAATAAAACTAACAGAGTATAGTATATGCCAAGAAGACGAACACCACGACAAGGAAGTATGCAGTTCTGGCCTAGAAAAAGAGCCAGCAACATAACTGCTAGCATTAGACATTATGCTTTTCAAAAAGAAACAAAACCAATTTGTTTTGCAGGATATAAAGTCGGCATGACACACGCGTTTATTACTGATAATCGCCCAAATGGAATGACCAAAGGCGAAGAAATTTCATGGCCAGTCACCATTATTGAGTGCCCACCAATAAAAGTTGCCGGCGCAAGATTTTACACAAAAGATGCGTACGGCATCAAAACACTCACTCAAGTCATGCACGACAAACCAGACAAAGAATTGTCGCGCACTATTTCTCTTCCAAAAAAAGTTCACCAAAATTTTGATTCAATTCAACCAGAAAAATTACATGATATCAAACTAATCGTATACACGAGCCCAAAGTCAACAACAATTGGAAAGAAAAAACCAGAATTATTTGAAATTGGACTTGGCGGAAGTGTTCAAGAAAAATTTGCATATGCAAAAAATATGATGGGAAAGGAAATAAAAGTCAATGACGTATTCACGGAAGGCCAACAAATAGACACTCACGCAATAACAAAAGGAAAAGGCTACCAAGGACCTGTTAAAAGATTTGGAATAAACATAAGATCACACAAATCAGAAAAAACAAAAAGAGGCCCTGGAAACGTCGGATCATGGACGGGAAATAGAAGCTCGCCAGTTCCTCACGCAGGACAGATGGGGTTTCACCAAAGAACAGAATACAACAAACAAATACTCAAAATTAGCGATGAAGTACAAAAAGTAAATGTGAAAGGCGGATTTTTAAGATATGGCGAAGTAAGAAATCAATACATGATACTAAAAGGCTCAATAACTGGCCCTTCAAAAAGACTAATAAAAATGACTCAAGCAATAAGACAAAACAAAAAAGTGCCAAAAGATGCACCACAAATAACATTCATAAGCACAGCATCAAAACAATAAACATGGAACTACAAATAATAACACCAACAAACACAAATGCAGGTAAAAAAACACTGCCAGCACAATTTGAAGAAGAAGTGCGAGAAGACTTAATCAAAAGAGCAGTCGAAGCAGTTGTTGCAAACAAAAGACAAAAATATGGCGCAGACCCCAGAGCAGGAAAGAAATCTGCTGCAAAACTATCACGAAGAAGACGCGATTACAAAGCATCATATGGACATGGAATATCACGAGTGCCAAGAAAAACAATGAGCAGAAATGGAGTGCATTTTAACTGGGTTGGCGCATACGCACCAGGAACTGTAGGCGGAAGACGAGCATTCCCACCAAAACCAATAAAAGACTGGTCACAAAAAATAAATGACAAAGAAAGAAAAAAAGCAATAAGAAGTGCACTTAGCGCAACACTAAATAAAGAATTAGTTAGCGCAAGAGGCCACATTGCACCAAAACAATACCCATTCATACTATCAAAAGAATTTGAAACAATAAACAAAACAAGCAAATTCTTAGAAGCACTTGAAGCACAAGGATTCAAAGACGAACTTGCACGCGCACAAGTAACAAAAGTAAGAGCAGGAAAAGGAAAAATGCGCGGAAGAAAATATCAGCCAAGAAAAAGCATGCTAATTGTAACATCAGAAAACTGCAGCTTATTAAAAGCAGCAGGCAACATTCCAGGAATAGACGCAGTAGAAGTCAAAAAAATAAACACAAAATTACTAGCGCCTGGAACAAAAGCAGGAAGACTTACTTTATTCACGGAAAAAGCAATTGAACAAATAACAAAAGAAAAATTATTCATTTAAAATGGATGCACAAACAACAATAAAACACCCATTGTCAACTGAAAAATCAATCAGACTAATGGAATCAGAGAACAAAATAATTTTTGTAGTAGACTTAAAAGCAACAAAAAAAGACATAAAAACTGCAATAGAAACACTATTCAAAGTAAAAGTTACAAATGTAAACACAGTAATCACAAGAGACAACCAAAAACGAGCATACGTTCAATTTTCAAAAGAAACACCAGCAATTGATATTGCAACAAACTTGGGGCTAATGTAAAATGACACAAGAACAATTACCTCCACTTGATATTTATATCGTACTTAAAACCTCGCCAGATTTAACCGAGGCTAAAAATCAAGCAGAGCTGGTTAAAACTGAACTTGAAAAATTAGCAAGTGGGTTTAAATTGCAAATTAGCAAAAACCCAAGATATACTGGGGCAATGACAAATAAAGAAACATATGAAAAAATATTTGGGGCAAAAGTACGCTATGACATTGACCCTGATTATAGTGCAACAGAAAAAATATGGATTCAAACAAAACAACCAACAATACCTGCAAATTTAATAAATAACATCGAAGAAGTCGGACTTGACTATTGGTAAAACATGGGAAAAACACTCATACAACAAGCAAGAGGAAAAGGCGGACCATCATATAGAGCGCCAACTTTTAGAAATTTCACATCAGCAAAATTATTACCAATAAATAAACAATTCAAAGGAAAAATAATAGACTTTGTAAAAAGCTCGGCACACTCAGCACCAATGGCAGAAGTAGAACTAGAAGACGGCTCAACATGCTTTATGATAGCTCCAGAAGGAATAAAAGTAGGAGACTTTATGAGTGCTGGTGCAAACGAGCCAACACTTGGAAACACACTCTCCTTAAAAGAAATACCAGAAGGAACATATGTTTACAACATTGAAAGCTCACCCGGAGATGGCGGAAAATTCTGCAGAACAGCAGGATCTACTGCAAAATTAACAACAAAAACTGAAACTCACGCAACAATAATATTACCATCAAAGAAAGAAAAATTATTTGATTTAAAATGCCGGGCAATAATTGGCACAGTAGCAGGCGGCGGAAGAAAAGAAAAACCATTCCTCAAAGCAGGAACAAAACACTTCGCAAAACGCCTCAAAAACAAAAGATACCCAATGCCATCTGGCGCTGCACAAAATGCGGTTGACCATCCATTTGGAAACAAGCGAACATCAAGAAAAGCAAAACAAAGACCTGCACCAAGATTTGCACCAGCAGGACGAAAAGTAGGAAAATTACACCCAAGAAGAACAGGACAGAAGAAGTGATAAAAAAATGGCAAAAGACTTTACACTAAGAGGAAAAACATTTGAGGAAATCAAAAACATGAGCTTGCAAGACTTTGCAAACTTAATCCCATCAAGAGAAAGACGAAAAATAAGAAAAGGCTTCACAGAACAAGAAAAAAAATTCCTAGAACTAATCAAAAAAGGACAATCAAAATACAAAACACACTGCAGAGAACTAATAATTTTGCCTGAAATGGTTGGCAAAACAATACAAGTATACAACGGAAAAGAATTCGTTCAAGTAATAGTTGAAAAAGAAATGCTAGGACACAGACTTGGGGAATTTGCACTAACAAGAAAGAAAGTTATGCACTCAGCACCAGGAATTGGTTCAACAAGATCAAGCGCAAGCTTATCTGTGAGATAAAAAAAATGACATACCACTATTCGGCAAAGGAAACTCAGAATTCAGCAAAAAGCGTAGGCCTCATGCTTGCAATTTCAACAAAAAACTCTGTTGAAGTATGCAATGCCATAAGAGGAAAACCACTCGCAAAAGCAAAAAAAATACTACAAGATGCGGCTGCAATGAAAATACCAATACCAATGAAAATATACAATGACAACACCGGCCATAAAGCAGGAATGGCTGCTGGAACTTTTGCAGTTCAAACCTGCAAAGCAATACTATTAACAGTAGAATCAGCAGAAGCAAATGCACAATCAAAAGGGCTATCTTCAAATAATCTTGTTGTAAAACACATATCAGCACAACTAGGCCCAAAAACATGGCATTATGGACGACAAAAAAGAAGAGAAGCAAAAAGAACACACATTGAGGTAATACTTAGCGAAGTAAAAACAGCAGAAAAAAAACCAGAAAATAAAACTAGCCAAAAAAAAATAACAAAAGAAGAAGGTAAAAAATGATTGAAAGAAAATTCATAAAAGAAAATCTCCAAGAATTCCAAGTACACGAATTCATCAAAGAAAGCCTAAAAAATGTAGGGCACAGCCACACAAAATTGCTCAGAACACCTCTTGGCGAAAAAATAGTAATTTACGCATCAAGACCTGGATTAATTGTTGGCAGAAAAGGCGAAAACATCAAGAAATTAACAAACGTACTCAAAAAAAGATTTAATTTTGAAAATCCACAAATAGAAATATCAGAAGTAGAAAACCCCAGTTTAGATGCACAAATAATTGCAGAAAGAATTGCATCAACACTTGAAAGATTCGGCATTCAAAAATTCAAAGGAATAGGGCACAAAACAATGCAAGACGTAATGAATGCAGGCGCTATGGGAATTGAAATTATAGTATCAGGAAAAGTTCCAAGCGCACGCGCAAAATCATGGAGATTTTATTCAGGATATCTTAAAAAAAGTGGAGATATTGCGCTAAACCAAGTAAAACATGCACAAGCACAAGCACAATTAAAACCTGGAACTGTTGGAATCAAAGTAAGCATAATGACACCAGAAATACACAGACCTGACGACATACATGTACTTGATCAAAAAGAGCAAACAATCGCGCCAACAAAACAAGAGCCAAAGCAAGAAGAAAA
>ORJL010193276.1_pt1 | contig 13365 bp, 10 predicted proteins | sample 1779941 | NCBI WGS metagenome assembly ORJL01 (sample SAMEA104232317, study PRJEB22302) | groundwater metagenome | biome: forest; feature: aquifer; material: groundwater | place: USA | collected 2011-08-07 | depth 5.8 m
GGGGTCTCCCCCATCCAGACCCCGCTCGCCCGCCGCGGCGCCAGCGAAGAGGTCGGTCAGCTGCTCCACGAGACGCGCGACCTCCCCAGCGGCTCCAAGATCGCCCGCATCCTGCGCGAGACCGCGGACCTCTACATGCAGCACGCCCTCGGCGAGCTTGACTCTGCTGCCGTCATCGCCGCGGTCGGCCGCGGCGTCAAGCGGCCCTGGGTGGCCCTCCTGCCCGGCGCCCAAGTGAGCGTCGATTGCCCCGAGACCTACGGCCTCCAGGCCGTCCCACCCCGCAGCGCGGAGATTCAACCGCCGCCGATGTGCATCCCCGCGCCCGCCGCCGTCTTCGCCCCGCGGGGTCCGTTCGTGGATCCGGACCCCACCGCCGAATTCGTCCTCGAGCTCGAGCGCATCCCTCACCTCGCCGCGTTCCCGGAGCTCGACCGCATCTTCGGGCCCGACGAACCGCCGCACGTCGCGCTCAAGCCCCTCCCGAGCCCCAAGCCGACCCCGCGCGCCCTGCCTCGGCCCAAGCGCGCGCCTCCCGAGAATGTCGGAGCCGGCGTCCCCGCCGCTCCCGCCCCCGCCCCCGCCCCCGCGGAGGCCGACCCCTTCGCCCACGAGGACGATGCCCGGGAGTTTTCCCTGCCCGAGCTCAGGGCCGAGGCCGAGGCCACGCCGGAAGACTACTCCAACGTGGTCGTCCCCGCGGATTCGGAGTCGGCGGAGGAGGACATCCCCGTCCTCGAGGTGATCGAGGACGCGATCCCGGCGGGGCGGCCGCTGTCGGCCCGGCGCACGCCGCCCCCGCAGGGGGAGGAAGCTCCGTGCGTCGGCTCCCCCGGTCACGCGGACGATGAACCCGCCGAGCGGGACCGGAGCACCACGATCCGTCGGCGGGAGCCTGCCGCGGGTGGGCGTCCCGCGGAAAAGCCCGACGCCGCGGGAAGCTCGTCGGCGCGGCCCGCGCACCCGGCCCGGCCGGTGCCTTCCGTACGGGGCGACGACGACGCCACGCTGATTCGCCGCAAGGGCGGCCTGAGCGGGACGATCCTCCTCGTCGAATCCGTGGATCGCGTGGACCGGGCCTTCCGCCAGAACCTGGTGGACTCGCCCTTCCGCGTGGCCACGTCGGTGAAGAGCGTCGACGCCGCGCTCGAGGAGTACCTCAACCTGCGTCCGGCGGTGGTCGTGGTCGACGTGCTGGCGTACGGAGCTTCCGGCGCCAACGGCATTCCGAGCTTCGTCCAGCGCTTCCTCCAGGTGGATCCCCACTGCAAGATCGCCGTGCTCACCAGCGCCCAGACGAAGGCGCTCGCGAGCGAGTCCATCCGCCAGGGCGCGCGCATGAGAATCGAAATCCCGCTCGAGCGCTGCGCCTTGCTCGAGGCGTTGAGCCGGACGGCGGCGTCCCGGTCGGGAGTCGAGGCTCTGCGCGTCCCGACCCTGGAGCTCAAGCGTCCGGTCGCCTGCTCGTGGAAGGCGCTCGAGAACGGCCTCAGTGACATGATGGGGTCCTGGCACCCCTTCGTCGCGCGGGTGCTCGACCCGATGGGCCTGGATGCGAATCTGGACGGCGACCTCCAGGTCGGCCGCGCGGTGCGGATCAACATCGAGATCCCCGGTGTCGCCAAGCCGCTGCACACCCTCGCCGAAGTGGTTTCCTGCAAGGAGGACCGGGTGTTCCACCACTACACGATCCGCTTCTCGTTCCTGAAGCTCACCAGCGAGGCGAAGGATCGGCTGGTGAACTTTCTCATGGAGGCGATTTCCCGCGCGCGCGTACAGATGCAGGGACTCGGCAGGGCCGTGTCCTAGTGGGCGGGTGCGGTTGCCGCGTCCCCGGCCGTTCGCCGGTCGCGCCTGCCGCCGGGAGGGAACGACCCGGCGACCCGGCGGCGCGGTGCGGCCCGCACTCCGCTGGGGATGCGGCCGGCCGCGGGGGTGGGGTCAGGCGGCCGGCGGACCGCCGAAGGCGCGGATCGCGGCCGCGAGCGCCGGGTGCTCGCGGGCGTACTCCGCGAGCGGGATCCCGGCCTGGACCGCCTGCCAGGCTTCGCGCAGGCTGAGCGCCCCGGCCCGCGGGCCGTCCGGATGGCCGAACACGCCCCGTCCGGGGACCATGCCGAAGTCGGTGGTGCCGAGCCGGGCGAGCATGCCGGGGAGGCTTCCCGCCCAGTCGCTGCCGCCGGGCACCGGCAACGCCGGGCGCAGCTTGCCTAGCGGGTCGAGGCAGGCGCGTGCGTTGGCCGTCACCTCGGCGTCGGGGGACTGCATCCGCGGGCCGAAGCCGGGCAGGATGATCGCGTCGAAGCCGGCCAGGCGCTGGAGCGTGGTCAGGACCGACGCGGCGATCCCGAAGTGGGGAATCCGCGAGAGCGGCGCCATCAGGTCGAAGTGGGCCACGACCGGGAGCGACGCGTGGCGGCGCAGCATGCGCACGGCGGAGAGCCCCACCGCCAGCCCGTTGACCATCACCGCCCCCAGCCCGTGGCGCTCGGCGAGGTCGTGGTGCGCGCACAGGCGGTCCACCTCGTCGGTGATGTTGAGCAGGAACCACTTGCGCTCGCCGGTGGCGTCTTCCGCGCGCTGGCGCAGCCCGCCCAGGAGTTCCGCGCGCCGCGCGAGCGGCGAATACGCGGTGTCGGCGAGCATCTCGTCGTCCTTGGGCACGTCGAGTCCGCCCAGCCACGCCTGGTAGGCGAGCTCGGCGAAGTCTTCGGGAGGCAGCCCGACGTTGGGCTTGACCACGCCGAAGAAGATCGGCCGGTCGGCGATGCCCAGCCGCTCGCGGATCCCGGCGACGCCGTGCCGCGGCCCATCGAATTCCGCCAGCCATCCCGAGGGGAACGATACGTCGACCCACTTGATCGCGTTGATCTGGGGCGAGTGGAACGCGCCCTCGCCGCACACCGCCGTGAGCAGATTGGGGATGCGCGCGCCGAAGTTGACGTGCGGGGTCGCGATCGCCACTTCGCACAGCGTGTGCTTCTCGCCCGGGTACCAGGGCGGGTCCATCCGCGACCGACGCGACTCGTCGAGCACGCGCAGCCCGGTCACCTTGGCACCGTGGCGGACGCGGAAGTCCTCGTCGCGCCCGACCCGCCGCCATTGCGCGGTGGTCATCTCGCGGCACAGATGGGCCGCCGCCGCGTCGGGGTCGCCCACGCACTCGAACCGGTACGTCAGGAAGACGTAGTCCTCGCGGGGGAGGGCGCCCGCGTCGGCAAAGAAACCGCGGTCTTCGGGGGTCAAGGACACGGCGGGGATTCGAACCTCAAAAGACTTCCCCAGGTCCTTGGCCCAGGACGGTCACCACGACTTCGCGCCCTTCGCGCGGCCCGTCGAGCTCGACGAACAGGATCCTCTGCCAGGTCCCGAGCGCGAGCGCCCCATCGACCACCGGCACGCCTTCCGACGCGCCGAGCAGGAACGCCGCCAGGTGGCTGTGCGCGTTGCCCCGGCCGTCCACCGGCTCCCGATCGTGCCGATAGCCCGCGCCCGGCGGAGCCAGCCGGGCGAGGAACTCGAGCAGGTCGGCGTAGAGCCCCGGCTCCGCTTCGCCGATCCGGATCGCGGCAGTGGTGTGCCGGGTCGCGACCAGCACCAGGCCCTGGCGCACCGACCGCTCGAGCAGCACCTCGCGCACCCGCTCGGTGATGTCGACGATCTCGGCCGGCGCGTGGCTGTCGATCGTCAGGCGGCGCGAATGTACGGCCATCCGGCTACTTGCCGCCGACGCCGAAGATCGCCCGGAACTGCTTGAGGAGCTCCACGTCGTTGGTCTTGATCTTGCCCGACATGAACTCCATCATCCCCGGCGTGTAGTCGGTGGTCGCGATCTTCTCGAAGAGCTCCGGGTCGGTCTTGAGCACGCAGTCGGCCTTTTCGAGGTGCTTGCCGGGCTTGAACTCCGCCTTCTTCGCGGTCACCCAGATCGTGTACTTCTCGGCGTCGGCCTCGCCGAGCGACACGTAGAGCGTGAAGTCCTTCTTCACCTGCTTGGGGTCGAATTTCTTCTGCAGGCCCCGCATCACCTTTGCGATCGGGGACTCGGGCTCCTTGTCCTTCTTGTCGCCTTTGGCCATGGCGGCCCTCCCTTTCGTGACCGACCCGGAGACCCGCGCTCCCCGGCCGGACGAAGCCCTCCGGGGAGGCGTGCGGGCGCGATTACACCCTTTCGCGTTTAGGCTTGCAAGGCTTCCCATCCCGGCCTGTCCCGGCATCCCGGCGGCGAGATCGCAACTTTTCATTGCAACGCGCTGCGTCATGACCTAGTGTCCCGGCGGCGTTCAGGGGAGGTGGACCATGGAACGGGCAGCGCGCCTGCGTCTCGGCGTTTTTGTCGTCGCATTCCTCGCATTGGTCGCCGCCGTCGCGCGCGGCGAGGACGCGATCCTCAAGGAAAAGCACGCGACCGTCGCGGCCGACGGTTGGAAGGTCGCCCTCCACCGCGTGCGGCCCGCCGCCCTGGTCGCGGGACGTGAACCCGTGGTGCTCTTTCCCGGCTTCCTCGAGAACCACCGCTACTACGACTTCAAGCCCGGCATGTCCCTCGCCGGCCATCTCGCCGGCCTGGGGTTCGATTGCTGGATCGTCGAGTTCCGCGGATCTGGGGACAGCGACACCCCGAGCCTGCTCGACCTGGACGGCTGGGACTACTCGGTCGACGACTGGATCCACGGCGACGCGCCGGCGGCGATCGACTACGTCCTGGCCCACACCGGGGCCGCGCAGGTGATGTGCGTCGGCCACAGCATGGGCGGACTCGCCGTCTACGGCTACTTGATCACCGAAACGCCGGCCAAGGTCCGCGCCGCGGTCACCCTCGCGGGCGCGGGCAAGATGGGGCTGAGCGCCACCCAGCGCTTCTCCACGATCGCGATGTTCCTCGCCGCGATGGCCGCGGAGCCGAAGCTGCCGCACGACGCGCCGTTCCCCACCGGACCGGTGTTCAAGGCGATCACCAGCAAGCTGCTCTGGCCCTTCTTCAAATACCTGCTGCACGGCCCGCTCGGCGGCGCGGTCTGGCAGAACGCGAACATGACCAAGGACCTGATCCGCGAGTTCCTTTCGACCGGCGTCGGCAGCATCTCGATGAACGTGGCGAAGCAGGGGATCGACTGGGCGCGCTACGAGGACGCCTACTCGTACGGTCCCAGTCCGCACGAGTTCTCGGGCGCGACCTCGCTCTGGTACGACGCCCATGGCTTCATCAGCTACACCGACCACCTCGGCGAGATTACCGCGCCGATCCTCGTTTGCAGCGGAGCCGACGATCAGGTGGTGCCGACCGTGCTGGTCAAAGAGGTCCACGCGGCCCTCGGCAGCATCGACAAGAAGCTGCGCATCTTCTCGAAGGCCGCCGGGGACAGCGTCGACTACGGCCACGAGGATATCGTCGTCGGGGTGCACTCGCCGGCGGAAGTCTATCCCGAAATCGCCGCCTGGCTCGAAGCGCACAAGTCGAAATAGCCGACGTCCCGGACGCGACCTCGCCGCGCCGGGCCAAACCGGGACCGGTCATGCTTCGGCGCCACGGACCCGCACCCCATCGCGGCGCGGCTTCGAAGGGATGGTCGAGCCGCGCGATCCGACGGCCTGGCTGCGGGCGACCAGCACCATCTATGCCGCAGCCCGCCCATGCGCTATACTGCAGTCAGCGTTCCTCCTCACCCCCCCCGGAATTGCGAGGTGCGACTCGATCATGTCCAGGCGCTTCCCCGGCATGGACCCGTATCTGGAAGATCCCGCATTCTGGCCGGACTTCCACCTTCGATTCGTCAACTACTGGTGTGAGGCCGTCGCTGACCGCTTGCCGGAAGGCTACGAGGCCCGCATCGATGAGCAGATCCGTCTCGTCGAAGTCCCCGAAGAGGAGGTGAAGCGGATTCGGCCCGATGTCGCGGTGTTGCATCACGCGGGTTCCTCCGTCACTCCGTCCGCCTCGCGAGGGACGACGATGCCAGAGCCGGTCGTGGCCTTGCTCGAAATCACCGAAGAAGTCCGCGCGGCCCGAATCGAGATCCTGCACCGTCCGGCGCGCACGCTGGTCGCCGTCCTCGAGTTGTTGTCCCCGGCGAACAAGACGGATCCCGGAAGAGCGGATTACTTGACCAAGCGGAAAGGGATCCTCTCCCAGGAGGTGCATTTGGTAGAGCTGGACTTGCTGGTCGGGGGAAAGCGGCTCCCGCTCGGCCGATCCTGGCCCTCCGGCGACTACCACGCACTGGTCGCCCGCCACGAACGCCGGCCCTATGTCGAGATTTACTCCTGGACGGTCCGGCAGCCCCTGCCGGCAATGCCGATTCCCCTCCGAACTCCCGACGCCGACTTGGTGGTCGACCTGGGTGAGGTGTTCACCCGCGCCTGGACCGGCGGGCGATACGAACGCTCTCTGGCCTATTCCGCGCCCCCGCGATGTCCGCTGGCGCCGGAAGTCCTGGCCTGGGCCGCCGAGGTCGCGAGCCGCCGCTGACCTCGAGGCCGTGGTGGGCCGGAGCCCTGCGGGCCATGCACCCGCTCCTTCTCAGTCCGCCGAGTACATCGTGTCGATCAGGTCCTTGTACTTGGTCTCGACCGCCTTGCGCTTCACCTTGAGCGTCGGGGTGATCTCGCCTCCTTCGATCGTGAAGTCCTTCTCGATCATGGCGTATTTCTTGATCGACTCGAAGGACGCGAGCCCCTGGTTCATCTTGTCCATTTCGGCGTCAAACAGCGCCTTGACCCGGTCGTTCTTCAGCAGGTCCGAGGCGGTGGCGCTTGCGATCCCGTTCTCCTTGGCGTAGGCCTCGACGCGGACCAGATTGGGCACGAGCAGGACCGAGATGAACTTGCGCCCGTTGCCCACGATCACCGCGTTGGTGATGTAGGGCGTGAGTTTGAGCTTGTTCTCGATCGGTTGCGGGGCGACGTACTTTCCGCCCGAGGTCTTGATCAGGTCCTTCTTGCGGTCGGTGATCTTGAGGAACCCGTCGGCGTCGATCTCGCCGATGTCGCCGGTGGAGAACCAGCCGTCCTTGAGCACTTCGGACGTCTCCTGCGGCAGCTTGTAGTATCCGAGCATCACGTTGGGCCCGGAGCAGAGGATCTCGCCGTCGGCGGCGATCTTCACTTGGATGTCGGGGGCGATCTTGCCCACGGTGCCCAGCCGGCAGGCATCCGGGGTGTTGACCGAGATCACCGGGGAGGTCTCCGTCAGGCCGTAGCCCTCGTAGATCGGCAGGCCGGCGGCGTGGAAGAACTCGGCGATCTCGCGGGCCAGCGGCGCGCCGCCCGACAGGAAGTACCGCATGCGCCCGCCGGTCTTTTCCTTGAGCTTGGAGAAGACGAGCTTCTGGGCGATCGCGTACTTCAACGAGAGCCAGCCGCCAACGGGTTGCTTCTCCAGCGTGCGGGCGATGACCGCCTTGCCGGTGGCGACGGCCCAGGCAAAGATCTTCTTCTTGAGTCCGGAGCCCTGCCGCACGCCTTCGTGGATGCGCTCGTAGAGCTTTTCGTAGAAGCGCGGCACCGCGGCCATGATCGTCGGTCGTACCTCGGGAAGATTGGCGGCCACGGTGTCGATCGACTCCGCGTAGGCGATGGTGAGCCCGCGCAGGAGGAAGACGTAGTCGACCATGCGCTCGAAAATGTGGCTGAGCGGCAGGAAGGAGAGCACCACGTCGGTGGGGTCGAGGCGGACGATGTTGGGGATCATGGTGCACTGGTGCGTCAGATTGGCGTGGGAGAGCATCACCCCCTTCGGGGTGCCGGTGGTGCCGGAGGTGTAGATGAGCGTGATCAGGTCGCCCGGCTGGACCGTGGCGATGCGCTCGTCGAACGTCTTGGGGTCCTTGGCGAAGCGCTGCCGTCCGATCTCCTCGACCTCGGCGAAGGATTTGACTCCATGGGCGGCGTCGCTCTCCCCGTCCACGACCACGATCTGCTTCAGCGAGCCGAGGCCGTCGCGAATCGAAAGGACCTTCTTGAGCTGGGCCTGGGTGGAGACGATCAGGACCTTCGTTTCCGAATTCTCGAGGATGTAGCGGACCTGGTCGACGTGCTGCGTCGGGTAGATGGGCACCGTGGTGGCGGCGGCGCACAGGGCGGCGTAGTCGGCGATCGCCCATTCGGGCCGGTTCTCGCACAGGAGTGCGACCCGGTCCCCCTTCTGCACGCCGAATTCGACCAGCGCGCAGGCGAAGTGACGGACGCGCTCGAGGAGGCGCTCGGAGGAGATGTCCTGCCAGACCCCATTCTTCTTGAGCCGGAGCGCGTCCGGCTTCTTGTGGGTCTGACACGCCTGGACGAAGCCCTGGGCGAGGTTTTGCAAAGTCATCGCGCGCCCTTTCTCTGGAGTTCCCACTCGAACGGGCCGGGATTATAGGCGGGGCCCGGGGTCCCGTCCAGACTAAGTGCTGTGCGAACCCTGCACCGACTTGTGACGGAGCCGCCGGCTTGCGATTCTTCAGGGAGGAATCCGCCCCGTGCGGGGGGTTGGGAGGGGGCGCGGGAAGCCTCAGTGGGGTGCGCCCGGGCGGACGCGCTCGTCGAGCCACTCGAGCACGGTGCCGGCGACGACCAGGAGGCCGCCGGCGACTCCGACGAACAGTCCCGGGCGGACCTCGAATTGGAAGAACCCGATCCAGATGCGGACCGCGTATCCGATCAGGAAGCCGGCGACCACCAGGCCGAGGATGAACTGATCGGCGATCGCCCCCCGGCGCGGGGTGCGGGCGAACTGGTGCAGGCCGACGAAAAGCGCGACTACCGGAAGCGGCGCGAGCGCGGCGGCAAACTCCTCGGAGCCGAATGCGGCGGGCCCTGACCCGCCGAGCACCTTGATGAACTCGGCCATGTAGCCCATTTCCCAACAAACAAAGATGCCGATGAGGAACCAGTGCAGCAGGCCGTGGGCCGCGCTGTCGCGACCGCGATCCTCGAGCGCGAAGCGGCCCAGGCAGAGAATTCCGGCCCAAAACGGCAAGAAGAAGATGGCCAGCGAGCGGAAGGCCGGCCAGGGCTTCTGGTCGCTGAGCAGATAGTCATCCTCGAGCTCGGGGTGCACGAACTCCGTGGTCAAGGTGGAGACGACCTCCTCGACCGGCACTCTCTCGTGGTTGCACCCCTTGATCACCGGCAGGAAGAAGGTGGCCAGCAGGAGCAGCGCGCCCTGGAGGACGCAGCGGCGGCCCCAGAGGGTGCGGCGCCGGGCCGGCTCCGGGCCGCCGGATTCGTTCGGGGACGGGCGCTCGCTCATCGCGCCCCCCCGCTGTCCGCCGGGGGCAGCCCTTGCACCAGATGCTCGATCGCATTCGCGTAGTACTCGAGGATCTCGCGCCCCCCGGGCTGGAGCACGAGGTCATCCCCCTCAATGCGGATCAGCCCGCGCTGGGTCAGCACGTCGAGGGCGACGTCGACGGTTTGCTGGGCGACGTCGGCGGCGAACATCTGGTCGACGACGTCGAACAGGTCGTCCTGGTAGAGGGCCCGCTCGTCGGCCAGGGTGGCCCGTCCGCGCACCGCGCGTTCGAATTCCTTGCCCGCGACCACCCGCGCCCCGGAGGCGATCAGCGCTTCTCGCAAGGTCCGCAAACGGCGCATGAGCTGCGTTCGGTCCACCCGGTCCGTCCCCGCATCGAGGAATGCGCGCGCAAACAGGCTTACCGGAGTCACCGGCATTACGGTACCGATCCGTCCCATGAGGTGCTGGGCGAAATTCTTGACCAGTCCCTTGCGCTCCTCGTCCCCGAGCTGCGACAGCATGACGTCTTTTCCGGCGAGCCAGGCGTCGAGGGAGATCGGCTCGCCGAAGCACACGGCGGCGTACCCGTGGCGCAGAATCGTCCCGGTGAGGTAGCGATAGACGTTGACGGCGACCGTGGCCCCGACGTGGGCGATCACCCGCCCGAGCGAGGTCACCCGCTGGAGGAAGCCGCGCGACTCCGCCTTGCCGTGCTTCTCGCCGAGGAGGTAGGTGTCCTCGAGCACGCGGTCGAAGTTGATTGCCGCGGGGATGAAAACGAGGTCGCGCTGGAATCCGGGGTCGCGTTTGACCTTCATCACATAGTCGAGGAGGCCGATCTTGGGCTCGCGGAACCGCCCGTCGCGCGAAAGCCCGCCCTCGATGAAGATCGCCTGCTTGCCCGCCTTGCGGGTCAGCAGCTGGACGTACTTTTCGAGCACCAGGTGGTAGAGCGGCTCGCGGAAGTTGCGCCGGACGAAATAGGAGCCGAAGCTCTTGAACAGCTCCTCGAGCGGCCAGACGCGCGCCCACTCGCCGACCGCGTAGCTGAGCGCGACCTGCTCGGAGAGGGCGTACCCCGCCAGGATGAAGTCGAAATTGGAGCGGTGGTTGAGCACGTAGATCACCGCGGCGTCCTCGGGAACCTTGCGCGTCCGCTCGATCTCGCTGCGGTCCACCACGGCACTGTACAGGGTATTGATGCAGAGTCGCGCGAGCGGGTAGCCGATTTTGTAATACGAGATGAAGTTGAATGCCGGGACGATCTCCTCGACGTAGGTCTCGACTCTCGTTCGCGCCTCCTCCAGCGAGCAGTGCGCGTCGCGGGCGTGGATCGCCGTCGCCGCGTGGATGTCCGGGTCGTTGAGCAGCGTCTGGCGGACCAGGAGTTTGTTGGCGAATTGGAACCTGGCGATCTGCACCTGATGGCGCTCGACGAATTCCTGCGCCGAGCGGCGGAAGGCCAACCCGGCCTTGCGGAAGAGAACGTAGCGCAGGAGCTCGTACACGCCGGTGTACGCGGCGAACAGGAAGAGCCACCAGAGGACGGTCCACATGGGAGCGGGATTATAGCGGCCGGGGAGGAGGGCGTCCACAGCGCGGTTCCATGGTTCCATGGCAGTCCGGGCGCGGGACGGCGGTCCGCGCAAATCCCAAAGCCCAAGTCAAGCCCAAGTCCCAACCCGGCCATGTCGCCCAGCGAGCCATGGGGGCCACGCGGATCGGGTCCCGCCCTCCACGGGCGGCCGGCGCGCTCTGGACGCAACGGTCAAATTCTGTTGACACCGGCGGGTGGGGCTCCTTAGGATGCGCCGCTTGGTTAAGGAGTCTGGTTGCTGGAAAGGAAGGTGTCTGATGGCGACGTTGCGTCTTCGGGCCGTGCTGGCCTTCGGATTGCTGCTCTGTGCTCCCAGCCTGGTATGGGCCAACGGCTTCCGCATTCCCGACCAGGGCGCCAAGGCCATGGGCATGGCCAACGCCGCGGCCGCGCAGGGCACGGACGCCACCGCGCTCTACACCAATCCGGCGGCCGTAGGTGAGCTCGACGGGACCTACACCGCGAGCGGTTTCACCTTCATCTATGCCATGGGCGCCGAGTTCACCAGCGACGGCAGAGATCCGGCGGGCTTCAACGGTCCGCTCCCGGACGAGACCAGCGACGACCAGTTGTTCGTGCCCGCCCACATGTTCCTGGTGACCGATGGCGGCACCGAGCGGTGGAATTTCGGCTTGGCGATCTTCACGCCGTTCGGCCTGGGGCGCGATTGGGACAATCCCCGCGGTTTCGCGCGCAACGTCGACGACGTCGACCTGCAAACCGGCGAGATCCAGCTGAGCGTCACCTACGAGATCATGGACAACATGTACTTCGCGGTGATGGGTCGCTACATGCTGGCAAGGTTGAATCTCGAAGCGTCCCCGCAGATCTTCCTCGGCCCGGCCCCTTTGGGTACTCACACCATCGACGTCTCGGCCGATGGGGACGGCTTCGGCTACGGCGCGGCCTTCTACTGGGAGCCGTGCGATGCGGTGAACGTGGGCCTGCTCTACCGCAGCGAGATCACCGCGGAACTCGACGGGCACGCGGAAGCCAACCGCATCCTGACGTTCCTTCAGCCGGCCGTCGGCGGTCGCTCTTCCTTCGAGACTGAGGTCAACACGGAAATCCATTTCCCCTCGAATCTCGCACTCGGCATCGCCTTCAAGCCCACCGACGAGTTGCTCATCGAAGTCGACGTCGACTTCACCATGTGGGAGTCGTTCCAGGGGCTCAGCGCTCACCTCGACGCGCAACTCCCCCCGCTCATGACCAACGAAATCCTCTCGCTCAAGGCCGGCTGGCACAACACCTTCACCTACCGCTTGGGCGGCCAGTACACCATCAACGATCAGTGGAAGGCTCGCCTCGGCTACGTCTACGACCAGAACCCGGTCCCGGACCACACGTTGCACCCGAGCCTTCCGGACAGCGACCGGCACGGCGCGACGTTCGGCGTGGGCTACACCTCCGGCGACTACACCATCGACTTTGCGTACATGGCGCTGTTCTTCGAAGACCGCGACGTGAACAACGGCATCACCAGCCCGCAGAATCCGCTGCACGACGGGACCTACGAAAACATGGCGCACCTGTGGGCGTTGACCATCGGCAAGAAGTGGTAGGGGAGGATCCATGCACGGGAGACTGCTGATTGCCGCGACGTTGGTCGCGCTGCTGGCCACCGGGTGCTCCTCGAGCAGGGGCGCCCGCAAGTCGGCCTGGGAAAAGGAAGGCGGCGCCGTCGCCGGCGGCAGCCAGGCCGATCCGAAGCTGGTCGCAGCGGCCGAGGCAGCCTGGAAAAACCGCGGCGACAAGGCCCAGTTGATGGCCGCGATCGACGCCTGGAAGAAGATCGTCGACGCCAAGACGGCGGACGCCAAAGTGCTTTCGTCCCTCTCCCGCGCCTATTACCTCCTGGGGGAGGGATTCACGGAGGAGCCGGAGCAGAAACTCGTGCATTTCGACACCGGGGCCACCTACGGCGAGCAGGCGCTGATGACTTTTCCGGCGTTCGAGGGTGAGGTCAAGGCGGGCAAGAAGCCCGAGGACGCGGTCGCCCGGCTCGGCAAGGAGGCGATCGACGCCCTTTACTGGAATGCCGTAAATGTCGGCAAATGGGCCAAGACCAAGGGCTCGTCCACGATCCTCTTCTACAAGAGCCGCGTGAAGAAGATGATCGAGCACGCCCTCGCGCTCGACGAGAAGTACTTCTACGGCGCGCCGCACCGCTACCTCGGAGCCTACTACGCCGCGGCGCCGGGCTTCTCAGGCGGCGACGTCGAGAAGTCCAAAGAGCACTTCGACAAGGCGCTCGCGATCGAGCCCAACTACTTCGGCACTCGCGTCCTCTACGCCGTCGAATACGCGGTCAAGGCCCAGGACGCCGACGTCTACAAGCAGCAACTGGAAATGGTGATCAACGGCAAGCCCGAGGTGCTGCCCGACGTCGTCCCCGAGCAGAAGATCGAGATCGAGAAGGCGAAGAAAGAGCTCCCCAAGATGGAGGACCTCTTCTAGCCCGGATGATTCACGAACGGCTGCGCCATTCGTGAATGACCCGGATGCAACCGGCCTTGCAGGCCAGTTGCAGCTGGATACGCCCCGCCCA
>ORJL011339788.1_pt1 | contig 13364 bp, 9 predicted proteins | sample 1779941 | NCBI WGS metagenome assembly ORJL01 (sample SAMEA104232317, study PRJEB22302) | groundwater metagenome | biome: forest; feature: aquifer; material: groundwater | place: USA | collected 2011-08-07 | depth 5.8 m
CTGCAACCGAATGCGCCTTACTTCGGACGGTCGATTCCATTTTTGCTTGCTGCACGATGACGAGCTCGACGTGAAGGCGGCGCTGCGGAACGGCGGAGGGGAGGGCGCGGTCGCGGAGATTCTACGGCAGGCGGTGGCGATGAAACCGACGGGGCATCAGTTGGAAAAGGGCGTGTCCTCGGAACGGCGAGCGATGTTCCAGATCGGGGGGTGATCGCGCGGAAGCCCGCTCCGGTGCGGGACCGATTCGGCGGAGATTCTGACCAAACCACGAAGGACACGAAGGGCACGAAGGGGATGGGCCGAAGGGGTGTGCTTTCCGCCAAACTGTCATCGACGCCATGAAAACAGACTGTTGATTGAGCCACGGGCGAGGATTCGCAGAATCAAAAGGCGCAAGACGGTCGCTTCGTGTTCTTCGTGACCTTCGTGGTGAGACATGCGGACCAGAACGCCGGTCCCCGTCGGTTCATCAACGCGCGGTTACGGTCACGGGTCGGTTTCGATAGGCGTTACGCGATGCCGTCGAGCACTTCTTGCATCTCGCAGGCGGCGTGGGAATCGCCGATGGATTGTGCGGCACGGATTCCGGCGCCAAGGGCTGCGCGGGCGTCTTCCAAGCGCCGCAGGGCGAGGAGCGTGTTTCCTTTCTGGAAATGGGCGGCGAGGTACTTCGCGTCCACCTCCAGCACGCGGTCGAATTGCGACAAGGCGAGGTCGGTCTGCCCCTCTTTCACGAGTTCCATCGCCAAACTGAAATTGAGGAACGCATCGCGCGGCTCCTTCGTGAGCATCTGTTCGATCTTCTCGCGTCGTGTCGCCATGTTTGCACTCTGGTCGCCGGAGTTTAGGGGACGCGGCTCTCACGCGGGAGCGTGCCGGCAGCTTACGAGCCACAAGCGCGAGCGTGTGGTTGGCGTAGTGCGACGTGTGACCCCGTCGCTGGCCCCGCTTCGCGTTCCCCGACGGGAATCGCCGATCCGCCGCGCCTGCCGCTCACCGCCGGTGATCCGTCCCCCACCCTCACTGGAGCGAGGATGGGGCACCCAGCCAGTCGGCGTCGACTCTATTCGGTTCGATGCACGAACGCCAACGCGGTTTCCGTTGCCGCCGACCGTCGAGCGGAATATACTAGGTAGGCTCCGGCAACGCGGGGCGAGTCGGTGAGGTCGGGGATAGTTGTAGGGGGCGGGGAGAGGCGTTTGAGCGTGGAACGGATCGGTTTCTGGTCTCGTTTGGCGGCGTGGATGTGGGGGACGGACCGCTCCTCGGTCTTTGATACCGCCGCGCCGACTCGGTCGGCCGGTCACGATTCGGCGTTTGAGTCTGGCGGCGGAACGTCGACGTGGCCGAGTTCGTCGTCTCCGGCACCGGAGGAGCCCAAACCGGATGCAGGCCGGTCCGGTGCGGCCCGGTCACACACGACGGCCGTGTCCGCCAACGACCGACTCGTTGAACTCGTGGATGCGATCAGGGAGCATCTGACGGCGCAGAGCGAGCGATCGGAGTTAATGAACGCCGCATTGCACCGTTTGGCTGACGGGCTGGAACGATTTCCCGAAGCGTCGAAAGCGGAGTTGCATTTGTTGGAGCGGGTCGCGGCGGACTCTGGTGCGACAGCCACGAATGTGAAGAAGCTGTCCGAGGCGTTGGCGCAGCTTCCGGAATTGGCGGATGGTCAACGTGAAGCGCTGGTGACGATCCACCGCGAACTGGAACGCGGTCGCGAATCCGGTCAACAGTTGCGAGAGACACTTGACGGCGTGGGACGAGCCATTGCATCCCTGAGCGACGCGACGGCGAATTTGCGACCGATGCTGGACCGTTTGCGTTCGGAGTTGACCGCGGGGCAGGAGCGACTGTTGATGATCGTGGAACGCCAGGCGGAACGCATGACGTGGTTCACGGCGAGCGCGCTGGGTGCGGCCGGGCTGGGAATTCTTTTGTCATTGATCGCGTTGTTCCGATCGAGGTAGTTTGTCAGGGTCGCTACGGAAAGAGTCGTTCGCATGTCGGATCAACTTCCCGCCCCCAAGGACGCCATCGAACAACTGCTCGTTAGCATGGGGCAATTCGACGCCTCGGACCTGCACCTTAAGGTCGGCTACGCGCCGTATTACCGCATCGCCGGGCAGCTCCGCAAGACGCACATGCCGCCGCTTCCGGATCGAGCGTTCGTCGAGGCCATGCTGCACGACTATGTTCCCGAGCAACGTCGCGCGGAGTACGAAGCACGGGGCGCGATCGACTTTTCCGCCCGCGGAGCGACCGGCGATCGATACCGCGTCAACATGTTTCGGTCGATGAGCGAGGTCTGCGCTTCGATCCGCCGCGTGAAGAACAAGATTCCCTCGTTCGACGAATTGAACCTTCCCGACGTCTACAAGCAGGTCGTGACCAAGGCGACGGAGGGCATCGTGTTGATCAGCGGCGTCACCGGCTCGGGAAAGAGCAGCACGCTGTCCGCGATGATCGAGTACGTGAATCAGACGCGGGCGATGCACATCATCACCATCGAGGATCCCGTCGAGTTCGTCTTCAAACCGAAGAAGAGCATTATCTCGCAGCGCGAGATCGGCATTGACGTCGCGAACTTCCACGAGGCGCTCCGCGATGTGGTTCGACAAGATCCCAACTGCATCCTCGTCGGCGAAATGCGCGATCGAGAAACGATGTCGGCGGCGCTGCAAGCCGCGGAGACGGGGCATCTGGTGTTCGGCACGCTTCACTGCGCTGACGCGCAGCAGAGCTTCGCCCGCATCCTCGAGTTCTTCCCGCGAACGGAGCACTCCTTCATCCGTTCGTCCCTGTCGAACAGTTTGCGGGGGATCATGTGTCAGCGTCTGGTCCCCGGGATCGTGGAGGGTTCGCGCTACCCCGCGACGGAGGTGCTGCTCAGCAACTCGGTGGTGAAAGAAAAAATCCTCCGCGAAGAAGACGACGACATTCCGGCGATCATCGCCCAATGCGGCGCGGACGGGATGCGAAGTTTCACGGCGTCCCTCTGCGAACTGATCGAGGCGGACAAAGTATATTACGATGCGGCCATGGAGTTCGCTCCCAGCCGCGAGGCGCTGATCTCGGCGGTGAAGGGCATCAAGTCCTCGGCCCAGGGGCTGGTATCGCGCAATCGTGGCGCGCGGTCGTGAGCTCTGTGCCGGATTGACGGTCGTTCAAAAAGCGCGACGACGGGATTCGAACTTCGGAGCGGCCGTCGAGGGGAAAGCAGCGGGTGATCGTGCATCGGAAATCGGGCTGAAACGGCGCTCCGCGCGGACGGAAGCCGTCGGGCGACCCGCAAAGCATGAACCGGACGCGAGTTTGTTGCCTCGGCCCGGCAAGCCGCTATGTTTGGTCTTCGTTTTGTAGAGCACAAATGACAAGTGGGTTCGTTTCGTATACTTCATGTCTTAGCGATGCCACTGTGTGGCACTCCGAAATTTGTCTCGCGGAGATTCGAGAATCGTAGCGGTTTTCGAATCGCGGGTTGGTTCCTTGAGCGATCAACCAAGTCTCTCCTTTGCTTGCACTCGAATGGGCCAACGACGCGGCGACGGCGCTGAGGGCGGTGTCGACGCGCCGGCCTCCGATGGAAGAGCACGCGGCGTGATCGGGGGTTTTCAGGAATGCGCCGATTGCGCGACGACCGTTCATCGGTGCGGGTAGGTGAACCCCTTGGAAATGAGCGCGCGCTGGGCTGATGTTGGGCGTGGGCTCAAGCCGCACCCCTGACTGGATTGGTGGGGGTTGCTGTCGGCGGGCCCAGGGGCACGATGTGGTGCAAGCCTGGGCTGGAGGGCGCGTCCCCGGTGGGGACGCACGGACAACTGCCAACATTCGGGGACGCCGGGACTCGCGCGGGCGGACGAGCGAGTTTGTGCATCCTCTCGGCGGGGACGGACGCGGGGAGTCATCACCAGGCGTCAGCTGGGCAATAGTTCGGGGACGACCTACACTCGCATCCATTGCGGTGGCGTGTGATCTCGTCACGGAATCGGCGAGTCGGGGAGTCTCTATGATCAAGCTCGGTTTCTTCGGCGCGGCTGGTGAAGTGACGGGATCGTGCTATGTGCTCACGACGGACCGTGCTCGCGTCATGATCGACATGGGCATGCATCAGGGCGAGAAGGAGGCCGAGGAGCACAATCGACGGCTCCCTCCGGTCGATCCGGCCAAGCTCGACGCCGTCGTCCTTACTCACGCCCATTTGGATCATTGCGGCCGTCTGCCGCTTCTGGTCAAGAACGGGTATCGAGGGCGGATCCACTGCACGGACGCCACGGCCACACTCACAGAGATCATCCTTCGTGATTCAGCCGGGATTCAGGTCGAGGACTGTGCACGGTTCAACCGTCGGCTGCGTCGCGGCGACGAGCCATGCCTCGAACCGCTTTACGATGTCGAGGACGTGGAGCGGACGATCCCACTTCTTGGCACGATGCACTACAACGAAACGCGGAAAATTGCCGAGGGAATCAGCGTCAAGTTCGTCGACGCGGGGCACATCCTCGGGTCGGCCAGCGTGCAGATGGTGGTGAACGACGGGGGGCGCACGATCACGATCGTCTTCTCCGGAGACGTGGGCGTGTGCGGGTCGCCGATCTTGCGCGATCCCACGACACCGACGCCCGCCGACGTGGTGCTGCTCGAATCCACGTATGGCGACCGCGATCACAAACCGTTGGCCCCGACGACGGACGAGTTGCTGTCGATTCTTCAGGAGGCCCAGATCGCCGGCGGCAAGGTGTTGATCCCGGCGTTTGCGGTCGGACGCACGCAGGACTTGGTCTTCCATATGGGGGAGTTCGTGCGCACGGGGAAGCTGCGAGGCATAAAGGTCTTCGTCGACAGCCCAATGGCGGTGTCCGTCTCGGACGTGTACGCTCGCCACACGGAAGTGTATGACCAGGAAGCGAAGCAGTTGCTCGTCGCGCACCTGTCCCCTCTGAGTTTCGCTGGACTGACGTACACCCGGGCGGTTGAAGAGTCCAAGCGGCTCAACGACGCGAAGGGTTCCATGGTGATCATCTCCGCCAGCGGAATGTGTACGGGCGGGCGAATTCTGCACCACCTGTATAACCACTTGAGCAACCCCGGAACCCATGTGGTGATCGTGGGTTATCAGGGGAACCGGACGCTGGGACGCCGTCTCGTCGACGGAGCCAAGCGAGTGAATATCTTCCGTGAGGAAATACCGGTGCGGGCCAAGGTACACACGCTCGGCGGATTTTCCGCGCACGCGGGGCAATCGGGACTGTTGAACTGGGCCGCGCCGTTCCGGGCGAGCAAACCGAGAATGTTTCTTACGCACGGCGAAGACGCGCCGCGGAGAGTACTCCGCGATCAGCTTCAAGCTCGGTTTGGGCTGGACCCGGCGATGCCACAATACGGCGATGAGGTCGAACTTTAGGCACGGGTGAGGAAAAACTCGGAGCCGGTCCGACCGATCGATCGCGCTTGGCGGCCCCCGGTTTTCGTGGCAAAGTCCACGCGCCCATCCGCGATGCTTGAACCGAAGAATACCGGATCAACAGGGTTTTCAGTGACGAGTCTCTCGCCGTCTCGCTTCCTTTTCATGCGGAGTGACATCATGTCCGGCCGTTCGCGCCGACGGCGCGAACTCCGCCTACTCCTCTGCCGTTTCGTGCTCGCAGAAGGCTTCGGGGAGGTAATCGATGAGGTCGTCCGCGGTCATGGAGCACCGACCGATCTCCTCGGCGGCGAAGTCGCCGGCCAGTCCGTGGAGATACACGGCGAGGATCGCCGCTTCCAAAGATGCAAGCCGCTGACCCATCAGCCCGGCGATGACGCCGGTGAGAACATCGCCGGCGCCGCCGGTCGCCATGCCGGAGTTTCCGGTCTCGTTGACGTACGCGCGAGCGCCGTCGGTCACGACCGTTCCGCGGCCCTTGAGGACCACCACGCACGCGTACGCGCGGACCAAGGCGAGCGCCGCTTCCTGTCGCGCCTTGGAACTGGTCATCAGCGATTCAGCCGCGCCGCAGGCCGAGAGCAGTCGTCTCGCCTCGCCCGGATGGGGAGTGAGCACGACACGTTTGCCCTGCGGAATCGCGAACGGCGGTACCAAGGAAAGCAAGTTCAGCGCATCCGCGTCCACGACGATCATGCCACCGAATTCTTTCAGGAACGTCGCAACGACCGCGGGTTCGAGAGAGTCGCCCAGTCCCGGCCCGATGATCGCCACGTCCGCACCGAAATCCGCAACGGCCTCTAAGAGCGTGGATGCGTCGCACGGGAGCGTGCGCACCGTCGCGCATGGGGACAACACGGCGACGGCGGTGCGAAGAGGCTCAGGCACCAGGAGCTGCACGAGGCCCGCGCCGCTGCGGAATGCCGCGTTGGCCGCGAGCGTCGGCGCGCCGACCATCACCACTTCGTCGTATCGCCCTCCGATGACCGCGATTCGCCCGCAATCGCCTTTGTGGACGTCGTCGGCGCGTTTGGGAAGCGGTGCGATCTCGCGTGTGACGATGACTTGACTCATTCAGATTTCTCCGATTGGTTCGACGTCGCCGTTCGTCGGTTGATGAGCGACGCGGCGTATCCCGCGCCAAAACCGTTGTCGATATTAACGACCGTAACTCCCGCGGCACAGGAATTCAGCATCGCCAGAAGTGCGGCCAGTCCGTGGAAGCTCGCTCCGTATCCAATGCTTGTGGGCACCGCGATCACCGGGCAACTCACCAATCCACCCACCACGCTGGCGAGGGCGCCTTCCATGCCCGCGATGACGACGATGACGCTGGCCGCCTGTAACGCGGCGGAGTGTGCAAACAGCCGATGGATTCCCGCGACGCCGACGTCGTAGAAGGTGCTGGTGCGTTGATCCATCATTTCCGCCGTGACTCGCACCTCCTCGGCGATGGGGATGTCACTCGTACCGGCGCAAACGACCGCGATCACTCCGTCCGACGGGTGCAGCGGCGTCTGTCGAAGTGTGATCGCACGCGCGGATTCCTGGAACTGAGCGTTCGGCGTCGTCGCCGCGACCACGTTGAACGTCGCGCGTGAGGCGCGCGTCGCAAGCACGTTCCCACCGCCCGAGGCGCATCGGGAGAAGATCGCCGCGACTTGCTCCGGGGACTTTCCCTCACAGTAGATCACCTCCGGAAAACCGCAGCGCAGCGCGCGATGATGGTCCACTTTGGCGAACCCAAGATCCTCGAACGGCAACGCTCGAAGTTGACCGAGCGCCTCCTCGATCGACCGCTCTCCGCGCCGAACGCCCTCCAGTAGTTCACGAATTCTGGGTTCCGTCATCGCGCTCGTTCCGGTCGATCCATTGTTCTTCCACGTCGGCAGGGCAGTCTATGCGTCGAACTCGTTCTCGGAAACCCGTGTCGGACCGACTTTGCCGTGTGGGACCGACTTTCCAGTCGGTCTCTTGGTGGACTTCTACCGCAGGCTGACCGACTGGAAAGTCGGTCCCACACAGAGGAACCGGTCCCAAAAAGAGGACTCGGTCCCACACACGCGGAGTCATAATCCTTGAGGCGTTGCTAGGCGCGAAATCCGGAGTACGCATCCAGATCGAGTCCGGCGAAATCGCCCGCACAGAGCTGATGGTAGCCGAGCGCCGCGATCATGGCCGCGTTGTCCGTGCAATACGCACGTTCGACCGCGTGAAACGCGAGTCCCCGCTGCTCACAGGCGCTCGCCATCGCTTGCCGCAGCGTGCCGTTCGCGGCGACGCCGCCTCCCATCACAATCGTTCGCGACTTCGTTTTCGCCGCGGCCAGCAGCGTCTTGCGAACGAGCACGTCGATCACCGACGATTGGAAGCTCGCGGCGATGTCGGACAATTGCTCCCGGGAAAGTCGCTCCAAACCGCCGGAGGTCTTTCCGGGTCCGTGTACGTGGTAGAGAACCGCGGTCTTCACTCCGGAGAACGAAAAGTCCAGCGAGTCCGGTCCGAGCATGGTTCTAGGAAAGGCGATGGCCGACGGATTCCCATCGCGGCCGAGCTTTTCGATCTCCGGTCCGCCGGGATATCCGAGACCGAGGATCGTCGCCACTTTGTCGAAGGCTTCACCGGCGGCGTCGTCGATCGTCGCGCCGAGGAGTTCGATCTCCATCGGCGACGCAATGCGAAAGAGCGAGGTGTGTCCGCCGGAGACGACCAGCCCGATCGCAGGCCACGGGGGAGTCAAGAGGCCGATCGCGGGGCTGTAGGCGTGCGCCCGGATGTGGTCCACGCCCACGAGCGGCTTGCCCCACGCCCACGCCAGCGTTTTTGCCCCGGTCACTCCGATGAGCAGCGCCCCGACCAAACCCGGACCGTTCGTCACCGCGATCGCGTCGATCTCCGCCGCGTCGCACGCTGCCGCGGACAGCGCCTCCTCGACGATCAAATCCAGCCGCTCCAGATGCGCCCGCGAAGCGATTTCCGGCACCACGCCGCCGGATTTCCGGTGCAGATCGACCTGCGATGCAATCACGTTGCTCCGCACGCGCACCCCGTCCTCCACCACAGCCGCCGCCGTTTCGTCGCAGGACGTTTCGATGCCGAGGATCGTCGTCACGGCGGCTATTCTACCAGAAGTGAGCCCGCCCGGTGCCACGGGTGGCTTGCCCGCCAGTGGTTTGCCTGGGTGCGCGGCACCGTCGACTGTGTCGTAAACTGTCCGGCGACTCCGGGATTCTCGTTCCTTCGACGCACGCGGTCCGTTACAATCGCGTGTGATTCGAGCCGCGGTTTCGATTCAACGGCAAGAGGGGGATGCTTCATGTTTGCTATCCGGAACGATCGCGGGAGCGTACTTGGGGCGTACCTGATCCTGGGGATCGTCACCGCCGCGGCCGGCGCCGCCGACCTTGCCGTGCTGAGCGTCGAACCGACGCCGCGCGCTATTGCCGCGCCGCGTCGAGCCGTTATCACCGTGCATTTCGACAAACCGGTGAAACCATCATCGATCGTCCCCTTGCAGTCCTTCTGGGCGTTCGGTCGCTGGAGCGGGACCGTCACGGGGACGTTTGCGTTCTCCGACGGTGACACAACGGTGTCACTTATTCCCGATCACAATTTCTCAGCGGGCGAGAATGTTATGGTCATTCTCTCCCATGACATCGAAGCCACTGACAATACGAACCTGCGCCCAGGGGGATACTCCTTCCAATTCTGGGTTCGCAGCGAGTTCGCGCCGCTCGTGTTCGCCGACATCGACCACCTGAACACGCGAACCACGCCGGGGATCAACTCCCGCGCCTACGGCGCCATCGCCTCCGACCTCAACGGTGACCGCTCCATGGACCTCGCCATCATCAACGAAGACACCGCGGACCTACGCGTGTTTCTCAACCGCAACGACCAATCCGGCCTCTACGTCGAGCCGTTCATTCAGCCGACTTTTCCCCTCGGAAATCGGGCCAGCCCCAACGAACCCGCCGACTTCAACCGCGACGGTCGCGTCGACCTCTGCGTCGCCAACATCAACGTCGACACCGTCTCCGTGCTGCTGGGCAATGGGAACGGAACGTTTGCACCGCAGCAGCTCATCAACGTCGGCTTCACGCCGCGCGGCGTCGCGGTGCTCGATGCCGACGGTGACGGCGACGTGGACATCGTCAACACCAACACCGACGCGGGCGGCGGAATGGGCAATCTTTCCGTGATTCTCAATAACGGGAGCGGCGTGTTCGGCGGGTCGACGTTCTTCGAAGGCGGGGTCGACGGCGAGTGGGCGTTGGGCGCTGCGGACATGAACAACGACGGCCTCCTCGACCTGGTGATCGGCGCGCAGTCCGGCGGGCGCGTCGTCGTCAACCTGAACAACGGAAACGGCACGTTCTCGCCGCAAACTCCGCGAATCGCGAGCGGCGTCTGGATGCTCGCTCTCGGGGACGTGAACGGAGACGGAAACGACGATGTCGCCGTCGTGCAGAACGCGATCAATCGCGGAGGCATCCTGCTGGGCGACGGCCTCGGCGGGCTCGCCGCGCCGGTTAACCATGTCGTCGATAGTTTTCCCATCGCGGTTGACCTCGCCGACATGGACGGCGACGGCGATCTGGATTGGATCACCTCCAGCTACGGCGGGGACTGGTTCTTGTTCACCAACAACGGCGCGGGGACGTTCACCTTCAACCAGGAATTCCTCGCCCCGCAGGCCGCGTCGTGCGCCACGGCGGTCGACTTCGACAACGACGGCGACGTCGACCTCGCGCTCATCGACGAGCTTCAAGACGAAGTGATTCTGATGCAAAACTCCGGCAACCACGCGATCCCGGCCGTGTCCACCTGGGGGCTGATCGTCCTCGGACTCACGATCAGCGTCGCCGCGAGCATCCGCACCCGTCGGGTGCCACTGGCGCTTTGTCCACCAGCGGGTTCTCTCGGTCGCGGGCGAGAATCGAAAGATCGTAGCTGATCGTCGACCCACCCGTGCCGAACGCCGCTCGGACATTACAATCCGCCTATGAACGGAACGTCGAGTGTCTCCGCGCATCGGTGGGGCATCGCGCTGGTCGTCGTCGCCGCGCTCCTGATGGGCCTGCCCACGTTGCGCGGAGGGTTTGTCGGCGGTGACGACCACCGTCTCGCGCTCGATCACGTCTTCGTCAACCACCCGTCGTGGGATCACGCCGTTTCCCTTTTTCGGATCGTCCATCGCGACCTCTATCAACCGCTTCCGCTGCTGAGCTTTCAGATTGAGTTCGTCATCGCGGACATGTTGGGACTGAAGAACCAAGGCCCGAGCGCCTTCGGTTGGCTGTTCCATCTCAACAATGTCCTGCTCCACGCACTCAATTCGCTCCTGGTCTATTTCCTCGTTCGATCGTTGCACGGCTCGATCACGGGCGTCCCCCCTGAGACGGACATTTTTCCCCGTAGGGTCCGCTGTGCGGACCTTTCTTCGCCCGCCCTCGCAAGATCGCCATCACCTGCTTCGCATCGCGGACTCGTTCCCACGGCGGCCGGACTGCTCTTCGCGATCCATCCGCTCCAGACGGAGGTCGTGGCCTGGTTGAACGGTCGGATGATGCTGCTTTCCACGCTGTTTCTCCTGCTCGGACTTCTCGGGCAGGTTCGCTGGATGGATGCGCCCGCCGCCGCCGGATCATCCCGATTCAAACGGTTTTCGCAGGCGTGTCTGGTGCTCGTGTGCTTTCTGTGTTGCAACCTCAGCAAGGTCCGCGTAGAGACTCCGATCCTCATGCTGATCGTCGCGTGGGCAACGCGCGTCTCACTCACCCGCCACTTCGCCATGCTCTGGATCCCGTGCGCCGTGCTCACCGCGCTCTTCGCCTGGGTGAACATCAACGCCACGTCCGCCGCCGACCTTTTCACTGGCGGCGAGGAACACCTTAAGGGTCCGCGCTTGGTTCGCGTCGCGCTCGCGCTCGCCTCCTACTTCGAGCATCTGCTCTGGCCCACTGGACTGGCGAGCCACTACCCCACGCCGCCGATCGTCGCGTGGTCGGATCCCGGGACGGTCCGCGCGCTCATCGTAGTTGGGATCGGAGCTTCCGTGTTGGTCTACGCCGCGCTCCGCCTTCGTTCGGCACGACTCGGGGCGATATGGTTTGTCGCCGCCATTGCGGCGACGCTACCCTTCGTCCCCGCCCGCAACACGCTTGCCGCCGATCGGTACATGTACGTTCCGATCATCGGTCTGTTGTGGCCGATCGCCGACGCGATCTCCGCCGCCTATCACCGGATCGCCGTGCGGACTGCTCCACGCTCGATTGCAGGGACAGCCGGGTTTCTCGCAACGAGTCTGTCGGTGACACTGATTGGCATCTGTTGGTACACGGGTTGGTTCTACGAAGATCCGACGAAGAAGACCTATCGCGTGGCCATGCTCTTCCCAAACGAGCCGCGCGTGTGGGAGCGGGTCGGCTGGACTCAGTACGACGACGGAGACTACGACAGGGCGGTCGAGTCGGCGCAACGGGAACTTCTCCACCCGACGCCGGCGGGCGAGAGCAGCGCGCTGCAACTGCTCGGCATGATCGCCCTTCGACAGTCGCGTCCGGACGACGCCCTGGCGCTTCTGCATCGAGCACTCCATGTCGATCCGGAGAATGACCTCGTTCACGTCCGCCTTGCGATGGCGTACGAGGAGCTCGATCGACTCGCCGACGCGCTTCCGCACCTGGAAGCCGCGGTGCGGGCATCGCCGAGGAGCAACCCCGCGTTGCATCACCTTGCGACGGCGTATCGCCGCCTCGGTCGCCCCGGGGACGCTCGTCATTGCTACGAGCAGGAACTGAATAACAACGCCTATGAATGGCGCGCGACGGTGGGGTTGGTCGAACTCGATCTCGAAGTCGCGACGGCCGAATCGCGCAAGACGGCCGAGCGCCGCTTGCTCGATCTGCTAACGTGGATGCCCGACAACGTGATCGCGCGAATCAACCTCGGCGTCGTGCTTCATGCGTTGGGTCGCACGGATGAGGCGATCGCGGTGTATCAAGTTGCGCTGAACCTCGACCGGCGGAATGCGACGGCGGCCTTGAATCTCGCTCAGCTTTTCGCCGCGCAGGGCGACGCCCGCTCCGCCGCCGATTACTTCGCCCTCGCCGCGGAATCAGGCGTAAACACCTTCGCCGAGGTCGGCGTGCTCGTCGACTACTTTGCCTCGGCCGAGGACCACGAGCGCGCCGCACGAATCGCCGACGACTTCGCCGCCCGGTTTCCCCGAAGCGACGATGCGGTCGCGCTGGCGGCGTGGGTTCGACTTCTCGGCGGCGACTTCTCCGCGGCTACGCGAACCTGCACGGCCACGTCGGATTCTGCGGTCGACGGAACGCGCCCCGACGTCGCAAGATCGCCGATGTACGACGCAACGTGTGCGTACCTCGCGTTCCTGGAACGGCGCTTCGACGCGGCCGCGACCGGCGTGCAATCGCTCGGCGGTTCGGGAAACGCATCCGCCGACGCGCGGCGACGGCTGCTCGCGGCGATCGAACGCTTCGATCGGGCGAAGCCGGACGAGCCTTGGACGTTTTGCCTGGCGGCGGAATTGCTGATCGCCAACGGGCAGCGCGACGCCGCCCGCGCCTCGTGCGACCTTTGCGCACAGCATTGCCGGGCCGCCGATTGCGCTGCGTACCTTGAGCGGCTTCGGTCGAGAATCTACGCGCCGTAGCGACATTTCAAAAACGGTGAAAGGCTCCAACGCATGGATTCCGCATCCGCTCGCACGTATACTGCGCATGTGGACTGCGGAGGATTCGTCGCTGCGTTTGCCGCGTGGTGTGTCGCTGCTCCGTGTGCCACTGCTCTGTGAGCAGTGTCTTTGTCGGCTGTGGGTGCCCCATCCTCGCTACTGCGAGGGTGGGGGACGGACGCCTCGCCTATTCGCATTCGGGCGCGCCGGATCAATGCGGTCAACAGAAAG
>ORJL010757364.1_pt1 | contig 13361 bp, 8 predicted proteins | sample 1779941 | NCBI WGS metagenome assembly ORJL01 (sample SAMEA104232317, study PRJEB22302) | groundwater metagenome | biome: forest; feature: aquifer; material: groundwater | place: USA | collected 2011-08-07 | depth 5.8 m
CGACGAGAGCCGCGGCGGCCGCGACGGCGAAGCCGGCGGCGAAGACCGACATGCGCCACGGCTTGGGGACCCAGCCGCGCGCGGCCGCGAGCGTGGTCGATGTCACGAGCGCCAGGGATGCGGCCCAGTAGCCCCACGCCACGCCGCGACCCAAGCGGAGCCGGAGGCAGAACCCGGGAGCGACCCAGGCCAGCCCGAGCAGCGCGAGGAGAGCGAGCAGTCCGAGCGCGGCGAGCAGGCCTTGATGGAACGCGCGGTATTCCTCCTCGCGGTCCGCGACGGAGGCTTCCCATTCCTCGAGGCCGGAGGCGGCGGTGGACAGGAAGCGCACCGCGGGGGCCGAGCCGTCCAGCTCGCGCAGCGTGGGCAGGTCCGGCGCGGGCCCGTCGAGGCGCACGAACCGGCGGTCGAAGGCGCCCTCGCCGTCGGGGAGAAGACGCAGCGCACGCAGCTCGAGGACGCCCGCGCTGCGGGCGGGGATGCGGAGGAGGGCGGGGGCCGCGGCCGGGTCGGGGAAGTCCTCGGCGAAGGTCATGCGGCCGGAGGACCAGCCCTGAAGGTAGAGCCGCCCGCCGGGAGTCGGGGCGGCCCGGGTCACGTCCAGGAACTCGGGCCGTGCGGGGTCCTTGCGAACCCGCAGCAGGAAGCGGGCGGGCCCGTCCGCGCCGCGCGCGGCACGCTCCGGGTCCGGGCGCCACCACAACGGGGCGCCGGCCCGCGGCCGCATGGGATCGAACGCCGCGCTCGCAGTCCGCCCGGCAGCGTCGGTCGCGGTCACGCGCGCGATCGGCCCGGGCGAGAAGCCGTCGGCCGCATAGCCGCGTGACGCGGGGTCCCATGCGAACACGGACCAGCCGGACTCGGGGGTGCGCAGGCGCAAGTCTTCGCGCGCGAGGCCGGAGACCGTCACGTCGGCGGCCGCCGGCCTTCCTGCGGCGGTCGCGACCAGGACCACCCAGCGGTTCGCCACCCCGGGGACGGGCACGCCGCTCTCGTGTGCGACGACGATCGACAGGGGCGCGGCGGCCATGCCCGGCTTGCCTTCGACCGAGTCCGTCCGCTCCGGTGGAGGAGCCGGCCCAACGCCGATTTCCGCTTCGACGGACGCTCCGCTCGGGTGCCGCACCGTGAGGTGGACCCGGTCGGAAGGGAGGGCCTCCTGGGGCAGGAGCAGGATGAAGACGCCGCGCGGATCCGAGATCGCATGCCCCGGCTCGCCGCCCGCCGGAAAGGACAGTTCGATGCGGGAGGCCGCATCCGGACCGGACGGGTGCCGGCGGAGGACGTGGCCGAGGATGCAGACCTCGTCCGCGGGCCCGGCGCGGTCGGCCACCCACAGGCGCACGTCGAGGTCGGGGTCCGGGGGGAGCGTCTGCCGGTACAGGCCGGAGTCGTGGGCATGGACGACGAGGATCGCGAGCGCCGCGAGGCAGGCGATCGCTCCGGCCAGGGCTCGGCGTTGCGCGGGACGATCGGTCAAGGCGCGGGCTCCCCGTCTACTTCAGATACTCCGCCGCATCCACCTCCACGATGTAATACCATCCCTTGACCTCGAGCCGATAGAGGGCGATCAGGAGCGCGCGGCCTTCGCGGCCGCCTTCGAGGATCCCGCTGCGCCGTTCCTTCACCGCGGTGACGACCTCCGGGATCGGGTAGGGCTCGAGCTCGACCCCCGCATCGTCCCCCGCCGTGCGGAAGCGTTTCCCCTTGTCGCCGGAATCGACGATGACGCGGCCGCGCTCGTCGACCAGGGTGGTCTCGAGCCGGCCGGGGATCTCCGGGATCGCGAGGAGTTGGTCGATGATGCGGTCGAAGGTGAGCTCGACGCCGGCCACGCCGAGGAACGCGCCATCGTCGGACCACAGGGAGGTGGTGCAGGGCAGGACCAATTCGTCCCCCGCCCCGTCGTCGGAGGCGTCCACGTAGGGGTTTCCCCAGAACTTGCCGTGCTTGCCGACCGAGAGCTTGTAGTAGGCGGTGCCGAGGACGTCATAGCCGGGCGGGAAGGAACCTGCGCCCGGGTAGAGGAAAAGCACGCCTTCCGGGAGGACCACGTAGGCGAAGTCGAGGCCCACTCCCTTCTCCGAGAGGAGGGTGCGCTCCTGCGCGGGGGGTAAAGGTTCCCGGCCGAGGGGGCTGCTCTCGCGGAACATGCGCCGGAAGTGGGAGTGGAGCGGCGCGAGGCGGCGGAGCTTGGGCAGGACCTGCTCGCGCGCGAGCCCCGGGCGGAGGACGGCGACGGGGAAATCGAAGCTGACCTGCCAGCGGTAGAGGCGGCTCCAGCCGTAGTCGGGCGGCTGTCGCCCTGCGGTCTGGAAGTCTTCGACGGTGTAGAGCGGCTCGGTGGATTCCGCGCCGCGCGTGAGGGACCAGGTCGCGACCTGGGCGAGGCCTTCGAGGGACTCCTCGAGTTCGAGGAAGCGGGTGTCGATGCGGTGGGCATGCCGGGAGACTGCGGTGAGCAGGGTGCGCACGCGGCGCTCGCGGGCGAACGATCGTTCCTCGGCCTGTTGGCGTCGTCGCTCGGCCCACGCGGACTGGAGGGCGACCGCGACGACGAGGAAGAGGATCGCGGCGAGGGACCATTCCCGGTGGCGGCCGACCCAGCGGACGAGCGCCTGGAGCGGGTGGTCCGGCCGGGCGAGCACGGCTTCCCCGCGCAGAAATCGGCGCACGTCGTCGGCGAGCGCGGCCACGGAGGCGAAGCGGTCCTCGCGGCGCAGGGCGGTGGCCTTGTTGACGATCGCGCGCAGCTCGCGCGGAATGCGCTCGCCGGTGAGGTGGACGAAGCGCTCTTTGCTGCCGGTGAGGGCGTTCTGGTAGGTGGTTGCCGGGTCCTGGCCCGGGATGGCCCGACGCAGGCTGACCAATTCGAAGAGGATGAGGCCGAGCGCGCATTGATCGGAGCGGCCGTCGAGTTCCCGGTTGCGGCCGGCCGCCTGTTCGGGCGACATGTAACGGGGCGTGCCGATCGCCTGGCCGACGCGGGTGAGTTCGAGACCGGAGCCGTCGGCTGTGGGCGCGACCTCGACCCGCGGCTCGTCGGTTTCCTCGCGGCCGTCCATCAGGCGGGCGATGCCCCAATCCATGACGTAGACCTCGCGGTACTTGCCGATCATGACGTTGGGCGGTTTGAGGTCGCGGTGGATCACCCCCTTACTGTGGGCGTAGTGGACCGCGTCGCACACCTTGAGGAAGACGTCGAGGCGCCCGGCGCGCGAGTGTTCGTCGTCGTACGGCTTGCGGGCGGTGGCGAGGGCCGCGGTCTCGTCGATCAAATCGCGCAGCGTCTTGCCCCGGATCGCCTTCATCGCGTAGCTGATGCCGCCGCGCGCGTCGACCTCGAGACCATACACGGGGATCACGTTGGGGTGGTCGAGTTGGGCGGTGATCTGCGCCTCGCCGAGGAACCGGGCCATGGTCCGCGGGTCGCCGCCGAGGTGCGGGCGCAGGGTCTTGACCGCGACCTTCCGGCGCAGGTCCTCGTCGCGCGCGAGCAGGACCTGGCCCATCCCGCCTTCGCCGAGCACGCCGAGGACGCTGTAGCGGGCGGCGCGGGAGTCGGCGCGGAACCCGGCGGTATCGACGCTGACCTGCCGATCCGCCGCGTCGGTGGGGGTCGCTTCGGCGGAGACCACGGTGCGGGTGGCCTCGGGATTGGACTCGGCGAACGCGGCGCGGCTCGTTTGCAGCCGCTTTTCCCCCTCCGCGGTGAGCAGCTTCTTCTTCTGCAGCCAGAGCAGGAAAGCGCTCAGGTCCCCGGAGCCGTGCTCGCGGCAGAAGGCCTGGTAGGTGGAGCCGACGTCGACCTTGCCGTCGCCGGCGACGAGGGGCTCGAGGTCATCGAGGGTCATGGAGGGGCTCCGGGTGGGAGGTGATTCGCGGAGGGACGCCGCTGCGCGTGCTTCGGCCGGAGAGGATAGCACGCGAGGCGAGGGCGGGGAAAGGATGCGGGCCGAAAACGACGCCGCGCAGGACCCTGTCAGCCCCGAGTCGGTCCCAAGCCGCTGCACTCCCCGGGGCGCACACGGAACATGGCGGCACGCGCGAACCTCGACCCCGGCCGTCAACTCTCCAGCGTCACCACGCCCCGCTCCACTTGAACGATCACGCCTTGGCGCGCGCGGACTTCGGGCAGGATCATCCGCAGCGGGATCTTGCTCGCCAGCTCGAACCCATTCACCACCACGTCCAGCGCCGGCGTCCCCAGAGTCGCGAGTCGATCGACGGCCCACAGGATGGCGTCCCAGACCGTTTCCGGCGCGTTGCCGAAGACCCCGGCACCTACCAACGTGAGCACCGCGCGACGTTTCCCCAGGACGACCGCGCCGAGCAGGGTGCCGAGATAGCCCGCGCGCAGGATCTCCCGCGCCAGGGACAGGTGCGATGCCGTCGGCTTCCTAACGCTGTATGCCAGAGCCATGGCCGCGGTGAAGGCCTGGGCAATCCGTCGGGCCCCGACCACCGGGCCGCCCCAATGGTGGCCGAGAACGACCTCCACGTCCTCGTGAAGGCCGATCCGGACCAGGTCGAAGCGTTCCCGCATGGCCGCGCAGGCTCGTTCCGCGTCGGGTACGCCTTCCACGAGGAGGTAGCCGTGCGTGGTGCTTGCGATCCCGGGCCCGAGCGCCTCCGCCAGCAGATCGATCCCGCCACCGACCCCTTGCACGAATCGTCCGCCCCGCCCGTCCGGGGCCTGGTAGTGTCGCAGGAACGTGCCGGGGAAGGCGCTGACCGCGGCGCGGGGACCCTGCGTGTTGTCGCCGACATAGTTCCGGATCGGACTGAGGTGCGGTCCGGGCGACTCCAGGCAGTTGAACTGCGAAGCGACCTGGAACAACGCCTGCCCGTCCGAGGAGGCCTGAAGCGTCCCGATGTCGGTGAGGGCGTCCTTGCCGAGGAGAACCGACAGGCTCGCCGGCCCAGCATCCGCGCGGAGGGCCGCCACTCGCGCCTCGAGCTCGCCGAGGGAGGGCGTCTCGAAGCGACCGGCGGTGTAGGTGCCCTGGGCCGTATTCAGCGTCGCCGTCCCGGCTCCGTCGAAAACAAAGCAGCGCGCGGGACCGGCGGCGACTTCCTCCTCGATCCGGGAGAGCAGCGCGCCGACTTGCGTTTGCGTCCGGCCCGCCCCCGGAGCGACCGCCGCCCGGCAACCGTCCTTCCCTTCCAGCCAGGAATGCAGAAACCGGGAGGCAGGCCCGGCGTGTCCCGCCCCGGCGACGTTCGGATCCGCGGATCGCGCGGTCTGCGGCGCCGCCAGCGGCGTGCGCGCTGCGTCCGCCGCGAGGCGCTCGAGAAACTCGACCTGCTCCGACGTCTCGACCGCCCCCTCGCGCGTGCGACGCACCAGGGCAATCGATTCCTGAGCCCCCCTTCCACGCTGCACGAGCACCGCTGCGGTGATCAGTCCGGTCCGGCCCAAGCCGTTCTTGCCATGCACGACGACCCGGCGCCCGACTTCGAGTCGGCCGGCGATCTCCCTCATGAGAACGCGAAAGGCGGCCATGTCCGCGGGAATCCCGGCGTCGGGAACCGCATGAACCAGGACCTCGATGCCGTGCGCCCGGGCGCGCTCAGGCAGGTCGGCGATGTGCAACCGGCGCCGTTCGTCCGCTTCGGTGAGAGAAACCAGTACGTCCGTCGCATGGTCCCGGAGCAGGCACCCGAGGTCCGTTTCCAGATCCCGGTCCCAAATCGCTTCCCGTCCGTAGTCCTTCTTGCCCGGGGCGAAGGTCATGCCGATGCGGCCCGGTAAGCCCAGAACCTCGTCCGGCAGCCAATCGACCCGAATGGGGTGGCTCTCGGAGGTGCGCGTTTTCTTCATGAAGCGACTCCTTCCTGGCATTCCCCGGGGCCCCGGCTCATGAGGGCTGCCAACCAGACGGTCCTGTTCCCGACGGACCCGGCGCGGGTGCGCGGGTGATGAGGTGCATGGACCTTCCCTTCTACATCGGACCGTTCGCGACGGACGAGAACAAAGGGGCCGGGACGGACCTCACGTCCACTTACGCCTTCAAGATCAACGGGCCGACGGGACTGCACGTCGGGTACGCCCCGATAGCCCCGCCCAGCCCCGAGGACCCGCGATGCGCCACGTCGTCCGCCTCATGTTCCTGCAGGCCGTCGGCAACGTGGTCGGCATCGCCGACGGGCTGTGTCACGGACACTGGTCCCGCTTCCATGTTCTCGAGGTGAGCCCCGCGATCGAGTGGATCCTCGTTCCGCGCCGGCTTTTGCTGGTCTCCGCACTGTGCATGGGGTAGGCTGAACCTCGGTCCGCAGGGACCCGTGGCGTCTCTCCGACTCGCGGGGTGTCGGCCCGAGCCGCGATACGGATGGCTACCTGTGGCTGCATGGGAGCAGGGGATGAAGCCCGCCGCGGTTCTCGTTCTCGCCGGCGCGCTGCTGCTCCCGGTCGGCTGCGGGCGGGCGAAGCCCAAGCCCAAGGCCGTACCCGAGAACGCGACCGCGTCCGTCGCGGCGCCGGCGCGGAACGAGCCCCGCCCCCCGGTCGCCCCGGCCGCGAAGAAGAACCGGTGGCAGTGCCCGAAGTGCGGGACGACCTACGACGCCGCGGGTTGGTGTTGCGGGGCCGAACTCACCCGGTGACCGGCGCATGCACGCCGTCGCCGAGGCGCTCCGGGGCTCCGGGCCTCCGGGCGCGCGCCCTTGACGAGGGAGATTCCGCCGCGCTAGGCTCTGTTCGAGAACCCGCGACCGAGCCGGGCGGTGCGACGCCGCCCGTCCGGCCGCCGGGAGTGGACGCCAACCGAGCCCGGGGTAGACCGCATGGACGAGAGCTCCTTTCTCCTGCCCGCCATCGGCCGATCGGTCGAAGGCGAAGCCGAGCTGGTGGTCTCGGTCGGCGCGAACCAGGGGTACGCGGTCACGGTCCGCGACGAGCTGTGGATCGGTCGCGACCGCTCCTGCGACCTGCAGCTCTTCGACGAAGCGGTCTCCGGCCGTCACTGCCATCTCTACCGCAAGGGCGAGGTCTTCTACGTCGCAGACAACGGCAGCCGGAACGGGACTTTCCTGAACCACCTCCGCGTCACCTCGCGCGTGGTCTATCACCGCGACGACATCTCCTGCGGCGCTACCACGCTCAAGTTCCTCTGCCCCTCCTGCCCGAATCCGAAGAAGACGACGGTGGCGGCGGCCCCGGCGGTCACCGCGCCGCCGGTCGAGAAGATCGAGACCCCGATGGAAACGGAGCAGATCGAGGCGGCGCTGCTGACGGAAGCGGCGAGCGGGACGGCGGGGGTGGAGCTGGCCCGGAGTCTGATCCGCGGCCACCGCCTGCTGCAGACGCTCGCCCAGCAGACCGACTGGCAGGACATGTTCCGCCGTCTCCTGGACGGGCTTCCGGAGCTGGTGCCGCACGAGACGGCGGTGTTGTGCCGCTACAACGCCAAGACGAACAACGCGTTCCCGGTCATGCACCGGAGACCGCAGTCCGAAGGCGCGGGCGCTCGCATCCTGATGGACCAGGATCTGCTCGGACGCTGCTGTGCCGAGCGGCGCTGCATCGCCCAACGCCAGGAGGACGGGCGGTGGATCCTGGTGGCGCCGATGTGCGGCATGGATCGGATCCTGGGCGTGCTCTACCTCGAGACCGCGCGGCTCCCCGATCCCCGTCTCGCCCTGGCCCAGCTCGCGGGCGTGTGCCGCCAGGCCGGACTCGTGCTCATGCAGTGCGAGCTCGTGAACGCCATTCGCCAGCAGAAGCTCCAGCTCGAGGAGGCCGCCCGCGCGGTTGGCCGGGAGAAGTCGAAGCTCGACGCGCTGCTGGCGGCGATCGGCGAGGGGATCGCGCTCGTGACGCCGGCGGGGGACCTGCTGCTGGCGAACCCGGGCGGTCGCGAGTGCCTGGAATCGCTGTGCCGCCGGAGCCCGGAGGGCCGTCTGGTCGCCGTGGCCGGCGAGGCCTGGCCGGCGCTCGTGGCGGAGTGCCCCCCCGAGCGAAAGCAGCTCTCCCGCGACCTCGCCGACGATGGGCGCCGGCGGCACTGCGAGTTTTCGCTCTTCCGGGTCCCGCTCGGCGCCGCCGACTGCGAGGACCCTGCCGGCGACGAGCACGGCTACGCGCTCCAGTTCCGCGATACCACCGAGCGGAAGCACGCGGAAGAGTCGCTGCGCCTCCAGGAACAGGCGATCCGCCAGATGCAGAAGCTCGAGGCGATCGGGACCCTGGCCGGCGGCCTGGCCCACGAGTTCAACAACATCCTCGCCACGATCTCCACCGAGGCCGCGGGCGCGCTCGAATTCGGCGAGGTCGATTATGCGCGCGAATCGCTGCGCAATATTCTCGACGCCGCCGGCAGCGCCGCCGGGATCACCCGCGAGCTGCTCAATTTCGCCAAGCCCCAGGACTCCTGCCGCGAGCCGTTCGATCTCGTCGATCTCGTCGGCCGGGCCCTCAACTTCGTCAAGCAAGACCTGCGCAACCAGCGGGTCGATATCGTCCTCGAGCTCGACCCGGTCGCTCCCGCGGTGGTCGACGGAACCCAGATCCAACAGGTCTTCGTCAACATCCTCACCAACGCGCGCGACGCCATGTCCGAAGGCGGCACCCTCCGCATCGCCATGGCCGACAAGTGCGGCGGAGTCGAGACCTCCTTTGATGACACCGGAACGGGGATCCCGCCGCAGCACCTCCACCGCATCTTCGACCCCTTCTTCACCACCAAGGGCGCGTACGGCAAGAGCAAGATCCCCGGCACCGGCCTCGGCCTATCGGTGGCCATGAGCATCGTCCGCAGCCACGGAGGCAATATCGTGGCCGAGAGCGTTCCGGGTCGCGGGACCCATGTGGCGGTCTGGTTGCCGCGCCCACTGCCCGGCTCCCCCTCCGCTTGAGCGCGCGGCGAGCCGAATCGGAGGAATCGGAGTCGCGGAGTCGGTCGGAGCCTTGATTTTCGCGAGCATCTGTCCTAGTCTGATTGGACTTTGACGCACGCGTAGTCCCCGGTTAGGAGCCGAGATTCGGCGGGCCATGAAGGACTATCTCACGGTCGAAGAGGTTGCCCCCTATTGCCACACCAGCGTGTGGACCATCTACCGGCGCATCAAGCAGGGGGCGCTCGGCTGCATCCGCGCCGGCGGCGGCCGCATCGTCCTCATTCCGGTCGAGGAGGTGCGCCGATTTCTGACCGCCAACGGGATGCCGATCCCGCCCGACATCGTCGACGTCCCGACCCGCACCCGGGTCCTGCTCGTCGACGACGACGAGAAGCTCGTGCGCTCGCTCGAGCGATATTTCAATCACAAGGAGGAATTCGAGTTCCGCTCCGCCACCAGCGGGTTCGCCGCCGGGGTGGCGCTCAAGACGTTCCAGCCCAAGGTGATCCTGCTCGATATCATGCTCGGCGACATGGACGGCCGCGAGCTGCTGCGAGTGGTCCGGCAGGACCCCGAGCACCGGAACGCCCGCGTGATCGCGATGTCCGGCTACGTGAAGGATGCGGAGACCGAAAGCCTGTTCACCGCCGGCTTCGACGACTACGTACCCAAGCCCTTTGCCCTCCCCGATCTGCTCGCCCGGATCACGAAAGTGCTCGCCGCCCCGGTCCATTGACCGCGGGGGCATCCATTCGCATCGGGTCGTCGTCGCGCCTCGCGGTCATGGATTCCGCGCGTCCACGAAATGAATGGGCCCTACCATCCGGGAATCCGTATTACACACCGGCAACATCGTCGCATTTTCGACGATCTTGCGAGGAATCACACCTTCTGCCGTTGGACAATCCGTGCAATCCGGACAATCCGTATGATCCGTAGTTCCGTCGGTTGCGGCGGCAGCCGCGCTGGGCAATCAGTTCAATCCGTAGAATCCGTAGTTCCGTCCTCCGGGCCCCACGGAGTGGACCGAGTGGCCACGTCGTCCCGCGCCCTGGGCCAGGTTCGCCCAGGCCGAACTCCAGCGCTTTGGTTCGGTCCCGAACACCAGACCATGACATGCACATATCTCGCGGGTTGCGTGAGGTTTCATGGACCTTTCGGGCGCTTCGGGCGCCGGCGGGCTTGACCGAACCGGGTACGGCGTACTATACTCGACGGTTTCTGAGCCAGCCGATCCGGGCGGGGATCGGACTTTTCCGACGGCGGAGGAATTCAGCGTACTGCATGCGCGGCTGCATGCCCACCTCGGGCGGGAAGCGCGCGGGACGGAGTCGGGCCCTGAACGCGCGCCAGTTCGCCGGGAAGACACTGGAATTCATCGGCCTGGTGACGGTGGGCACGGCCTTTTTCTACGGTACGGTCGGCGACGACATGGGCAAGGAATTCCAGTTCCTGGGGATCGGCGTCACCATCTTCTTCGTCGGCTGGCTGCTCGAGGGGCGACGCGCTCGAGGCTAGCCGGACGGTCCGTGGGGAGCAGGAGCATGATGAGCCATCGTGGCCGTGCGGCGGCGCTCGCGTTCCTGCTCGCGGCCGCGTCCGTGGGTGCGGAAGACCAGAAGGACGAGTGGGAGCACGCTTCGTTCCGCACCACGATTCAGCTGTCGCTCGACGCCGAGGATCGCTTCGCGGAAGTCGACGCGCTGCTGGATCGAGGACGGCCGAACGCCGCGCTGGAGGCGCTGCAGCAGATTCTCGAGTGCCCGCTCGATGATGTGATGCTGCGGAGCGCCAAGTCGAAGACCTACCGCGACTTCTCGGGCGTGAAACAGGCGGTGCGCGCGCGCCTCTGGCGTCTTTGCACCGAGGACCCCGGCGGCGCGGGCCCTCTCCTCCGGCTCTACCGGAGCCTCTATGACCCGGTCGCGGAGCGGCTCTATCGCGGGTCGCGCGCTGCGCTCGACGTGAGCGGGTTGGCCCGGGTCGCCTTCGACTACGGGGCGACTTCCTGGGGCGACGACGCGCTGCTCACGCTGGGCGATCTGTTCGCCGAGCAGGGCAATCCCGCGGAAGCCCTCGTATATTGGGAGGAGCTGCTGCTCCGCTGGGGGCGCTACCCGGCCCCGCCGATCCGCTGGGAATCGCTGGTGGCGAAGACGGTAACCGCGCACCTCGCCCTCGGCCACCGGGACCAGGTGGCGCGCTACGTCGTCGGGTATGCCTGCGCGCTGCGCCTGGCCGGGGCGCTCGCCGGGGCGATCCTGGGGGACGGCGGCGACCACCTGCGTGGAGGCGAGCGGCTCGCCCGCGACTATCTTTCCCGCCCGGTCCGGGTCGCCGGCGCGGCCACCCCGCTCGGACAGGTCCTGCGCACGCTTCGCTCGGCGCTCGGACGCGCGAACGCGGCCTGGTCCGGAGACGAATGGCTGGGGCCCTCGGCCGGGGGGGAGCCTGTGGGGGCGCGCGCCCGGGTCACCGGCGTCGGTCCGCTCGCGTGGAGCGTCGACGTCTCCGAGGTGCGCAACCTGGGCGATCTCCCTATGGTCCATTCCCCGGAAAAGCAGGTCGCCTGGGGTCCGCCGGTGGTGAACCTGATGGACGTCGGCGTGTTCACCGGGCTGATCCAGCCCTTCCACCCGATCGTGAGTCGCGGCAAGGTCTACGTGCTCAACGATGTCCAGGGTCGCGCCTGGGATCTGGCCTCCGGTGCCGAAGCCGGGACGTTCAGCGACTTCGTGCTCTCGCCGACCGGCGGGTGGACCATCGAGGACGGGCTGCCGCGGGTCCCCCTGGGGCTCTCGGCGGGGCTGGCGGCGAGCGGGCGCTGGCTTTTCGCGGTGCGCCGGTCGACTCGCCGCCTGGCGGGGGACGACCAGCAGCCGACGGCAGGCCAGCCCACTCAGCTCCCGCCGCAGGGGGTCGCCGCGTACGACCTGGCACACGGGCTCCGGCGCCAGTGGGACACGACCGACGTCAAGGACGAGGAGAGCCGCGCATTCTATGACACCGCCTGCTTCCACGGTCCGCCCGCCTCCGACGAGCACAGCGTCTACATCGGCGCGTACGTGCTCGAGAACGACGTCAAGGCCTATCTCTGCTCGATCGACATCGCCACCGGGCGGCTCAACTGGAAGACCTTCTTGTGCGCCGAGGCGCTGTCCAGCTTCTCGGCGGTGAATCCGCGGCCCGGGCTGGCCCCGCTTCGCGTCGACGGGCTGGTCATCTGGTGCTCCAACCAGGGGGTGATCGGCGGCTTCGACGCCCTCACCGGCGAGGTGCGCTGGTTGCTCCAGTACGCGCGCCGCGCGGCCTACGCCTACGGCGGTAGCGTCGACATCGCCCCGGGCTGGGCCGACAACCCGCCGGTCGTATGCGACCGGGTGCTCTACCTGACCCCGCAGGACGGCGAGGTGCTCGTGGTCGCCGACGCGCGCACCGGCCGGCCCCACGATTTCCACCCGCGCACGATCGAAGGGGACGCCGAGTACAAGTACCTGGTCGGCTCCCCGACCGGCGAAGTCTACCTCCTGGGGTCGCGCACGATACCCCCGCGCGGAAAGGTCGGCAAGACCCGTTCCGTCGGACGCGTGCTGTGCTACGATCCGCGCGCCCCGCAGGATCCGGGGATTCCGCTCGACCTGCCGGACGACGTGGTCGGCCGCGGCCGCGCGGTCGGCGGGTACCTCTACTGCCCGACCCGGAAGGGCCTCTGCGTCGCCGACTTCACCCGGCCAGGCTCCCCGGCGCTGCTCGATCCGCTCGTCTCCTGGGAGGACCCGGAAGGGGTCTCCCGCGAAGCCGTCGTGCTCCAGAACATGCTCCTCATCGCCTCCGGCAGCGGGACGCTCGAGGCTTTTCCGGTCAAACGCTAGCGCGCCGGCGCGCGTAAACATTCGGGGTGCCAGATTCGTTCGATACCGTGGATTCCCGGTCCGAGACACTGCGACTAGGAGAGAGATCATGGCCGACGCAGCCCCGGCGGAGGGACAGGTCCAAATGAGCGACAAGGAGGCGGTCGAGAAGCTCAAGAACGCTTTCCACAAGATCAAGACCGAGATCGCCAAGGTGATCGTCGGGCAGGATCGCGTGGTCGAAGAGTTGCTCACCTGCGTCTTCGCCCGCGGGCACTGCCTGCTGATCGGCGTCCCGGGCCTCGGCAAGACCCTGATGATCCGCACGCTGGCGCAGACGCTCGCGCTCAGCTTCAGCCGGATCCAGTTCACGCCCGACCTGATGCCTTCGGACATCACCGGCACCGAGGTCATCCAGGAGGACAAGGCCACGGGCACGCGCAACCTCAAGTTCATCAAGGGCCCGGTCTTCGCCCACCTGATCCTGGCCGACGAGATCAACCGCACGCCGCCCAAGACCCAGGCCGCCCTGCTCGAGGCGATGCAGGAGTACCAGGTCACCGTCGCCGGCACCAAGCACACGCTGGCACAGCCGTTCTTCGTGCTCGCGACCCAGAACCCGATCGAGCAGGAGGGCACCTACCCGCTGCCCGAGGCCCAGCTCGACCG
>ORJL010966399.1_pt1 | contig 13360 bp, 11 predicted proteins | sample 1779941 | NCBI WGS metagenome assembly ORJL01 (sample SAMEA104232317, study PRJEB22302) | groundwater metagenome | biome: forest; feature: aquifer; material: groundwater | place: USA | collected 2011-08-07 | depth 5.8 m
AAATCCGAGATCGTAGCGACGAAGGAACGGCTGGAGTCCGTAAAAAAGGCATTGGCTGAAGCATATGATCGGTGGGAAGAACTTGAAAAACTCAAAACCAGTGAGGAGGCCGTAAGGTCAATGGCATAGCTATAGATATGGCTCAAACCTTCTCTGTCCAGCAGGAACTGACTAAAGCCAAGCAACCTCTGGATGAGATCTTTCCCCTGGAGCTAATCTATAGTGAGGAACGGTTAGGTGCGGCGGGTTGAAGGAGTTGAAGGGATGTTTAATGGAATGGCCAATCTCAATAATCCCCTTCTGGGATGATGTGCCAACTACCTCGACCGCAGCCCTGGTGTTATACTTATAGCTGACAGGAGTTCGAATCCTGGTAAGAGGCTGACCTGGATGCCATAATCCGTGGATTGTACCCAGGGCTTCAGCCCTGGGCATAGGGTTTTTATATCTATGCCCCAGACTTCAGTCTGGGGTACTATTCAAACCCACAAGGTTACAGTGTGATTTGCTTTATACAAACGTAGATGAAGTTTTAGAATCCACGGATTACGGTGGAGGTTTCCGAACTTGACAGGTACGGGCTAGTCGAGCGGTACATCGGAATCTTGCCCTTAAACGGAGGTGTCACAAGACATGGACTGGAAAGAGCGAATCAGAATTGACCCGAATATACTGGTTGGTAAACCGGTGGTGAAGGGAACGCGGCTGGCGGTGGAATTCATCGTAGACCTGCTTGCCCAGGGATGGTCCCATGAGGAAATCCTTCGTAACTACCCGGGTCTTACCACGGAGGATATCAATGCTTGTCTTCACTACGCCAGCGAAGTCCTCCACGCAGAGAAAGTTTATCCTTTAGAGGTGTAACTTGGCCCTGCGTATTTTGGCTAATGAGAACTTGCCTGGAGAGGCAGTGGAGGCGATGCGGCAGGAGGGCCATGATGTGGTGTGGGCCAGAACCTATGCACCGGGGCGTAGCGACGAGGCTGTCCTGGCGCAAGCCCAGACCGAAGACCGCATTGTGATGACCTATGATAAGGATTTTGGTGAACTGGCGTTTCGCCGGGGCTTGCCTGCCTCTTGCGGTATTATACTCTTCCGGATGGGACCAGGCGGGTCGGTTCAAGCGACCACTCTTATTTTAGCCGCATTGCGGTCCCGCACGGATTGGGCCGGTCAATTCGCTGTAGTTGAGGTGGGCCGCATTCGCATGAGGCCGCTTCCGCGTGTGAGGAGTAAATCACCGTGAGCAGGTCAGACGGCGTGTCCTGAGATGAGGTGGTCATGTTGCGGGGTATGCCGCCCTGAGATCAACCACATCGCCCCAGACCCTTTCCCTGTGCATCTGGACTCTTCAGAGTGAAGGCCTACATAGCTAGCCAACACCAGCATGACAGTATCAGTACAAGGTAAGACCCAACCAGCATCTTTTTGGGAGAGGGGAAATGTTGCAGAAAAGAATCAAAAAGGCAGATGAAAATATCGCAACCGCTTACCAAACAAGGATAGTTGCATTCATAGACATCCTCGGGTTTAAAGATATCATACGCGAATCAGAAAGATACCCAGCTAAGCTCAATGTGATATTTAGAGCATTGAAGTTATTAAAGACCTTTGAGAAGCCCAAGATGTGGGATTTGAGTTTGATCGAATTTGAAGAGGATGCACAGAAGCGGGGTCTACCTCAGTTCGACATCCGCAGGTTCTCTAACTGTTCGTGCTTTTCCGATTCGATTGTGGTTTCTGTAGAAGTTTCGGACGACAATATAAACGAAATTACCTCGACAATTGTGGCGCATATTGCAAATATTGGTGCCAGGTTGCTAATGGACGGGGTCTTGCTACGCGGCGCGCTAACGTTTGGGAACCTAATTCACGACAACGACGGAATCGTCTGCGGACAGGCGCTCATAGACGCATATGAATTGGAGGAGAATGTATCAGTATATCCGAGGATAGTCCTCTCTGACAAACTCATCGCTAAATTAAACTATCCTTGCGAAACAAAATGGCAGAGATATCCCTACCATCAATACGTGAAAAGATTTCCAGACGGATGCGTGGGTCTTCACCAAATGAGTTACTTCGAGGTCATTCAGTCATTGTCAGAAATGGACCCGCATGCATTGAAATCCAATTTATGCAGGGTAAAACAAGCCATCATCAATGGACTTGATAACAGCTTCCAGGAACCTTCTATTTACAAGAAATTTGAATGGTTAAGAACGGAGTATCAGAAACTAATTATACTCTGCGAGGGTGCAAAAGAGCCCTTTCACGAACTAAATGAAAACATATCAGGTAACAATATTCACTACTCATATACGGACAAATTCTATACAAAACGGCATCACCGCAGCACTCTTTGAGCGTTGGTGGAACTGGGGAGAGAAGATGGAGGATAAAATTCGCGTTTTCAATGCCAACAAAGTGTCTCGCTCTGAGTGGATCCAAAAACAAATCGATCAAAAGGCTAAGCAGTTGGGGTTGCAGCCCCCGCCTGATAGCTAGCCACGGCGTTTGGTATTGTTAGGACTTGTATCGCCCCACGCAACTTATCGGCCTTCCCCTCTTCAGCCCCTATCGTCACGTAAAATGCCGTTATCTACAGGTGTAAGACAGTCCTTGCCTGGCGGATATGAATATTGGGCAGATCCGCAGCCCTGGAAATGCCCCGCTACTATACTTTATGCCGCTTTTTCAGCCTGGCCACAACCTCTCTGGTTTCTTACTTGTGGCCATGTGGTGTTGGGATACGCGCCGTGTAAATGGGAAGTGAACGGTAACTTCAGCCCTGAAAGGGAGGTCAACGCCTAAACTTGTCCCTGCAAACCTAACCCGTCTGCGCGGCTGCCGAAGCATAGGTCATTTCATAAAGCCGGGCGTATAAGCCCCGGCGGGCCAGAAGCTCTTCGTGCTGCCCCTGCTCCACGATCCGTCCCTTATCTAACACTACTATGCGGTCGGCATTGATGATGGTGGACAAACGGTGAGCGATAATTACCGTAGTCCTGCCCTTTATTAGCTGTTTGAGGCCCTCCTGCAGGACATGCTCGCTGTAGGAGTCTATACTGGCGGTGGCTTCATCCAGAAGGAGAATTGACGGATTAGCCAGTAATGCCCGCGCAAAACTCACAAGCTGTCTCTGTCCCGTGCTCAGGTTTTGACCCCGCTCCAGGAGTTCGGTATCGTACCCCTTTTCCAGCCTCATGATAAAATCGTTGGCGCCAACGGCCTTAGCGGCAGCAACTATTTCAGCGTCTGTAGCCTCCAGGTTGCCGTAGCGAATATTCTCCCTGACAGTTGCTGAAAAAAGAAACGGGTCTTGCAACACCAGGCCCAACTGCCGCCTGTAAGCAATCTGCTTGAGGCTCCTGATGTCATAACCATCTACCAGTGTGTGTCCTGCGGTGACATCATAGAAGCGGGCGATGAGGCTAACAATTGTACTCTTGCCTGCCCCGGTCGGTCCGACCAGGGCCGTTGTCTTTCCCGGAGCGATATGCAGGTCTATTTCATGCAGGACTTCCATCCCGGGCTCGTAGCTGAAAGAAACATCTTCGAATTTAATGTCCCCTTTAAGACGGGGCGCCTCAATGCTTTGAGTGCTGTCCTGTATCTCTTGCGTCACATCGAGGAGATCAAAGACACGGGATCCGGAGGCCATGGCTCTCTGGAGCTGGGTATATTGCATGGTGAGTTGTCTTATAGGGTCGAAGAAAATCTGTATGTAAAGCACAAAGGCTATCAGAGTGCCTACCAGAAGCGTGCCACCCGACACCCGGGCACCACCGAATAGAACGATAAGCGTAATGGCTATAGCCACCAGCGCCTCTACCACCGGCATCATGCTCGCCGATAGCCTTGCCGATCTGATATTAGCCTTAAAATGGGCCTGATTAACCTTGTCGAAGCGCTGGGCGTTTATCTCTTCTCTCGATAGGCTCTGAATTACCCGTACACCGGAAATATTTTCTTGCAGAGCGCCGTTAACAACGGCCAGCGCCTGCCTCACCCTGATGAAGTACTCGCGGGCCCTGCGCTGCCAGAAGGCGAGGAATAAAAATAGTAACGGCACTACGGATAGAGTAAGTAACGCCAGATTGAAGTCCATGGCAAATAAAGCGGAGACTACGACGGCCAGGATGACCACTTCTCCGGATACCCAGAAAGCTCCGGAATCGAGGAAATCCCCCAGTTCGCCTACGTCGTTATGAACACGGGACATTATGCGTCCGGTTGCGGTGCGGTCGAAGAAGCGGGCCGAAAGGCATTGCAGATGGTCGAAAAGCTGGCAGCGCAGCTTAAGCAAAATGCTCTGTCCCAGGCGTGCTTCAGCCCTGATTTGCGTATAATAGGCGGCCAGGTTAATCAGGGCATTGAGCAGGAAAAACAGGATAAGCAGGTTTAGCCCGGCGAGATTGCCGGTAAGAATGTACTTATTCTCTGCTGTTCTCACCAGGTAAGGGTTGGCCACTGTGCTGATGGTATAAAAAAGGGTGGCGACAATAGTCACCAGCAAAGCAAATTTATACGATATGAAATATCTGGCGAGACGGGAGACAACCCTGGTATCGAAAGGTTTGCCGAAGACTAGCTCATCTGTATCTGAAAGGGGGCTTTGCAGTTTACCTGTAGCTGTTTGAGACTGGTGGTCATCATAGCCAGGCGACACCGGCGCTGCCCGTTGAGTATCTAAAACGACGGCAGACACGCTTATATGTTCCTGGTAACGGAACTCTATATCATAAAGTTGCCTGTACAAACCATCTCTGTCGAGGAGTTCATCATGGTTCCCCTGCTCTATTATCCGGCCGTCTTTCAGCACCAGGATGATGTCCGCCTCCTTCACCGAACGCAAACGGTGCGCAATGATGAAAGCGGTGCGGCCCGCGGGAAGCTCAGACAGAGCCTGTTGGATCATGTATTCAGTCTCCGTGTCCACACTCGAGGTAGAATCATCCATAATCAGAATTTGCGGGTTTAGCAGGAGAGTGCGGGCAATGGGCAGGCGCTGCTTCTGCCCGCCGGACAGGGTTATCCCTCTTTCCCCTACCCAGGTATCGTAGCCATCAGGTAAACTTGTGATAAAGTCATGCAGCTTCGCCACTTTAGCGGTGGCTATTATTTCGTCCAGGCTAGCTTCCGGTTTGCCATAGCCAATATTCTCCCGGATAGTTGCCGCAAACAGAAACGTATCCTGATGAACGATGCCGACGTTGCGGCGTAATGAAGCCAGCGTTAGTTCCCTTATATCCGTCCCGTCAATCGTTATCCGCCCGGAGGTGACATCATAAAAACGTGGTATGAGATTGGCAATAGTTGACTTGCCGCTGCCGCTGGCGCCCACGAGAGCTATTATCTGCCCCGGTTTAGCTTCAAAAGTGAAATCCTTTAAAACAGCGCCGCGGGAATCATAGCCGAAGGAAACATTTTCGAAGGCCACCCGTCCCTTAACTTCAGTCAGCTCGATGGCGTCAGGCTTTTCGCTGACTGGTGACACCTGGTCTATGATTTCAAAGATGCGCTTTCCTGAAGCGGATGCGCGGGAAAAAAGTATTGTCAGCCAGCCCAGCATCCTGACCGGCATGTTGAACATCACCAGATAAAGTAAAAACTGGGCCAGTTGTCCGGCAGTTAGCGTGCCGGCTACTACCTGTCTTCCCCCATACCACAGGATACCCCCCATCGCCAGAAGCAGGGCAAAAGTCATAAGAGGGCTGTTGGAGGCCAGCAGGTTATTGGCTTCTATTTCCAGGTTGTAGATAACCTCAGCCTGACGGCGGAATTTCTGGTTTTCGTATTCCTCCCTGGCAAAAGCCCTCACCACCCTCGCCCCGGCCAGGTTCTCCTGAAGGATAGTCTCCTGCACACCCAGGGCCTGCTGTATCTTCATCCATACTACACGGAGTTTCCCGTTGACCATTATAGTCCGGTAAGAGATGAAAGGCAGCACGCTTAAGCTCAGTAAGGCCAGCTTCCAGTCAAGAGTGAAAAGGAGGATAGCGATGCCTATCATCAGGATGATGAAATAGACGCCGCGGAGCAGGGCGAAGCCGACGAACATACGTATTCCCTCGACATCGGAGGTGGCCCGTGACATAAGCTGGCCGGTTTGCGAGCGGTCGTGGAAGGCGTAGCTCAAACCCTGGAGACAGTTGTAAAGCCGGTTACGCAGGTCGTAGGCTACTTTCTGAGAGAGATATTCGGAGAGATAGCTCTGCCAGTAGCTGAACACGCCGCGCAGGATTCCGGCTCCGGCGATACCGAGGGCCAGGAGCAGCAGCGTGTTTGGCAATCCTGAACTTAGCGCCAGGTCAATCGCCTGACCGGTAAGGCGGGGTATCGCCAGGGCCAGCGCCGCGCCGGCAAAAAGGCAAAAATAGGCGATTATTGCCCTCGGCCAGTACCGCCAGAACAGGACCACCGTACGCCCAATTATACGCATCTCTCTTAGAATTTTATATCATGGAGGAGAGCGAAGCAAATGTGAGAGAGCTCTTGAAAATCCCTCTCAATCTCCCCTTCGGGGCCGAAGTGTCGGCCGACCTGTCGGCCCAAGCTCTCCGTCAAGCCGAGAGCAGGCAGGGCAGGCTCTTTCATAAAGGGAGAGGTTTTGGTTTCCCCCTTTACGTAAAGTCCCGATTCACTCCGCTCATACGGGATTCCGTATGAAATCGGAAGGGGGTTTTTGTCCGCCGCAATCGCCAACAAATAGCTCTGTTATAATAAATATCGATAACCATAAGCCCTGGGTATAATCCACGGATTATGGTAAAGTAGCAGCCGTAGATACACCAATTTAGTCCCTCGGGGTAGTCTTCGGACTCCAGCACGGCCTGCAAGAGCGGCACTACAAAAGGCAGATAGTTCTTAGCCGTGTCCCAACGCGGTTATCCGTCATCGCTTTCGGAGTCCAGGATGGCTGTGAGCATGGGGACAAGGGGTGGGATATCTTGTTGGATGGTGTCCCACACTCGTCGTATGTCAACACCCCAATAGGCGTGTACCACGATGTTTCGCATGTCCTGCATCTCTCTCCATGGGACCGATGTAAACCGCCCGGCGATTTCGTCTGGTACGTGGCTGGCAGCCTCGCCGATGATAATGAAGTTTCTCTCCACAGCGTCCATTGTCTTACGGTCCGCCTTGAAACGTTCCATGTCCATTCCCTGAGTGTAGGACTGGATACGAGCGATGGCATCCAGAATATCCTGAAGGCGGAAGCGCCACAACCTAAAGGACATTGATTGCCTCAGTAAAAATGCGGTCTCGCAGGGCCAAATGCACGCCAGAGCGACTTACCAGGTCAACCTTTACGCCCAGTATCTCCTCCAGGCGGTATTTGATATCCAAGAAGCCAAAAATACCCATTGGCCTATCGAACTCCACCAGCAGGTCAACATCGCTTTCCGGCCCCGCCTCATTTCTGGCCGCCGAGCCAAAAAGCGCCAGGGAACTAACACCCAGGGCTTTTATTTCTTCCCGGTGCCTTGAAAGCGTAGCCAGAATGTAGTCACGGTCCATGTCGGCGCTCCTCAAGCCTTATTATACCGCAAAGGCGTTCGGCGTTCATGACGACATCACCCTGTTAGTCCCGCGGTCGCAAGACGAATGTCCTCAGACCGTCTGCGCTTTCTGCGACTTACGGTATCAGAAATGCGTTTGAAGTGCAAGGAACCCCGTTTCGGAGAAGTCTGGGGTATAGATAAAAAAATTCTGCCCCCCGATACTTCGGGGGGTACAATCCACGGATTAGGGTGGTGGATTGGGTAGGTAAAAAGGGATATAATCAAATCCTAGCCCGGACAAGCCGGAACCCAAAATGGGATTAACTCAGAAGTTTAAAGTCAAAACTCAAAACCATAGCGAATAACTTAAAACTTCTTGGGTGAACCCTCTTAATTTAGTTTTAACTTTTAAGTTGTGGTTTTGACTTTTGAGCTTTGGGCTTTGATTTTGTATCAGAATATTTTGCCCTTTTAAGGAGTGTACAAACCATGTCCAGTCAATATTATCCATCCGTCTTTCAACCCATTTCCATCGGCCCTATGAAGCTATTAAACCGGACTGTAATGGCCCCCATGGCCTCCAATACCGCCGATGAGAACGGGTTCGTTAATCAGCAGGGACTGGACTATTATGAAGCCCGCGCCCGTGGAGGAGTGGGCTTGATTATCATGGAAGTGAACTGCATCAAATCCCCCCAGGGCAAAGGCGGGATACGGCGTTATGTTATAGATAATGACAGGTGTATACCCGGGCTGACTAAGTTGGCTGAGGCCATCCATAAGCACGGAACCAAATGCGTTGTTCAGCTCGGACATTCCGGTGCCGAGTCAATCTGCCGCACTTTAAACGGGGAAACTCCCGTTGCCCCCTCAGCCCTCCCGGGAGGCGAGGCCCGTGCGCTGACTGTAGCCGAGATCCACGAGTTAGCCGGGCTGTGGGCGCAGGCAGCCGTCCGGGCAAAAAAAGCCGGCTGGGATGGTGTCGAGGTGCATGGCGCCAGCAGCATCCTGTTATCCGAATTCCAATCCTCCTACTGGAACAAGCGCACCGATGAATACGGCGGCGATATCAGAAACCGCGGACGCTTTCTCGTCGAGGTGCTTAAGGCTATCAAAGCAGCGGTAGGGGTTGGTTTTGCCTTCTGGCCTCGTGTTAACGTCAGAGAGTTTGGCGGAAAAGCGGGAGTCACGGAAGAGGAAGGCAAAATACTGGCTCAAATGGTGGAGGCTGCCGGAGCCTGCGCCGTAAATGCTACCAGCACCGGTGGAGGACTGTACGGCCACGTCCCGCCTATGGGAGTGCCCAAAGGGAATATGTTAGCCATCTCAGAGATTATTAAACAAGTGGTTAAAATACCGGTTCTGGTAACCGGCAGGCTTGACCCGGCGCAAGGGGACAAGGCTATTCAGGAGGGCAAGGCAGACCTGATTTGTATGGCCCGTGCATTGCTGGCAGACCCGGAGTTACCCCGGAAATATGCCGAAGGCCGCCCTGAGGATGTGACGCCTTGCATTGCCTGCCGCTATTGCAACGACTCCATCCGGACCATGTCCTCTATTAAATGCTCGGTGAATCCTGCCCTGAGTGCTGAAAAAGATATGGCCGTTACGCCAACTTCTAAGCCAAAGAACGTGCTGGTTATAGGTGGAGGGCCGGGTGGAATGGAAGCTGCCAGGATAGCTGCGCTTCGAGGGCACAGGGTCACTCTCTATGAAAAAGAAAAAAAGCTGGGCGGCCAGTTAAACTGGGCGGTCCTGCCGCCGTTCAAGCAGCCTCTGGAAGAGCTGCTTCAACATCTTACCGGACAGATGCCAAAGCTGGGTGTGAAGGTGGAATTGGGGAAAAAAGCCTCGCTGTCACTGGTAAAAAAGCTAAAACCCGATGCCGTCATTATAGCTTCGGGAGCGGAGCCTTTTCTGCCCTCTATACCGGTGCGGGATTCTAAACCTGTAGTTCAGGCCATAGACGTGCTGGCGGGCAAGGCTAAAGTGGGAGACAGGGTTGTCATTGTGGGAGGCGAGCTGGTAGGTTGCGAGACGGCGGAATATCTGGCCGAGAGAGGGATAAAGGTCACGGTAGTACGGCGGGGGCCGGATATGGCTACTAAAATGCAATCTGCAGCGCGGACATTCCTCCTTGAGCGCCTGAAAAATAAAGGTGTAACCCTGATCCCCGGTGTCTCATCATATGATGAGATTAATAAAGAGGGGCTGGCGCTTACACGAAACGGCCGGAAACAGGTGATTCCGGCTGATACGGTTGTCATTGCCGCTGGCTCTAAACCCGACACAAGGTTACTTGACTCGATAAAGAAGGAGATACCGGATACTACAGCAGTAGGCGACCTCGTTGAACCCAGAGATATCAGGGCGGCCATACATGAGGGGTATCGGGTTGCACTTAAAATTTGAGATTGATAAATGGGCAAGGTGATATGGAAAAAACGCATTCAATAGTTTTATTTAATCAAAAGCAAGTACGTCGTTCTTATGATGAAGAAAAGGAAATTTGGTATTTCTCAATTATTGATGTTGTTCAGATTTTAACCGACTCTAGCATCCCAAGGCGGTATTGGAGTGATTTGAAAGGCAAACTTAAAAACGAGGGCAGTGAAGTGTACGAAAATATCGTACAGTTGAAAATGCCTGCTCCAGACGGGAAACTAAGAGAAACAGACTGTTTCTCCACAGAAGATTTGCTCTGATTCAATTGTCATTGCCGCTGGCTCTAAACCCGATACAAGGTTATTTGACTCGATAAAGAACGAGATACCGGATACTACAGCAATAGGCGACCTCGTTGAACCGCGGGATATCAGGGCGGCCATACATGAGGGGTATCGGGTTGGACTTAAAATTTGAAATTGATAAATAGACAAGGTGACGGAATGTGCAATAAAAGTGTTCCAATCAGGTAACACACAGTCTCAGCTTCGAATCCGATGGTGCCCAATTAGGAAATATGCTTGTCCAAATCGAAGTTGCCACTATTAAACTCCACAAGCTTCACCCAGTCTATTGCCCCGGAGTGATCGCAAAAATCATCAATAAACCTCTTCGTAAATCGGTTGATGACTTTGCCCTTCCCGATGATAAAGGCTTCGTTATGTTCTTTTGCCTTGTAACCTATGGGAACTATGATGTCCGTGTATAAGCCCTTGTTTTCGCTGATCAGATACCAGAAGTTCTGCCCTACTACCTTCAGGTATCCACCGACATAACTCGTCTTTGTTTTTCCGTAGCAGATTCCCAATACCGGCTGCACATTAACCCCGTGTTTTGATTGCTTGATCCTCGTAACAGCATTCTTCAAGTCCGTTTCGAGTTTAGCGTGTTGGGAACTATTGCCCCAGTTCGGCCCCGATTTCACGGAAACAACGTAGTGGATTCCTTTGTTTAAAAATTCCAGATCCACTCCCGAGGCGGCCGACTTGTGACCATCACACGTATTTAGCGCGATGAATACAGCCAAGCCTTCAAGGAAATCACCGAAGAGTTTCTCTTCCGATGAAGAGAGAAAGGCATCCAATAGACCGGAGATCAGGTCTCCAGCCGTTGTAACGTTTTTTGCTTTGAACAAATATGGATTCTTGGTTAACAGCTTGTTGAGATTCAACTCTTCCAGCGACTTAATCCGCCTGTTATGGAAATCAACAATGTTCTCGCTGACATATCCTCGGACATCGTCCATCTTCAGTCTTCTCATCTGGATGCCCCTACTTTGCTATGAGAATGTGCTGCGGAGTAGGCCTCGCGACGTTCACCGATGTTCGGCAGCCGCACCTGTGTATCTGAAATGCGTCGCTGTGCCTCTTCGACATACTCACTATTAGTATCGATGCCGAGGAAATATCTTCCAAGTCCTACAGATGCCAGTGCAGTAGTACCGGAGCCGATAAACGGATCGAGTACTACCTCCCCAGGTTGTGTAAACAATTTAATAAACCAGGCTGGTAACGCTACAGGAAAGGTGGCGCTGTGATTGCGGTTGGCGCATTCTGTAGCCATGTGGAGAACATTTGTTGGATACACAAAATCGCGGCCTACCCAATTTGAGACATTCTTCCCAAAGCCACTACCAACCCGTGACACATCTCTTATTCTATCAGTTTGACTTAGACTGGACAGACGCGTCTTTGCCCAAGCACCAACGGGGACCATCACAGCTTCCTGGTACATGTTGAAGTTCTTGTCTTTGTTGAACTGTATCAGCCTTTCCCAGTTATCCCTGAATCGGTTGGGCCACTTTCCCGGATACGAGTTCTTCTTGTGCCACATGAATTCTTCGGTCCATAGCCAGCCCTGTTGCCTCATTTTCAAGATTAGTTCAATTACGTAGGTATGCCGCTCGCCACCGACAACCCTCTCCTTGATATTCAAGATGAAGGTGCCCGTCGGCTTCAGCACCCGTTGAAATTGGGTGGCTTTAGGCAAGAACCAATCCACATATTCGTCCGGCCCAATACCGCCGTAAGTACTTTGCCTTTGGTCTGCGTATGGCGGTGAAGTGAAAATCAAATCCACCGAATTATCAGGAAGTTCTTTGAGAATCTCCTCGCAATCGCCTAGAATAATCCTGTTCAGGTACTCCATCTAGTTAATCCCCCATTAAGAACACACATTCTACATAGTCACATTATAGTGCCAAATTGCGGGCAGATAAAGAGGTACAATGGGGAAAAGTCCCCTTGACATGGCCTATATTACCATCATGGTGACCAGGTCGCAAGACCATGCCCTTTCGGAGTACGGTCTGGTAAGCGAAGCCGTCTCCGTCGTCGACTTATGTAGGTTTGCACAATCCTGACCTTTCGTTCCCTATTTCGCCCCCCTTCCCAATCAACTCTGTTACCTTCACACTAATAAAAAACCATTAAATTTCTTTACATTCCGAAATATTTTAATGTATAATCACTTATCATAAATGAATAATGCTAGGGGTGCCGTTTTAGGCTGAGAGTTCCCGGTCGTATCGGGACAACCCTTTGAACCTGATGTGGTTTATACCAACGTAGGAAAGCGGAACCGGGAGCTTACCTGCGGGTAAGCTTTTTTGTTTTTGGAGGTTGATGATGCAGGTTAAAATCAATGGCACACTGGATGAGATTCCGGATAATTCATCCATAACAGACGTGTTAACAGCCAGAAAAATACCCGGGGATACAGTAATCATCGCGTTAAATGACGAGATTATCAAACGGGAAAACTGGGAAAGCTGGAAATTAAATTCCAATGATAAGCTGGAAATAATCCGTATAATGGGTGGTGGTTAAAGATGGACGATACACTGATCATCGGAGGTAGGCAGGTAGTAAGCCGGTTATTTATCGGGACAGGCAAGTTTGCCGATTATAGCCTTATTTCTCAAGTTATCAAATCAGCTAAAGCTCAGGTGGTGACTGTCGCTTTGCGCAGGGTTGATTTCGGCACGCCTGAGGAGAATATGCTCAAGTACCTTCCCGAAAACATCATCCTCATGCCCAACACGTCCGGGGCGCGCAATGCCACAGAAGCTATTCGGATTGCTCGCATCGCCCGTGAGGCCGGGTGCGGAAATTGGGTGAAAATCGAAGTTATTACCGACCAGAAATACCTGTTGCCGGATAATTTTGAAACCATCAGAGCCATTGAAGTCCTGGCCAAAGATGGCTTTATAGTCTTACCATATATGAGTCCGGACTTGATGGCTGCCAAACGTATGGCTGATGCGGGCGCTGCGGCGATTATGCCACTCGGTGCGCCTATCGGGACTAACCGGGGTCTCAAAACGCGGGAGCTGATTCAAATTCTGATTTCTGAGATTAACCTACCGATTATCGTGGATGCGGGGATCGGCCGTCCTTCGGAAGCTA
>ORJL010846435.1_pt1 | contig 13359 bp, 12 predicted proteins | sample 1779941 | NCBI WGS metagenome assembly ORJL01 (sample SAMEA104232317, study PRJEB22302) | groundwater metagenome | biome: forest; feature: aquifer; material: groundwater | place: USA | collected 2011-08-07 | depth 5.8 m
GTAAAACCCCGCCTTGTCCATAGCCTCGGCAATGGGTTCCATGTCTGCAGTCCGCATCCTGGTGGCTATGGTGCATTGGTGGGCATCACGAAGGGTCGTGTCCGTTATCTTGAGGGGATTAACCGCCGGGCCGGTCTTAGTAGCTTTCATAGGTACTGCTCCACATCCCTTCGATTCTTGCTCTCTACCTGGATTTCTGGAAAATGGCAGTCCGCATCCTCATAAGGTCCTGTCTTCCGGACAAGCGCCAGGGATTGAACTGCTGCGAAGTAGCCTGCGGTTGGAATTTCGGTGACGGGCGTCGCTCTTGTTCGAGATATGCGTTGACCCCGGCGAGGATCACCGCCATGGTCTTCTTGTCAACCATGTATTGTCAAAGCCCCTTTGCCCCACATAAGACCGTGCTGAATCCTAGAGAGGAATATTGCCATGCTTCTTGGCAGGGAGGGTATCGCGCTTGTTCTGCAACATCTCGAGGGCCCTGATTAGCTTGGGCCTGGTCTCGCTCGGGTCTATCACATCATCGATGAAGCCCCGAGAAGCGGCTGCATATGGGTTAGAGAATTTCTCCTCGTACTCGGCAATGAGCTTCTTCCTCGTCGCATCAGGGTTCGCCGACTTCACTATCTCATCGCGGGAGATAATGTTGACCGCGCCTTCGGAACCCATTACCGCGATCTCGCTGCCCGGCCACGCGAGATTGATATCCCCTCGAAGGTGTTTACTGCTCATAACGATGTAGGCGCCACCATAGGCTTTCCTGGTGATGACACTCACCTTGGGAACAGTCGCCTCTGCATATGCGTATATCAGCTTGGCTCCGTGCCTGATTATCCCTCCATGCTCCTGGTTTGTTCCCGGCATGAACCCCGGCACGTCGACGAACGTCACCAGCGGCACGTTGAACGCATCGCAGAACCGGACAAAGCGCGCCGATTTTACCGACGCGTCTATGTCCAGCACACCGGCCACCTGCGAGGGCTCGTTGCCAACGATGCCAACCGTTCTCCCGTTGAGCCTGGCAAACCCGACTATCATGTTGGTGGCGAAGTACTCATGGACATCCATAAAGTCGCCATCATCCACAACCGCTAGGATAATGTCCTTCATCTTGTACGGCTTGGACGAATCTTCCGGGACCATTGTGGCAAGCTGCGGTGCGAGCCGGTTGGGGTCATCTGTAAGCTGAGATGGAGGAGGGTCTTCTATATTGTTGGCTGGGATGAAACTTAGGAGACGGCGCACCTGCTGCAGGCACCTCTCATCCCCTTCGACTGCGAAATGGGCTACGCCACTCTTTGCCGCGTGGGCCATGGCTCCACCCAATTGCTCGTGCGTGACCTCTTCACCCGTTACAGCTTTGATGACGTCCGGGCCGGTTATGTACATCTGGCCCGTGCCCTTGACCATGAACACGAAATCCGTTATCGCAGGCGAGTAAACAGCACCACCGGCACTGGGGCCCATAATCACAGATATTTGAGGAATGACCCCTGACGCGATGGTATTCCTGAGGAAAATGTCCCCATAGCCTTTGAGGCTGACTACGCCCTCCTGGATTCGAGCACCACCCGAGTCGGCGATGCCAACGACGGGTGCTCCCATCTTCATGGCCAGGTCCATAACCTTGCATATCTTCTCGGCGACCACCTCGGACAGCGACCCGCCGAAAACAGTGAAGTCCTGCGAGAACACGAACAGGAGTCGTCCGTCTACCAGCCCGTAGCCAGTTACAACGGCGTCGCCAAGGAACTTGGTCTTGTCCAGCCCAAAATCTGTGGCTCGATGGGTTACGAAGCTGTCGAGCTCCTCGAAGGTCCCTTCGTCGAGGAGCACCGCGATCCTCTCGCGAGCGGTGAGCTTGCCTTTAGCATGCTGTGAATCGACTCTCTGCTTGCCACCACCCTCCCTGGCCTTTGCCCTGAGCTTTCGAAGCGTTTCCAGCTTGCTTTTCGTCGTTATTTCCACTTACGATACGCTCCTGGGCGTCGTCGGACGCATGCCGGAGTCCTAGTGCCAGTTGTGCCCACGCGCACAATGCTATCAAAAGTTTGAGGCAAGCGCAAGGCACAGGCGGGATTCTTGATCATGCGAAACATGAGAAGATATAATCTTAGTTGGGCGCTGTACGGTTGCGAAAATCCAGTGGGAGGTGCGGTATGGTTCAGTCGGCAATGGGTGACTACGAAGTTGTCTCTGACACACGGACCAGGGAATGTAGCCTCCGCCTCCTTAGAATCGACAAAGGCAAGCCCGTCATGCCACATTACCACACCAGTACCTCTCAGATATATGTTGTTCTGACAGGCTCGGTGCAAGTACGCCTCGGAGAGGGCGTTCGCCCCGCTCGTCCCTTCGAAAGCATCCACATACCACCGTTGACTGTGCATGGCCTTGAGTCCGAAGCGCCAGCCCTGGCCTTGAGCATCTCCGTGCCTCCGCTAGACCTGAACGACCAGCACTCGGTCGGTACCCTGGTCAAGGCAGAGCCGGGCTGGACTCAGAACGTGGAATAGGCCATTCTCAGGCGCTGCCTCACGACCCCTTTGGCAGCCCCAGAGCACGGTTAGCGATGGTGTTCCTTTGTATCTCCAGCGAGCCCGCGGCTACGCCTCCGGCCAGCGACTCGCCGTAGTAGTATTCCATCTTGCCTTCCAGTGGTGCGCCCTTCGCGTAGAGCTTGAGCGTCCCGTCCAACCCCAGCAGCTCCATACCGAAAAGAGCGGTGTCCCGCGTAAATTGGATGTTGTGCACTCGCGCCACCGACGCCTCGCCCTCTGGGACCAGCCCCTTCTCCACCAACGACGTCACACGGTAGCTCATAAGTTGGGCCACCCTTCCCCTCGTCCAAAGCTCCGCGAAGCGCTGCCTCACCGCCTCGTTGCTCCACAGGGCCTTCCCATTGCGCTTCGTCGATCTTGCATATGCCATAAGGTCCTGCAGTATCTTCTGCGACCGTGCATACCTGGCAACCCCCGTCCGCTCGAAGCTGAGGGCCGCCATGACCACGTACCAACCTCGGTTCTTCTCGCCCAGCATAGCGCTCTTGGGCACCCGCAAATTGTCCAGGAACACCTCATTTAGATGGTGTGGGCCTATCATCGTGCCCAGCGGCCTGACCTTGATGCCAGGAGTAGTCATCGGCAGCAGGAACACAGAGATGCCCTTATGTCTTGGCAAATCAGGGTCCGTCCGAGCGAGCAGGAAGAACCACTCGGCAAGGTCACTATAGCTTGTCCATATCTTCTGCCCGTTGATGACGTAGTAATCGCCGTCCTCGACGGCTCTCGTTTGCAGATTCGCCAGGTCTGAGCCCGCGTTCGGCTCGCTGAAACCCTGGCACCACGTCACCTCGCCTCTGGCTATCGGCGGCAAGAATTGCTTCTTTTGCTCCTCGGTGCCGAAGAGCATTATAGAAGGGCCGATCCAGTTCAGGTTCATGTATTGCGGCCCCCGAGGCTCGTCATGCGACCATAGTTCCTCCCTCACCACCGCCTGCTCCCAGTGGGTCGCATTACGTCCGCCGTACTCTTTGGGCCAAGCCATCGCCAACCAGCCCTTTTCGCCAAACTTCCTGCAAAAGTCCTTCGCTTGGTCCCATGCCTTGCGGTCATCGACGAAAATGCCCGCCCAGTCTGGAGGGAGCTCCTTATCAAGGAACGCCTTCATCTCACTACGGAGCTTGTTCTCCTTTTCGCCGAAGATGAATTCCATGCAGTTACCTCCATAATTAAGCGCGGGGAATGAAAACCTTCTAGACTCTAGTCGCTGGTGTCTTTCATGTCAATAGGCCACGACCTCCCAGACCTACGATTCTGTGACCAAGCGTCGAGGTCGTCTGCGTTGGTCCCTTCACGTGAAGGACAAAACAACACCCTATTCCGACATCTAGGCCCCTTCCCCTCACAGTTTTGTATTGACACCCTCACCTCACAATGGTACATTCTTGAGGGAAATTCAGGGCGGAATCTGCAAAGGGTCCCCTGGGCAAACCCAATCTGTGGAAAGGACGGCAGCCAGGAGAGATGAAGATACTAGTCTTTGCCAAGCAGGTAATGGATCCCGAGACTCCCCAGGCCAACTTCAAGATTGACCCGGCAACCAATAAGGCCCTACCCGTTCAAGGAGCCGCTCCGGTAATAAACGGCTTCGATGAGCAGGCAGTCGAGGCCGCACTCCGGATCAAGGACAAAGCAGGCGCTTCGATTACGGTCATCACCTTGGGCAAAGACTTCGTGATGGACGTCGTCAAAAAGCCCCTTTCCATGGGCGCCGACGAGTTGGTCCTCATCCAGGATGACTCTTTCGATGATAGTGACTCCTCCGCCATCTCCGAAATACTGGCAGCCGCCGCCAAGAAGATAGGCTCCTTCGACCTGGTCCTCTGTGGCAGGCAAGCCTCCGACACAGACAGAGGCCAGGTTGGTCCTGGGATTGCAGACCTCCTGGGTTTACCTTGCGCAACCCTGGCCAAGAGCATCGAGGTCGCCGATGGCAAGGCAAAGGTGCAGCGTGTTCGCTCTGACGGCACCGAAGTCGTCGAAATGCCCCTCCCTGCAGTAGTCAGTATCAGCAACGAGTTAGGCGAACCCCGCTACCCCACCCTCAGAGGCATCATGATGGCAGGCCGAAAGCAGCCCATCAAATGGTCGCTCAAGGACCTGAACGCTGCACCCGCCGCTAAGCGAGTGAAGCTCCTTAAGCTGTACATCCCCATCAAGGAAAAGAAGTGCGAAGTCGTCGAGGGCGAAAACGCCGCCGATGCGGGACGCAAGCTGGCGCTCAAACTGCGTGAAGTCAAACTCATCTAGCTCGCCCGACTCGTTTAGCTTAAGTCTTTGAAGAGGAGAAGATCATAAATGGCTGATTCCAAGGGTATCTTGATCATAGCCGAGGCGGCTGATAACAAGGTAACCAATATCTCCAAAGAGCTTCTGGGCATTGGCCGTAAATTGGCTAAAGACCTGGGCCAAGAGCTCTCTGCGGCCATACTTGGCAAGGACGTGGCTGGCCTGGCCAAAGAGCTTATCAGCTATGGGGCTGACAACGTCTACGTCGTGCAGGATCCGTCCCTTGCCACCTACCAACCGGATGCTTTCCTAATGGCTGCCGAGAAGGTGTGCAAAGACGTCAATCCCAGCGTTGTCCTTCTAGGCCACACAGATGCGGGAAGGGACCTCGCCCCTAAGCTGGCCTACCGCCTCAAAGCGGGGCTAACCACCGACTGCGTGGAGTTGAAGGTCGATGCAGCAACAAAGAAAGTGGTGCAGACAAAGCCTGTGTACGGCGGTAACGCCAGGGCCGACTTCGTCTGTGAGACCGGCCTGCAGATGGCCACTATTCGTCCCAAAGCCTTCGAGGCATTGGAAGCCAATGCAAGCCGCACTGGCAACGTAGTTGAGGTGAAGGGCGCCGTCGACGCTGCAAAGATACGCACTAAGGTGCTTGAGTTCATCAAACAGGAAGCCAAGGGCGTCAGGCTTGAAGACGCACCCGTGGTAGTTTCGGGCGGCCGTGGTCTCGGTGGCCCGGATCCTTTCAAACACCTCGAGGAACTAGCGAAGGTCTTGGGCGGCGCAGTCGGCGCCAGCCGGGCCGTTTGCGATGCTGGCTGGATGCCCCCCACCATACAGGTCGGACTCACCGGCAAGGTTGTAAGCCCCAACCTGTACATCGCAGTGGCAATATCCGGCGCAAGCCAGCACATGGCCGGCTGCTCCGGCTCAAAGTTCATTGTGGCCATAAACAAGGACAAGGACGCCAACATTTTCAAAGAGGCCCGATACGGCGTGGTAGGCGACTGGAAGGAAGTCCTTCCACCATTCATAGAGATGGTCAAGGAGCTCCGCGGCTAGCACAAAAGCCGTCATGAATCACATCGCCCCTCCCAACTCGAGTTGGGAGGGGCGATAAGGAAACGGTCACCAGAGCGATAAGGACAGACTAAATGGATGGCGATTTCAGACTTGATCTAGGCGAGATCACCAAGAACATCGAGACCGCAGACGTTATCTGCATCTACTTCCCGTTGCTCAGGAAAACCCTGATCGTGGACACCAGGTCAGACGTTGAAGACCCACCTATTGTCAAACTTGTACCCATGGCAGACTCAATTGAGGAGCGCTTTAGAAGCGTGCGAAGGCTTCGCCCTCGCTTCCCACGACCAGAAAGCATTACCGTCATCCCCTGGCCAAAGTACGTCGACAGCATGGTTAGACTTGGCATTTGGGACAAGCTTGTCAAGCGCTTCGTAACGTCCGGGCACAAGACCGCCATCAAGTCCTGTGTGGACGTCTTGGAAGAGCTTCGTCAGCTTGAGAAGGCCGAGCTTGCTGCAGTCATTGCCGGCGACCACTACCACACCGTCTGGACTGCCAGGAAGTAGCCGGCGTTCCACTCCACCATCGTTCTCGCGCACTCTGAGCGTTGCCTCTGCCCACCTCCTCTTGTTGCTACCTACCGTGAGTGTTACCCTCTTGCACGCGATAGGGGGAACGCCCCATCGGGCATTCCCCCTATCGCTAAGACTTCTATGAAATTCTGTGTTACTTGTGACAAACCAGGCACATGTCGTTGGTCCTACCCACGTGGTTAGCTGGGACCTTTGGAGCTCCTGCTACCCCAGTCTGGTGGCACATCAGGCACTGCGAGCGCCCATCCAGCGGATGTGGGACCTTGGGTGGCGTGGAAGCGGCCTGGCCAGCGGTCGGAGTGGGAATCGGAGTGGGAACAGGAGCACTCGACTGACTCTGGACATACGCGAATATGTCCGCCAGAGCCTTGTCACTGAGATTGGCAATCGCATAAGCAGGCATTATCCCCTTGCCGGAGCGGACCGTCTGAGTAAATCTGTCCTTGGTCACGCCAACAAGGGTGGGCCCCACACCCTGTTTGCCTCCCGGATGGCAGGCATTGCATGATGGGGTGGCTGACTCAAAGGCGGTCTTCCCTGCAACTGGATCACCCGCGGCGGAGGTTGGAGTCGCCCCCGGGGTTGAAACACCCTTGGTCGGGGTGGGCGTCGCCGGTGCAACTAGCGTCGCCGTCACGGACGGACTCGGCGCAGCGCTCAAGCTCTTCACGTAGGCATACATGCTCGCAAGGTCGCTGTCGCTAAGGCGGCTGGTCGAGAAAGAGGGCATCGCACCACGGCCCTGGCGCACCGCCTGGACGAAGGTCCCCTCTTTCACACCCTTGACAGAAGGGCCAACGCCTGCGCCGCCGCCTGGGTGGCATGCGTTGCACATCGTTCCAAAAATCGCTTTCCCTGCCGTGGCATCCCCTGGCTGCAAGGTTGCTGGTACCGGAGTCGAAGCCGCTGGGCTAGGCGTAGCCAGAGCTGCCTGGCTCAGGGAGTCCACGTAAGCCACCATATCGCTCAACTGGTCATCGCTAAGCTTCGTCTGACCAAATGCTGGCATCGCGCCCTTGCCACTCCTGGTAATCTGAGTGAAGATCTGGCGGTCAAGGCCTATCAGGGCTGGCCCCACGCCTTTCCCACCATCCGGATGGCAGGCTTGGCACTGCTTCCCATAAACGTCCTTACCTCTCAGGGCTGCTGCACTCAAGGGGACTGGCGTAGGAGTCGCCGCCACGGGTGAGCCACCTTCTGGCAAGTTGACCGCCTCTCGATTGTGGCTTTCCCACTTCGCAAGCAGTACCACCACTATGATACCCAGCACGAAAGCTCCCGCTACTAGCGTCAGTCCAATCCGCTGAACAGGGTCAAGTCGCATATGAGTGCGGACCTCCTAACATAGCACCATAGAATTCCCGCCAGTCTCCCACATCAGTTTATCTCGCGCGTTCTGTGGCGCTGGCGCACAACAGTCTACCACATGTTAGACATTTCAGTCTTCTTATCTCTAGAGACATGATAAATGAATGGAAAGTCCGGGGCCCTGACCCTTCACTTCAGGGTTCCCAGGTATTGCACTATCTTCTCTATCTGCGGGTGCGTAAGCTTGGCCGTCTCAGGAGTCGGGATGTACGCCGGCATGGTAGCGTTTGGGCTTATCGACCGCGGGTTTGCTATCCAGTCGTGAAGCCAAGTAGCGCTCCTTCTAGACGCTATCCCGTCCAGTGGAGGCCCCGAAGTACCTCCAGACCCCTTGATGGCATGACAAGCCACGCAGTTACTCTGGTATAACTGGAGCCCTTCCAACTGCACAGAGGTCAAGTTGGTCTGACCAGCTTCAGCAGCAGGCTGCGCGGGTGTACTCTGGATTGCAAAGACCGTCAAGCCGACGACGAATACCGCCCCGGCCACCAAGGCTCCCATGGCAATGCGACGCTTGCTCCAGTGACGGTAGGGATTGCGATCGTAAAACGGGACGAGGAAGATGAGCATCATTGCCACCGCTGGCACTATCAGCACGCCAACCCATTCCAGGTAACCGGGGAAGACTTTCAGCATCTGGAATAGGAACAGGAAATACCATTCCGGACGGGGTATATAGTTGGTGTCAGTCGGATTCGCGCGGCCTTCTGTTGGTACACCCCAGAAAACCGTTAAGACGATCAGGCCCACCAGCACGCACAGAGCAGCAAATGTGTCCTCGAATATAACATGGGGCCAGAATGAATGCCCTTTCTCTTTGAACTCCTTGTATCTCTTCTCGTATTCTTCTTGGCGTGGTTCCTGTGGTGTGGTAGTCACGTGTCCCTCTCTCGCCAACTTATTGTTTGCCCTCGGGATTTGTGGGCTCAGCCTTCTTGACCTTTGGTTCATTCCGCTTGTCCCAGAGTTGAGGAGGAACCGAAACACCCAGCTTGATGACCAAGTAGAGGTGAGCGGCCACAAACATCATCAAGGTAGCTGGGAGCAGCATTGTGTGGATAGCGAAGAACCTGGAAAGCGTGACAGCTCCCAGGTCTGTGCCACCGCGTACAACCCTCAGCGCGTAGTCTCCGGCAAAGGGTACCGTGCCTGCCATATTGGTCCCGACCTGGGTCGCCCAGTACGACTTCTGGTCCCACGGGAGAAGATAGCCCGTGAAGCCGAAACCAAGGGTTATGAGGAGCAGGAACACCCCAAGTATCCAGGTCAACTCCCGTGGATACTTGTAACTCCCTAGAAAAAACACCGTGGCTGCGTGCAACGCCGCCAAGACCACCATAGCACTAGCGCCCCAGTGGTGGATGCCCCTGATGAAACTGCCAAAAGTTACGTCGTTCATGATGTACTGTATGCTGTCATAAGCATGATCAGGGCTCGCGGAATAGTACATCGCCAGGAACACCCCGGTGGTTGCCTGGAGTATGAACACGAAAAGCGTAGCAAACCCCAGCGTGTAGAGCCAACCCACACCAATCGGCACCTTGCGTGCGAATAGCTCTTTCCACAACATCGACAGGTCAGCCCGTCGGTCCATCCACCGATAGACTGTTTGAAGATTGGCTGGCCCCTCAGGCCGTGCACTTGCCATACTGTTTCTCCTCTCTAGCGCTACCCCTGGGCGCTGTCCCCACCACCGTCAACCCCAGACCTAAGCAAAGGCAGATAACACTGCCACTGCCGACACCATCACAAGACCTTCATTGGGCAGTCTTCGAAGAACCCCCGACGCGAAAGTCCTGGTATTGCACTGTCAGAACCCCGTTCTCCACCTTGTAATCCAAGGTGTCAAGACGTCTTGGGGGAGGCCCAGCGATGACTTCTCCATCGATGCCAAAGACGCCCCCGTGGCAGGGCGAGTAGAACGCCTTTCCCCTGTTGCCATCCTTCCAGTCCACGGCGCACCCCAGGTGGGTACAATGCGGGTTGTATATCGTAAACTCGTCGGTACCGCGACGCACTACCCACACCGACCTGGCCTCGTCCTTCTGCACCCATCCGTCATTGACCGTCGCGACAAATGAGACGCTCTTTGGCTCACCGACAGTGAATTCGGAGACCTGTCCAACCTTGACCGGCAGTGCTCCGGCCTTCTTCTTGAAGACCGGCGTTAGGATATTGCCAACAACCGGAATTGCAACCACAACGGTGATGAACGCTCCCAGGGCTCCAATAGCATAGCCTAGGAATCTACGCCTGCTGATGTCTCCGGGTCCGCTCGTCTTGTCCATAAACTTACCACCTAGCTTCTTGGATTCTCCATTACCTTTGCCACCCCTCCTCGGCCTTAGCGCGTCTCTGACCGCAGAGATCAAGTCATCCGTGGAGGAGTAGGCCATTCGTCCATGTCTACTGGAAACCAGGGTCATGTCCAGAATGTTCACCAGGAGGAGCAAAATGCCCCTGGACCTCGCCATCTGCATGGCCCTGGGACGTTCCTCACCCTTGGTTTCCAGAATTAGTACCCTGGGAGGGTGCTGTCCCACTACCTTCTCTAAGGCCCCCTCGTCCCCCGGCACCCGGTCTATTACTATTCCCTTATCCCCTCCCAGCAAGTGGCGAAGACCTTCGGCCAGAATAGGCGTCTGGTACAGAATTAGTACGCTACGGCGCCTTCGCCACATTTTCATCTAGGCATATCCCTGCCAAGTAACTGCCGTAGGTTACAATGGAGTGGTCACGCCCAGCATGTAGAGTTGGGTACAACTAGGGTACAAAAAACTCAAGCAAAGGCATATACCTAACGATAGGGCGCCGACTAGTACCTGGGCACTAGGCCATAGCCCGCATTGCCCAGTTGACCTCACTTCCTCCCCACGTTTACTCGGATTCTCCAGTCAGGACATGTTCAGAGTCCCAAGTCATGTGAGGATACCTCGCAGCCATGAGGTCAACATGTCGGCGGTCTAGCAACGGCACCGGAAGTTCTTTCCCTGCCTGGGCAATTCGCGCCCGCAGGGAATCCGCCGACGACAGCCCGTACAGCCCTGCAATAGGAGCATTCTTCGCCTGGACCAACACCTTGAAATCCCCGAAGCCTTTTGGTAGGACTAAGTCTCGCATCGCCATCGAGTTGGCGTAGTAGTCGCGCTGGGCCAGGCGTTTCGATGCCATCGCCTCGATGAAAGCGCCGAGCCCGAGGTTGCAAAGGAACTGCCTCTGGCTACCAAAGCCAACAGGCGCCAGCCCCTCTTCCTCCCCGGTCTTGACCAAAGGCGTGAAATCTACGTGAGCTGTGATGTCCTGTTGGCCCACACGCACAAAAGCGCTCGTCGATACTGTGTGCTTGTAGTAGGACATCAGCGTTCCCTTTTTGCGCCGCTCCGTGTACAACTCTGGAGCGAGGTCCCCATAGTCGACTGTGACAACATAACCCTGGCCCAGAGCTCTTGCGACCTCGCGTACCCACCCACTAGCCCCCAGGTTCACCTCAGTCTCCCAGCCCTCATGCAAGTGTATCCCTTGCTTTGTCAGGTACTCCTCAATTCGCGGAGTCGAAGGCTCTCCGGGCTCCTCGGTCAACCCACCGTCTTTTCCCAGCGTCACGTACAACTCCAAGAGTTCCCCGTTTCTGACAGTCACCCTGTGGACCGGAAACGAGTCGACAAGTTCGTTGGAGAGAAAACATCCAGTGACCCCCTTGAACGGGACCCCCGCAGAACAGACTGGCCTTACCCCTCCCGACTCGCCGCAACGCCATTGCGCAACGTCACTAAGGCGACGTTCGACTGGCACGTAGGTCAACGCCTCTCGAAAACCCTTGCTGAGATGCTCGGCGTAGGAGACGATGTCATCAGCCAACACGCCGCTTGCGCTGCCCATCTCCACTACCGCGAACCGCTTCGGCTGATGGAGCAGGTCCCACATTTGTTCCAATTGCAGCGCTAATAGTGCGCCAAAAACCGGGTGAGTCGTGGGACTAGTGTAGAAATCGCCCAGAGCACCTACTCGCCGTGATGTGTCATAGTAGCCCCCCGGAGCGTAGAGGGCCATGTCCATGAATTCGGCGAAGCTTATCCTGCCCCGGTCTTTGATCCGGGTGCGAATGGCATCGTCAACAACGTTTCCGCTCATCCCCAAGGCATTCCTTTACCCGCCAAGTGCTATGCCTGATTCAGATAATGCTACTGTCCCACATAGAAACTTCCCACGATGCCATCGAAGGTCTGGGAGTACTGCTGGCTGCTCCGCGGCGAGTGGGCCAGTATTATGAAATAGCGGTCGGCTCCGTGGTCTATGATAGCAATCTGTTGCACGAAATCGTGTACGCCAACAGAAGATGGAGCACTGCCAGCAACCTGGAACCTGAGGACATCATTGAGACCCTGCCTCGTTCTCTCACCGATTGTCAGAGCGGCGCCTTCCACCCCAAGCCGTTGTTTCGCCCTCTGGGCGTACTCTTCCGCCGAGCCCGTCTTGGTTGGCTCGTGCCCGACTACCAGATTCGCGACCGCGTTGAGTGGCGCGGACGGGTCCGCGCCCCAAAACTTGAATTCCGGGCTGTATTTTGCCGCCCTCCCACCCGCGAGCGCTGGTACCCATTGAGGGTTACTTGTCTTGGCCTTCGCAACAAGTGCATCAAAAGCGCCTGGGGCGAGTTCAAGCCCTATCCAATCGGGTGGCAACGCTACCTGAAACTTCTCGGCGCTGTACCAGCTCCAGCCGCTGGGTATTTGTGGGGTCGGCATCGGAGTTGGGACTGGAGTTGCTATCCCGCAGGCGCCCAGAGATAGAACGACAAGCGCAACCGTAGCCCGGATGAATGCTTGTTTGTAGGAACGCAACGTATTCCCCCTGGAAACCGATTCAGCTAGTCCCTTATGTAAACCAGCAGGCCGCTAAGTCCTAACAGTCCTTAAGTACGTCCTTCACGGTCTCCACCGCCACGTCGAGGGCAGTCAGCGAGAAAGTCTTCTCCTTGCGCTTCTTCATCTCGAAGCTTCTGGCCTTGAGAGTACGCGGGCTCACGGTTAACCTCAAGGGCATTCCGAGCAAGTCAGCGTCCTTGAATTTGACCCCCGGCGTTTCGGGCCGATCATCGAGCAGTACCTCCACCCCCGCCGCCTGGAGGTCGCCGTGCAGTTTCCCCGCTGCATCCGCGACCTCCCCGCTGTCCACACTCAAAGCGCAGATGTGAACCTGGTACGGTGCAATCGCTGCCGGCCATACTATCCCGTTGTCGTCATGGTTCTGCTCAATAGCCGCCCCAAGTATTCTTCCGACACCTATGCCGTAGCAGCCCATTATGATAGGCTTCTGCGTTCCATCTTTGTCCAGGTAGTACGCGCCCATCTTCTCGCTGTAGAATGTGCCCAACTTGAAAATATGGCCGACCTCAATCCCATTGGTCTCCCCGAGGGGCTTCCCACACTTGGGACACCCATGCCCGGCCTCCGCACTGGCTATATCCACTACCAAGTCAACAGCAAAATCTCTCGGGTAATTGGCGTTGACGTAATGAGCATCTCCCTTGTTTGCTCCCACCACAAAATTCGAGCCCGACTTTATCGAGTCGTCGGCCA
>ORJL010500153.1_pt1 | contig 13356 bp, 12 predicted proteins | sample 1779941 | NCBI WGS metagenome assembly ORJL01 (sample SAMEA104232317, study PRJEB22302) | groundwater metagenome | biome: forest; feature: aquifer; material: groundwater | place: USA | collected 2011-08-07 | depth 5.8 m
CGCGTACCCCCTGACACGAACTTCGGAAACGGGGCGCTAGCAACACTATGATTCCAGTGCCGCTTTTTGATTTGAGGTTCCTGACGCGAATTCGCGGAGCCTGCGCAGGAACTGCAAATCGGCGGCACTGGAGAACAGAGAGAAAACAAACCCTTGCGAGGCTGTCAAACTGGAAATAACACGAAAATTGTCCGGCGACTGAGCGCGATCCGACTAACTGTTTCTTCAGCGGTCACCCGCTAGCTTGGGAATCACGCCCCAACCGGCCAGCTCCTGAATGAAGCAGTTTCGCAACAACGTCATCCGCGCTGGCCTGGAAGCGCTGTATTATTCTGGCGCCCATTATCTGATGCGGCCGATCTTCGCCGGGGTCGGCGCCATTTTCATGCTGCACCACGTCCGCCCGCCGCGCGACGCCGATTTCCAGCCCAATCGTCACCTCGAGGTCGCGCCGGAGTTCCTGCGCGCGACGTTGACGCACCTTCGGTCGCATGACGTCGACATCATTACCGTCGACGAGGTGCATCAGCGGCTTATCGATCGCAATTTTTCGCGGCGTTTCGCCTGCTTTACCCTCGACGACGGCTATCGCAACAACCGGGACGTCGCGCTGCCGGTCATGCGCGAGTTTGAAGCGCCCTTTGCCGTGTATGTCGCGAGCGATTTCGCCGAAGGCACCGGGCGGCTGTGGTGGGTGGCGCTGGAGCGGGTGATCGCCAAGGCCTCTTCGGTCGAAGCCAGGATCGGCGACGTTGCGACCCGCCTCGATACCTCTACGCCGGCCACCAAGCAGGCGGCGTTCGACCGGCTGCACGACTGGCTGCGCGGATTGCCGGGCGAGCACGACCTCCAGCACGAAATCAGTGCACTGTGCGCGCGCCACGGCGTCGACGAAACGGCGATCTGCCGCGAACTCTGCATGTCCTGGGATGAATTGAAACCGTTCGCCGACGAACCCCTGGTCACGATCGGCGCGCATACCATCACGCATTGCAATCTCGCCCGGCAGACCGAGGAAATCGCCAGCTACGAGTTGGCCAGCAGCCGCGCCCGGATCGAAAACGCGCTGCAGCGTCCCGCACTCCATCTCGCCTATCCCTATGGCAACAGGATCGCGGCCGGCCCCCGCGAATTCGCGCTGGCGCGCACGGCCGGATTCAAGACCGCGGTGACGACGCGGCCGGGCATGATCTTTCCGGAGAGCGCCGGTCATTTGACCGCGCTGCAGCGGGTCTCGCTCAACGGCAACTATCAGGACGAGCGCCTTCTGCCGGTGCTGACCTCGGGTGCAGCGACGGCGATGTGGAACGGCTTTCGCCGCATCGACGCGGCGTAATTTCGCGGCGGTCTTGAAGGCGATCGACCGCACGCTCGCCGGCGCTTCAGCAAAGGCGCGATTGGTGATGTTGCGAAAGCGCCTGCCGGCAGTTTACTTGACGAAGCTGAGGTAAGAGGCGAGTGCCTCGATTTCGTTCGGGCCCAATGTGCTCGCAACCATAGGCATCGGGGACGCCGTGCTCGAATGATAGCCTTGGCCCCACTCCTCGAGCCGACGCTTGAGGTAGAAATAGGACAACCCTCCGAGACGCGGTATCTCTCTCACGCCTTGGCCACCCGGGCCATGGCAGGCAAGGCATGCCGCAATATTGGCTTCCGCAATTCCCTGGACGTAAATCGACTGTCCCGTTTCCGCGAGCGCCCGACGTCCATCATGGGCGGATTTCGGGGGCAGCGATGCAAAATAATCCGCCAGATCTCGCATCGTGTCGGCACGAAGATTCGCAGCGGCTCCCCACATGTACTGTTTCGAAAGCGGATTGTCGCGGATGTGCGCGGCATAGCCGCGAAGCTGGACTTCGAGGTAAAGGGCCCGCTGTCCGGCCAGTCGCGGCGCGACCGTATAACCCTGCGCCCCGGTTCCATGGCACCAGCTGCAGTTACGGATGCTGGCCGCTAACGAACTACCCGCCCATGAAGGAACAGGCAGGCAAAGAACCACAAGGGTCGCTAGTTTCAGCCAGATCCGTTTCATGAAATAAGCTTCCGCACTTTCTGCATTCATTGAAACCGGCGATCGGTGGTCAAATGGTGAAAACTACCTGAGACTGCTGACATAGGCAGCGACGGCTGCGATTTGGGATTTAGTTAAGTTGTGCGAGGTCGGCCCCATAACGGCGGATGAATCCGGCATTGAGTTGTTCTGGCCGCGCTCTGCGCTCCAGTTCACAAGTTTGCTGTAGAAGTAGTCGGGGAGCTGGCCAGCCAGGCGCGGAATCTGGTCCTGCCCCTTGGCGTCTTGACCATGACACGCGGAGCATGCGGGGACATTGGATTCGGGAAGCCCCTCCTCGTAAATGCGTTTGCCCGTGGCCATGGCGCCCCTGGATCCGCCGTCCAGCGGTGGCGGGTTGAGATCCCTGAAATGATGAGCCAGCGCCGACAGCATCGACGGTGACAAGGCATGCGCCACGTTGGCCATGATCAGGTTTTTCCGCCTGTGCTCGATGAACGCCCGCAACTGGTTTTCGATGTATTTGGGTTGCTGTCCTGCGAGGCGAGGCATGGCATAGTAGCCATGATACCCTTGGCCCGACAGACCATGGCAGGTCTTGCAATATTGGACCTTTGCCTGAAACTCATCCGCGTAGCCGGCAATCGAGAGACCAGCAGAGAGCGCCGCTGCCAAGATCGCGGTTCGCAACGCCGAATGTAAGCCAACGATCTTCATCATCCTGCTTTCATCGTTGGCTGCTGCGCTCTGACCCGCCGAAGCATGAGCCGCTGGTTTGCGAGCTTGCGCATCGATCTACTGCCAACCCCACACATGGAAATTCACCCCGAGTTTGACCATCTGCATGGTCGTTTTGAAACTCAGGGGTCCCGGACCATTGACTACATCGTTCATCATCGCGGTATGGGTGCCGAAATCGTAGTAGTCGTATTCGAGCCTCGCCGACCAATCCTCCGCGAACGCCCATTCGACGCCAGTGCCCACGGTCCAGCCGGTGCGCACGCTCAGTCCTTCGAAGTCGAACGGGAGACCGAGCCCGGCCCCGCCGTTAAACGTTCCGGTGACGCTGTACTTGTTGCTGGACCAGGCGACGCCGCCCTTGGCATAGAACAGCCAGTGATCGGCCGCGTAGCCTATCCGGGCCGTCAGGGTCGGCATGAAATCGGTTTTCACGCGGACGAGGGCCGTGTCCGGTGGACTGTCCGGAAGCGCGATCAGCCTGCTGCCCTTCATCGTCGAGCCCGACACCGCGCCCTCGACACCGAGCACAAGGCCAGACGGGAACTGATAGTCGCAACCGATCTGGCCACCGATCACAGCGCCGCTCTGGTTGACCCCGACCGTGGTGGGTCCGCCGGTGGTGAAGCCCGGCCCGCCCAGTCCGGCATTGTCCTGCACCAGCAGCACAGGGTCGGTCACATTCTCTTTGGCCCATCCGCCGCCGAGGTGAGCGCCGAGATAGCAGCTGGTCCATGTGAACCGTTCGACGAAGGACGCCTTCATGGGCATGGGCGACAGATCGGCAGCGAATACGGGTCCCGCGACTGTCAATGCAAGCCCGGCAGCACCCAGGAAAATCAGTCTATTCATGAAACATCTCCATGTGCTCCCGCCCCCGCCTACATCGCAAACCATGCATGGAGGAACAGGGTGTTATTGTTTTGGGCGCCGACCGTGGTGCCGTTGAACTTGTTGTAGTAGATATATTGCAGACCGAGTTTGGCATTGAACCAGGGCCAGCCCGGCGCTTTGCTCACGCCAAACGGAATGTAATCAAGCTCGGCGATCCAGCCGTTGCTGTTCGGGCTGTTGTTCGCGAATGTGGGTGCGGCGTATACGCCCGGGTCGGGAGTACCCCAGACATCGAAATATTGACCGGAGACTGCGATGCGGTTGTCGCCGCCAAAGGTAAACTCTCCCGTCAACCGAAGGGTGTTGAGCTCGTTGGTCGGATTGGACGCGCCCTGCGCGAAGGACGCATTCAGCCGCTGAAACTCGCGAATATAGTTGGCGCGCAACGTCACCCAGTAATTCGAACCCTGATACTGATACTGCGAGTCGACGCCGATGTCGGTGAACCTGTTGGTTTGCGCCAGCACCCCGGTCGTTCCCTGTAGGAACGTGGTGTCAATCCACGGATTCACATTAAAGATCATGCCGTAGGTGCCGAGCATGAACGTGTGGGGACCCCAATGCGGCTCGAACGCCGCGCGCCAATAGGGCGCCACGCCGTTGAACAGGCCGGGCGAAGCGAACGGGTTCAGGCCGAGCGAGTTCTGCTGGTTGAACTGGAGTGTCTGGTAGCCGGTAAATTCGAGAAAGAGCATGTCGTTGAGCATCGTGTAGGCGCCGACGCCGCCCACATGCGCAGCAAAAGCACCTTCTATAATGGTCTTGGCGCCGGGTGTGGCCGCAAGCGTTGACCCGGCAAAGGGGAATGCCCACGCCGGTGTCGTGTTCCACGGATCCTGAACGGTCGGATTGTTGTTGGCGGTGATGCCGTAGATGACGTCGAGCCCGGCGATATTTGCGGTGCTGGCAAAGCGGAAATCGGTATTGTCCCAAGTCCAGGTGTGGATGAATTGGTCCGATGGATTGCCGGACAGACTGGATACGGGGCCGGGCGCGTTATAGGTGACCTGGACGAAGGCGCCGAGGTTGCTGGTGATCGCGCCGCCCCAGAACCCGCTGAACGGCGACAGCACGGTGTTGTCATTCGCCTTGTAAGGGTCCGTCGGTGGCGCGATCTCCGGGACTTGGGTGTGGGTAAAGCCGACGATCGCCATCATCGAAACCGGCGGCACCCAACCCTTCTCCGCGACGGGGGCCGCAGTGGGAGCGCTGCTATTGCCATCAATCCGGCTGGCATAGCTGCGCAACTCGGCATTGGCATCATTCATACCCGGGTTGTTCGAGAACGGCGTCGTCTTGTAGAGGCCGCCGCCCGTCGTATAGCCGAGCAGCTTGAAGCGGCGGCCGAACGGGGTTAGCCCGGGGAAATTAGTGTGGCACGTACCGCAGGGCTGCCCGGTTTGGCGCGCGAAACTCGGAAGCGCCTGCGCTGGCGGCGCAAAGCCAATGGTCAGCAAGCCACCGAGCAGGACGGTCATCGCAACGACAGCAATGAGTCCACAACTCGCAAACGGTCGAGGAAAACGAAAGCAATCGCCTCGCATCGTGCGCCATCCACCTTGGCTCGGGGCGCGTCGTATTTATTAGAGACGAAGTGCGCTCCAGAGCTAACGCATCGCTAGCGCGCGAAAGCGAAAGCGAGTGTTCAAAACGGAACACTGAATTAGATTTCACTAATGTGAGGATTTTCGGCAACGATGCACGGATGTCGCGTTGCACTGCTGACTCTGCTGGATCAAAGCGTCGACCAAGCGTAACATCTTTCATCATCGGAGGCGGATCATGAAACTCATGGGCTTGGGGTCGGCATTGCAAATCGCCATCCTGTCGGTTGTTTTTTCCGCGGCGGGTCACGCCGAAGACAAGAGCAAGGCTGCCGTTCCGAAGCAAGAGTTTGAGGCCAAGGTCGCCTATTGCAAAACCTGCCACGGGGTGTCGGGGCAAGGTTTTCGTGGAGCTTTTCCGATGCCGCGGCTTGCAGGACAGCAACCGGAGTACCTGCAGAATCAGTTGCAGGCGTTTATCGAGCGCAGACGAGCCAATCCTGTGATGTTTAACGTGTCGCATGTTCTGAGCCCGGCGATGCTGACGGCGCTGGCCACGCATTTCAGGGATCTCAACCCCAAACCGCTAGGAGGGGCTCCAAAGGAAAACGTGGCCGAGGGGAAGAAAATCTACGAGAACGGCGTTCCCAGCGCCGAGGTTCCGGCATGCGCCGGCTGTCACGGGCCCGAAGCCAAAGGCACCGACGCATTTCCTCGTCTGGCAGGTCAGCTGCATGACTACGTCTTCAAGAAGCTGGTGAACTGGAGCAAAGAACGCGGCCAGGACAAGGCAAAGCCCGACAATTCAGAAATCATGGCGCCGATTGCGCACAACCTGACGGAACCTCAGGTCAAGGCGGTTGCAGCCTATCTGAGTTATTTGGAGTGACGCTGCAAAGCGCGAGCTTTCCTGCGAGCGCTGCCTAGCGCCGCTTGCAAGACTGTGGAAGCCGCGCGAGGCCGGTGCTTGAGAAGATGCTCAACCTCCTAGTACGGAAAGCAATAGCCCTGCGTAGACCTCAATTTTTCCGCTGTGGCTGTCGTAGCTGATGAATCCCTTTTCGCGGAACTTGTTCATGAAAGTGCTAACCCGGGGGCGGGTTGAGCCGATCATTTCTGCCAACGCTTCCTGACTGAAGGTAATCACAACCGACTTCTCTCCTTCTCGGTCAAAGTTTGCGAGGACCAGTAGAAGTCGCGCAAGTCGCCTTTCGCTCGAGTTAAGAAGCTGGTCGGTCAGGTCTTCTTGAAGCCGGGTCGTGCGCGATAACAGATGGGTCACGAAAAAAGCGGAAAAATCGCGGTCAGCGTAAAGTTTCGAAAGCATCGCTTCCTTGGTGATCGAGGTGATCAGGCATTCCTCCAAGGCTACAACGGTCGAGGCCCGCAACCTCGCACTGCCCAGGCAGGCTTCGCCGAAGAACTGGCCCTCTTGAAAAATCCCTACAATGGCTTCCTTGCCATGGTCGGATAAGACCGTTGCCTTGACTCGTCCTTTTCGAATGTAACCGACCGTGTCGGCGGGCTCGCCTTGAACATAGATTTGCTGATTCTTTTGAAATCTTTCCAGCGTTATTCCGACGCCGGTTTTGCCCAGGAAATCCTTGGGATCAAATTGCGCCTTCGAGGCGCTTCTATCGCACGATGCATTTGGCATGGCTTTGTGCCCCTGCGGACACGTGTTGCGGCATAGCAGGCTGCGACCGGACAGCGAGTGTGAAACGGCACCCAACCGATTGAATTAACATAAGCCGAACACGGGCTTATACGTTGATCCATATCAACGCGATAGCCCGGTTGTTTCCCACGAGGGGAAAGACTCCCTTCCTTGACTCATCCAACCCCCGCGCCCAAAACCGCCGGCAAAATCAACCGGAGGGCACCATGTTCGAGGATCTGTTTTCGCTGAAGGGCCGCGTCGCTGTCGTGACCGGGGGATCGCGCGGCATCGGCAAGATGATCGCGGCCGGGTTTCTCGCGCAGGGCGCCGCTAAAGTCTACATCACCGCGCGCAAGGCCGGACCCTGCGAGGCGACGGCGAAGGAGCTCACCGCGGCCTATGGCGGCGAATGCATTGCGCTGCCGATCGACATTTCCACCATGGCCGGCATCGACATGCTGGCGGCCGAGATCAAGAAGCGCGAGCCGAAGCTGGATATCCTGGTCAACAATGCCGGTGCTGCATGGGGTGCTGATTTCGACGAATTTCCGGAAAGCGGCTGGGACAAGGTGATGAGCCTCAACCTCAAGACGCCGTTCTTTCTGACCAAGGCGCTGGCGGCACCACTGCGCGCCGCCGCCACTGCGGACAAGCCCGGCAAGGTCATCAACATCGCTTCGATCGACGGCATCTTCGTCAACCCGATGGAGACCTATTCCTATGCCGCGAGCAAAGCCGGCCTGATTCACCTGACCCGGCGGATGGCGGTCAAACTGATCCGCGACCACATCGTAGTGACGGCGATCGCGCCCGGTCCTTTCAAGTCCGACATGAACAAGGCGGCGCGCGACAATTCAGACGAAGTGTCGAAGCGGGTGCCGTCGGGACGCATCGGTACCGACGAGGACATGGCGGGGGCGGCGATCTATCTCGCCTCGCGCGCCGGCGACTACGTGGTCGGCGCCACCATCGCGGTCGATGGCGGGATCGTCTACGCCAATCCGGGCATCAAGGGCGACGGCTGGGATTAGAGATGGAGCCCGTGACGCCGCGACAGCGACGGTGGGCTCCCTCGCCCCGCTCTTGCGGGGTCGAGACGAGCGAAGCTCGCTCTCAAAGGGTCTCGCTCTTAGAGGGTTGGGGTGAGAGGCTGGCGCGTCAACGGAAGCGCCGCGATTTGCTGATGCTCCCCCTCACCCGGCGCTAACGCGCCGACCTCTCCCCGCAAGCGGGGAGAGGTGAAAAGCCTCACGTCTCGATCTTCACATATTCGAAATCGCCGGGCTTGTTGTCGATGCCGACCTTGGGCGGCGAGATCCACGGGGCGTAGCCGCCGATCTCGGTCACAGGCTTCATCAGCGACGCGATGAAATCGCCGTCGTCCACCGACGGCAGCCATTCGCTCTTGCGCCTGTTCCAGGTGGCATCGTCGATCAAGAGGCCGTCCGGCGTGGCGTGGATATCCCTGAACTCGCCGATCTGGCGATGGAACGCGACGTTCGGCAAGGTCAGCTTGAAGCCGTAGCCGGCCGTTGAGATGATCTTGTTCCAGCGCAGCAGGCCCTTGACGCAGTCCTGGGTGTAGTCGTCACGCAGCCGCATGTTGAGCGCGGTGAGCGCCGGCTCGTCGACGCGCTTGATCTCGCCGTTCACCAGTTTCAGCACCGGATAGGTATCGTTCTGCAGGCGATGATCGTCCTTGATCTGGGTCTCGTGGTAGCGGCCCTTGATGCCGGCATTGAAGGCGTTCGCCGCATTGGTCGAGACCTCGGAGCCGAACAAATCGAGTGACAGCGTGTAATGCAGGTTCAGTTTCTTCTGGATGGTCGGCAGATCGATCACCCCTAACGCGCGGACCTTGGCGACATCGGTGGGGTCGCTGATCCCGGCGGCCTTCATCGCTTCGCAGGTTCGCTGCACGACGCGGCTGATGCCGGTCTCGCCGACGAACATGTGATGCGCCTCCTCGGTCAGCATGAAGCGGCAGGTGCGCGACAGGGGATCGAAGCCGGACTGGGCGAGGCTGTGCAGCTGCATCTTGCCGTCGCGATCGGTGAAGTAGGTGAACATGAAGACCGACAGCCAGTCCGGCGTCGCCTCGTTGAACGCCCCCAGCATGCGCGGGCTATCGGCGTCGCCGGAGCGGCGGCGCAGCAGATCGTCGGCCTCCTCGCGGCCGTCGCGGCCGAAATATTTCTGCAACAGGTAGACCATGGCCCAGAGATGGCGGCCTTCCTCGACATTGACCTGGAACAGGTTGCGCAGGTCGTAGAGCGAGGGCGCGGTCTTGCCGAGATGGCGCTGTTGTTCGACCGAAGCAGGCTCAGTGTCGCCCTGGATCACGATCAGGCGGCGCAGCATGGCGCGATGCTCGCCCGGCACTTCCTGCCACGCCGGCTCGCCGTAATGCTGGCCGAACGGAATCACGCGATTTTCTTCCTGCGGCGCAAGCAATATGCCCCAGCGATAATCCGGCATCTTCACATAATCGAACTTGGCCCAGCCGCGCGGATCGACCGAATAGGCGGTGCGCAGGTAAACCAGCGACTGCTGAAAACCCTCCGGGCCCATGTCGCCCCACCAGTTCATGTAACCGGGGTGCCAGCCCTCCAGCGCCTTGAGCACCTGCCGATCTTCGCTGAGATTCACGTTGTTGGGAATCTTGGTTGAGTAATCGACGTTCATGATGTTCACGTTCATGGCGTGGGCCTCCTGTGTTGGGCGGATTTGTTCAGCGAATAGCGAATGGCGAGCAGCGAATAGGGAAAGAAAACTATTCGCTATTCCCTATTCGCCCCTCACACTCTCGTCATATCGAACTGCGCCTTCTGGCCGGTGCCGTAACGGCGCAGCGCGCCGTCCTCGCCGACCGCGTTGGGGCGCTGAAAGATCCAGTTCTGCCACGCCGTCAGGCGCGAGAAGATTTTCGATTCCATGGTCTCGGGCCCGACGAAGCGCAAGTTCGCTTCCATGCCGGTGAGACTGTCGGGCGAGAAGCTGGCGCGTTCCTCGAAGAACACCCTGATCTCGTCGTCCCAGTCGATATCGTCGAGCGCGAAGGTGACGAGGCCGAGCGCTTCGGCTTCTTCCGCGTCGAGCGCTTCGCCGATCCTGGCCTGCGCGCGCGAGACATCTTCGCTATCGGCCTGAAACCGCGATTGCAGGCGCGTGAGGCCGTGGCTCATCGGATAGGGCCCGAAATTCAGCGCTGAAAGCTCGATGGTCGGCGGGGCGCGGTTGTCGCCCTGCTTCTGGCCGATCAGCATGTAGGAGCGGTCGGCCGCGAACACGAGTTCGGCCAGCGTGCCGACAAAGCACGAACCGGGCTCGACCAGCGTCACCAGCGTGCGCGAGGTGACGTCGATGCGCTTCAGCACCCGCTTCCAGTATTGCCTGATTTCATTGACCAGCCAGTGCGCCTTGTTGGCTTCCAGAAATGCGTCGCAGGCGAGCACGTTGGCGCGATCGCCATGCGACTTGAACACCAGCATCGCGGTCTCAAGTTCGTTGATGCGCAAATGCAAGATGGCGTCGTCGAGTTCGCGCGCCACCTGCAGCGGCCAGAACGATGCGCCTTGCGCGATCATGCCGTCGATATCGGCGGGCGGGCTTGCATCCGGCGCCTTGATCGAAATGGTGGCGATGCGCTGCGAGCGGTCGATATCGACGCTGACGAGGCCATAGCGGATGCCGCTGTCGTCGATCTTGCGCGTCAGGGGTTTTAGCGAAATGCCTTTTCCGTTGCCATTGCGCTTCGAGGCGGCGGCGAATTCCTTGGCGCGCTCGGCGACTTTGGCGTCGAGCTTGCTGTTCGGCACGATCTCGTCGACCAGGCGCCACTGCACCGCGCGCTTGCCCTTGATGCCTTCCTCGATGGTGCAGAAATAGTCGGCGTGATCGCGGCGCACCTTGCGCTTGTCGACCACGCGCGTCAGTCCGCCGGTGCCCGGCAGCACCGCCAGCAGCGGCACTTCGGGCAAAGCCACCGCCGCCGCGCCGTCGTCGGCGAGGATGATGTGATCGGTGGCAAGTGCGAGTTCGTAGCCGCCGCCCGCAGCCGTACCGTTGATGACGGTGACAAAACGCTGCCCGGAATTCTCGCTGGAATCCTCCAGGCCGTTGCGGGTCTCGTTGGTGAATTTGCAGAAATTGACCTTGTGGGCGTGGGTGGCGCCCGCCAGCATGCGGATATTGGCGCCGGCGCAGAACACCCGGTTCTTGCCCGACCGCAGCAGCACCACCTTCACGCCGGGATGCTCGAAGCGCAGCCGCTGCACCGCGTCGGCGAGTTCGATATCGACCCCGAGGTCGTAGGAATTCAGCTTGAGCTGATAGCCTTCGAACAGCCCGCCGTTCTCGTCGACATCCATGGTCAGGGTCGCGACGTCGCCTGACACGTCCAGCTTCCAATGCCGGTAGCGCGACGGATCGGTCTGGAAATCGATGTACTTCGCGCCGCCAGCAAGGACGCGATCTTCATCGGCCATGGGCCACCCTCAAGTTGGATTCTTGCATTTGATTATCTAACTCAACATGCACAATAGTGCATGTTTTGGAAACGGTCTAGCCTAAAATGCAAAAAGATGCATTTTGTTTCATGTACGGCCGACGGCGCCGATCTTCACCCAATCGGCCTTGGAGAGCAGCGGCTGCGCCAGCTTTGCCTTCAACAGTGCCGCGAGTGCGGCGGTCGGGAAGCCATCAGCAAACCCGTCGCCGCCGGCGGCCGCCTTACGCAGGCTGAGCGTGTCGAGCTCTCCCAGCGCTTCGCCCAGCAGCCGCGCCGCGGCGTGAGGCTTCAGCATCCGGAGCTTGAGATTGGCGCTGGCGATCTGAATGCAGGCCCGCAGCAGGATCCGCTCGCGGCCGCCCTGGGGTGCTGCCGCCCACACCGCCTCCAGAATCTGGTGCGACTCCCAGAAAAAGCCGTGATCGTTGAGCGCCAACCCATAGCGCAGCGCCGGGTGGCGCGCCGGGACGAAGTCGCGAAACCGGGATGGCACCAGAGCCTCGGCCTGCCACAACGTGTCGTGATCGGCCTCGGCCTCCGCGGTCTCGCCGGGGACATAGGCCCAACGCGGCAGCGGCAGGTTGACGGCTGCAGAGGGAGGCGTGCTCATCCGGGCATCGCCTCGACCGACGCGCTACGCGGCTCGCCCCTGCGAGCCTTCATGCGCAGACAAAATGCGTCCTGCAAATTCCGAGATCGCATTGAGCGTCGCCTCCGGCGCTTCGCGATGCGGCGAATGTCCGGCGCCCGGAACGATCGTCACATCGACCGGACAATAGCACTCTTCCTGGGCAATCTCGACCTGTCGTAATGTCCCGTACTGGTCGTCGGCGCCCTGCAGGATCGCGACCGGCACGCGGATGTAGGCGAGATAATCCGAGATATCCCAGGAGCGAAATTTCGGGTCGAGCCAGGCTCCGTTCCAGCCATAGAACGCGTTGTCGACATCCTTGTGCCAGCGCTCAAGCTTCGACCTCAGGCCTGCGGTCTCGTAGGCCTTTTTGATCTCCGCGATCGAGGTCACCGAAATATCTTCCACGACGAAATGCGGCGCGATCATCGCGACCCCGCGGACGCGGTGATCCCCGGCGCTGCCGGCGTAGATCGCGGCGATCGAGGCGCCGTCGGAATGCCCGACCAGCAGGCCGCGGCGAAAGCCGATTCCATCGAGCAACTTCGGCAAAACGTCGAGCGCCTCGATATGCATGTAATCGAGCGGGCGCGGCAGCTTCACCGGCGTCGAGGCACCGTAGCCCGCGCGCGAATAGACCAGCACGCCGGCGCCGGTTAAGGCCTGCAGCCGGTCCGGAAAATCTGCCCACAGCCCGACACACCCCAAGCCCTCGTGCAGCATAACGATGGTCGGCGCCTGATCCGGCGCGGGACCGATCATGCGGTATTCGAGATCGGCAGCGCCGATGGTGAGGAAGCCGGAGGGGGAAGGGGTGGTCATGAGGTGCTGCACTGCTCCGTCATTCCGGACAGTTCGCGAAGCGAACTGATCCGGAATCTCGATATGATTTTGCCGCTCGAGATTCCGGGTTCGCGCTGACGCGCGCCCCGGAATGACGAGACCTCATTTGTTCACCCGCCCCGCAATTTGAACCGCTGGATCTTTCCGGTCGCGGTTTTCGGCAAGCTGTCGACGACATCGATCCAGCGCGGATATTTCCACGGACCGATCTTCTGCTTGACGTGCTCTTTCAGCGCCTCGTGCAGGCCGTCGGTTTTGGCGCCGGCGCGCAGCACCACGAACGCCTTCGGCTTTAAGAGTCCTTCCGGATCGGCTTCCGGCACCACGGCGGCCTCCAGCACCGCCGGGGGGGTGGTGAGCGCGCGCTCGACCTGTAACGGCGACACCCAGATGCCGGACACCTTGAACATGTCGTCGCTGCGGCCGCAGAAGGTGTAGCGCCCGTCGGCGTCGCGAACGTATTTGTCGCCGGTGCGGGTCCAGTGGCCCGCCAAAGGCTGGCGGCTCTTTCTGCCCGGGGTGCAG
>ORJL011857504.1_pt1 | contig 13352 bp, 15 predicted proteins | sample 1779941 | NCBI WGS metagenome assembly ORJL01 (sample SAMEA104232317, study PRJEB22302) | groundwater metagenome | biome: forest; feature: aquifer; material: groundwater | place: USA | collected 2011-08-07 | depth 5.8 m
AACAGCAGCGTCGTGGCGCGGGAGAACAGCAGCGTCGTGGCGCGGGAGAACAGCAGCGTCGTGGCGCGGGGGAACAGCAGCGTCGAGGCGTGGGAGAACAGCAGCGTCGAGGCGTGGGGGAACAGCAGCGTCGAGGCGTGGGGGAACAGCAGCGTCGAGGCGTGGGGGAACGTAGGCGTTCATCTCCTTTCGGACAGTTCAACGGTCGCGCTCTTTATGTTCGCCGTTTGCTGGCAGATTGCCAAAGGCAAGATTGAAAGGAAATCCAAGACGGCCACCATCATTAAGCCAAAACCCGGCAATTGGTTCGACGAAAACGGCGTTGAGCTAAAAGGTAAGACGATTGTTCTCTACAAGCGCGTCTCCGCAGCCTTCAAGACACAGGAGGGCACGAGGAACGAAACCTTCTGGGCGGTAGGTTCGACGGTTGAGCACGCAAGCTGGAATCCCACGGAGAAGGAATGTGGAGAGGGAAAATTCCATGCTTGCTCACGGCCATTCTTCTGTGATGAGTTCCGCAGCATTGCCGGCGACCGCTATGTCGCCATCGAGGTAGCTGTCAAAGACACCCATGCTTGGAGAAATCCATCCTACCCGCATAAGATTGCGTTTCGTGCTGGCAAGGTGCTCCATGAGGTTAATCGCTTCGGGAAAAAGATATGAGACATACCCCGGAGAACATCACAACGTTGGAGCCGCACGAGATTTTCGTGTTCGGTTCCAATCTTGCCGGGAAACATGCTGGAGGCGCAGCCCGTTTCGCTGCGGAGGTGTTCGGAGCGCAGCAAGGTATCGCGGAGGGTTTGACGGGGCAGTGCTACGCGTTACCCACGCTCGACAAACAGTTCGGCAAGCGCAGCGATGAAGCACTGACTATGAGTGTGCGCAGGCTATGGAAATGTGCGCTGGAAAATCCAGACAAGGTATTCTTGTTGACAAAAGTAGGATGTGGCATCGCAGGATACTCGGAGGAATACATGGCCTCCCAGTTCCGATACAAGACGTGTCCTGCAAACATTATCAAACCTGAAAACTGGTAGTTAACCCTCACCCTCTCCACCATCCTTCCCTTCACCAGCAGAACTGTCCCCTGTATCGGGTGCATCAGCAGGTAGGCCATTGTCCTCAGTGGAGCCTGGCAGCGTTTCTTCGGCTGTCGCAATAGCAAAGAAATTTCGGTCTCCGCGCCCCAGCTTTGCCTCGGTTTCCTCGCGATGCTGTCTGGAGAGTATGTCGTATATCTGGCCGGGATAGCTGTTGACAGTTGTTGGGGCTTGCGCGGCGCGCTCCCTATCGGCCGCAGCGTGATTGACAGTGTCGGCAGCCCAATTGTTTTGGGCCTTCCCGTGAGCTGCAAGGTATTCTGCGCGCATGTCATCTGGCAGCCGCATTACCGTTTCCGCGTATCGCTCAGTGGTGCTGCGGTCGACCTGGTAGTGCTGGTCAAGGCGTTGGAGCGCCGCTTCCAGCGAATGGTTTGCACGGTTTTGCTCGACGTGCTTTGACGGAAACGCCCGCCCACCAGGTGGCCCCAGCTTCCCCAGAGCTGCGGTGACGCCCATAGAGACGGCGCCTTTGATTACGGCGTTCCAGGCTATCTTTTTCTTTCGGACGGGTGGGTCCAAGGGGGTGCAGGACAGATAGCGTGTCTTCACCTTGCCACCCACTCGGTAGCTCTCCTGCACATAGCGGTATCTGCGTCCCGACTTGCGGGTGCGAATGAATGTGTATGCCATTGCTTTTACCTCCGCCCTCTATGTAGTGACATGAAGGTAAAGCGGCAATATCACCAAGACAGCCCATAGCAACCGCGTGGTAAAATCACTCACGGACAGTTCACAAGGAGGCAGTCCGTTATGAGTGGTACCCGAGCACCAATGAGCACAGAGCAGCGCGCCAAACTATCGGCCGCGCAACTCGCCTATATCGCCCATGACACACGATGGACGGAACACCGCCGCAAACTGGCAGCAGCGCAGGAGGCCAAGCGTATGACTCTGCTGGCCAGCGAAATGAAGGTCGTGATCGAGATGAGGAAGAAAGGCCGCACGTTCAGCTACATTCAAGAGGAAATCGGCGTTTGCCATGACGTTATCAGGCGGGAGCTTATCGCGCAGGGATACTCTACGGAGCGCATCAAGCGAGAGAGACGAGTGCGCAAGGGCCACGGACACTGGCGCAGCTTCGACTGACCCCATGGTACGATTGACGACGGACGTTCAACAGAGGAGTCCGCTATGACACTTGTTCTTCACGCTGGCGCGACCGCTATCGACTTCGATGGCCTTCGCTCACTGGTAACTCCGGAACCTACCTCGACACACCACCCGCTGCCACACCATGATCTTGTGAACATGGTGACCTACGCCTTGCAGTATTGGGGGCACGAGGTGACGAAGCAGGAGTTCGGCATCACACCGGATGGCGCTCGCTTTTACGGGGTGCTTACGCTCAGGAGCGAATACGGCGACTACGAGGATCTGGTTGGTCTAGCTAATGCTCACGACAAGAGCAGCGCCATCAAAATCGGCTTTGGCTCATCGACCTTCGTGTGTGACAATACCGCCTTCCTTTCGGATGTCGTGGTGTCCCGCAAACACACCCCTGGCACAAAGCGGCAACTCCCCGGCCTGATTGCCGAGATCATCGAACCCCTCAAACAGCAGCGCATCGGCCAGAACATGATGTTCGAGCGCTACAAGGGCACCATGCTGACGGACGATCGCGCCGACCAGATTATCATGCAGATGTTCCGGCGCGGGATCATCAACTGCACGCGCATCCCTGAGGTGCTTGAGCAGTGGGAAAATCCGACGTGCGATTGGGGAGCCAAGACCGCCTACCGGCTCTTCAATGGTGCGACCTGGAGCCTCAAGCCGAAGGTTGCCGAGAAGCCGGGCCTCACCCAGAACCTCCACCAACTCATCGACGGGATTTGTATGGAGATCGAATGAAGCAGACGTGCATACTCTGTGGTAGGTTTGTGCACGCCCACGTCATCATCGTCTCTGTCGCTAGCGCTGTCCCAACACCGCTGGATGTACATCTAACGAGTGACCGCGCAACAGTCAACACGTTTCTCTCACCTCCCTTGTATGGGGGGTGCTTTTTTTACCTGTTCTCGCTGGATTAAACCGAATTTTGGCCGACCGCTTTGTTGCGTGTTCATATAGCTCCCAAAGCGCGCAACAGCACGCCAATCACCAGCGATACGCCAAGGACGAGGAACACGATGTCCCCTGATCGAAAGCGTCGCTTTTGGTCCATCCACATACGTTATACGAACTGGCGCTCAGCAACTTCCTTTTGGGCTGCGAGGCGTTCCATTTGGTCCGCGAGTTCGAGCAACTTACCGCGAACGTCCGGGTTTTCGACGACCCCTGCCCACTGCCTCACGTTGTCCGACCATGCGCGCAACTCTTTTGATGACGCCATGTTGCCCTCCCTTTGCGCAGAGTTGGGGCAGGCTAACGTGTGACGTCTGCTTAGTCAACGATGATGTGTTATATATCATGTTTCATACATCATTCTACCAACGGCAGGATCAGGTGGTATTATTCAGATGTGAAGAAAACGCCGCTACGCCGTCGGACACCCCTCCGCTCGAAAACCCCCATCCGCGTCGCCGGTCACTCTGACACCGCAGAGATCAAGGAACGCATCCAGGCACTCTTGCGCGCCATCCTGATTGCCAGGGACGGTGGGTGCATCCTCCGCGATGTTCGCCACTGCAACGGGCTACCAGACATCCCTGGCGTTGTCCTCCAAGCCGATCACCTCATCACCCGAGCCAACTCCGCCACGTTCGCGGATACCCGGTTGGTAGTCTGTGTCTGCCGTCCCTGCCATGCCTGGAAGTCCCTGGGCAGCAACCAACGCAAGGCCGAATACGACGCTCTGGTTCGCACGCTTCTGCCGGCGGATCGGGTAGCTCTATGGGACAGATGCGAGCAGGATAGCTGGCGACCTCACCGGACGTTCATGTCGGATTGGAGGTTGGCGGAGGTGGTGTTGCAGCGGGAATGCCAGCGTCGGGACGATTTCCGTGCAAGCGGCAAAGTGTGCTAGGACACTACCAGTGTGGAGATTTCGATGGCTACCAACTTCGGTCTCAGATTTGAGGAACTCTCCCGGCAGGCAGACGCCATCGAGGCAAGCAAGAAGGGCGAGCGGTCGCGAAGTGGTAACACTGTTTATTATGTGGATCAGGACGAGCTTATAAATTGGACGGTGAAGGTGAGGCATCTGATCGCTTCAGTTTGCGGTCAGGACTCACAGCATTTTGTATCGTTTGAAAAATTCGAAAAGCCGTATGCTGGTGCTACAAACCATCAAATCTTCCACAGACAACGAGCCGTCTTCTTGGCTACCAAAGAGGACTATGAAGGAGGATATTTGACGAGAATTAGGGATTTGATTCAGGCGGAGGTTTTTGAGAGTGAGCTGGAGCAGGCAGAGGAGCTGCTAAATACGGGCTATCTTACTGCGGCAGCCGTCATCGCTGGTGTAGTGCTCGAAACGAGCCTACGCCAACTGTGCTTAGATAAGAATATTGCTACAGGGTCGCTCGACAGGATGAATGCAGATTTGGCAAAGTTGGGTGTATTTAGCAAACTTATACAGAAGCAGATTACCGCCTTGGCTGATGTACGAAACAAGGCAGCACATGGACATTCAAATCAGTTTGTGAAAGCAGACGTCACAAACATGATTCGAGATGTCACCCGGCTCGTCGTGGATTTCCAAAATACGACATAATAAGTTGGATCGGTGGATTTGGGCTATATGTTATCATGGCACTATGGCCGTTCTAAAAAAGAAAGCGGATAAGGCAGCGCCGCCCGACACCGGAAATGCACCCGAGCCAGTCGGCGACACCCTCAATCCCCGGCAGGAATTGTTCTGCCGCTACTACGCCCAGGGAGAAGGCACCTTCGGCAACGCCACCCTGTCCTACGCTGCGGCCTATGAGATCGACCTCGGTGACCTGTCTCAGCGGGATAAACTCGGCAACGTCATCGTCCCGAGGGATACTATCCCCGTCTACAACACTTGCAGCGCCAACGGCAGCCGTCTGCTAAGGCATGACAAGGTTCAGGCCCGGGTCACCGTCCTGCTCAACGAGTTACTCAAAGACGAGATTGTCGACGCCGAGCTTGCCAAGGTCATCAAGCAGGATGGCGACCTGACGCCGAAGGTCGCGGCGATCAAGGAGTTCAACAAGCTCCGTGGCCGCATCATCGACAAGACCAAGATCATCACCGAGAAGTTCTCGATGGACGACATTCGAGCCCTGCTCGCACCGCTCCCACCGGAGCGCCAAGACGAAATCTATGCAATCCTCACCACCGCCATCGCCGATGCCGAGCTTCTCGGAAGCAGCGCGCAAGGCAAGGGCAGCGATACTCAGTAGCCCGGCCGATATCCGCCGCAGGTTCGGCAACAAGCCAATCACCCTGCTGCGCCTCATCGACCCATCCATGCGCTTCCCCAAGAAGCTGCGCATCATCTTTGCTTGCCTGTGGTTGCAGCAGGATTTGAAAGGCCGACCGGCAACGCGATTCATCATGAAAGGCCCCCGTGGAGGCGGGAAGAGCAAGATGCTTGGGGCACTGGGGTTTGTGAAATGGTACCTGGAGGGGCGCAATCTCATCGACATGGGCGGCTCCCTGGAGCAGGCCAAGGGCGTCTATAACTATTTCACCGGCCACATCTATGCGTCCGAGGCAATCGCGGCATCCCTGCCAGCAGAGCCCACCATGCTGCGCACCAAGACCGACAAGGGAAACTATTTCCGCGCGGTAGCAGCATCCCAGAAGCAGGTGCGCGGCCCGCACCCCGACGCCTTGTTCGCCGACGAAGCATGTGAAATCAAAGACGAGCTGCTCCTCTCCGCCATGCCGATGGTGGACAGCTCCCCCAACCCGCTGGTCGTGATGACCTCCACCTTTCACAAGATATTCGGGCTGTTCCAGGAGACCTGGGACCGAGCAGACGATCTGGGATGGGCGCGGCTGTCGTGGGATGCGTTCGACGTGGTGAAGGCGTTTGACCCGGCGATATGGCAGGACGCGGAACTCATTCGCCAGATCCCCGACCTGACCTTTGCCCAGGCTGGTGTGCATTCCCTGGAACACCGTGCCGGTGGACGCAATGGCGACCCCGAGGGGTGGATACCCCTGGCCAACATCATCCAGGCATGGCGGGAGAACCCCAGCCGCGACTATTTCGACGTGGAGTACATGGGCTCACGTCCATCGGCCGAGGGCATGGTCAACGACCCCGAGGACGTGGATGCCTGCGTTATTCCCGATCTACGTGAATATACGTACGTGCCAGGTGCCGAGACTGCCGGCGGGTTGGACTGGGGCTTCCAAGGCATGACCGTGTGGGACGTGGAGATGGCCCACAAGGACGACGTCTTGGTGGAGTTGGAATGCCGAATCTACACCCAGGTGCGCTCCGGTGTGATTATTGAGGACATCGTGGCCGACGTTCTGAAATATCGCATGCGCACCGTCCACGCGGATGCCTCGCATCCCTTTGAGAATGCTGATCTCCGCGTTGCAATCAACAAGACGCTCGCAGCGCTTCCCGAGCAGGAGCAATTCCGCTGCACCCTGGTCGAAGTGCCTTTCGGCCGCCCCATCCAGATCGCTGAGAAAGACGGAAAGTCCGACACCAGGCGCGAGGTGAACAAGAAGCAGGGAACGGAGAAGGAGGCGATGCTCGGCAACTACCGCGCTCGCTTTGAGCGTCGGCTCAATCGCATCCCGGCCGAGAACCGGGTCGGCATCTGGCAGCACAAGCGATACCGTTACGAGAAGAACAGCGACAAGCCGCTGAAGGAGGACGACCACTGCCCCGATGCAAAGATGCTGGGCCAGCGCCGATGGATGCTGGGCAAGTCCGTCACCACCCTGCCGGCGGAGAAAGACAAGGCCGCTATCCACAGAACCATCACGGGCGGGCTGCTTGACGAGCAGTTTTAACGGTGTGCGTGGTATCATAACGAAATGAAAATACTCGGGTACGAGTTGAATCTCTCACGCACCGCCGCTGAGCCGGTGAAAACCAAGAAGGGCCTGGAGATTGGCGACAGCGGCACCCGCATTCTCGGCGGCATCGTCAGCGAGGAATACAACTCCAAGCTCCAAGGGCAGCGAGGTATCGAGGTCTACGACGAGATGCGCAAATCCGACGCGTCCGTCAAAGCCGCCATCTCTGCCACCACGCTCCCCATCCGTGCTGCCACCTGGTACGTGGAGCCGGCCAGTGATGAGCCCCAAGACCAGGAGATTGCCGAGTTCGTCGAGAAGGCGCTGATGGAATGGCAGACGATTGAGTGGGAAGACCTGCTGCGCCAGGCCCTACTGTCCCTGCCGTTCGGCTTCATGGTGTTCGAGAAGGTCTACGCCACACGCCAGGAAGGCGGGAAGACGTACATCGTGTGGAGCAAGCTTGCACCCCGCATGCCACGGTCAATTCAGAAATGGGCAATCGCCAACGACGCGCCAGGCGTCACCCAGCTCCGCAGCAACGGCACTCCGGTTGAAATCCCCATGGAGAAGCTGGTGGTCATCGTCCATGAAAAGGAGGGAGACAACTGGGAAGGCATTTCAATACTGCGTGCTGCATACAAGCACTGGTTCATGAAGAACACGTTTTACAAAATTGACGCCATTGCGTTTGAGCGTCAGGGGTTGGGCATTCCATACGTGAAGCTCCCCGAGGGATATACCGAGAGCGACCGCTCCAAGGCCGAGGACATTCTGAAAAACGTCCGCGCCAATTCCCAGGCGTACATCATCGAACCGCAGGGGTATGAGATTGGCTTCAAGGACATGATGGCCAAGACGACCCGCGACCCTTCGTCCTCGATCGCCCATCACAACCGCGAAATCCTGAAATCCGTGCTGGCCCAATTCCTTGACCTGGGCTCCGGTGCAGAGGGCGCAACCGGCAGCCGTGCCGTGTCCCAAGACCATTCCGAGCTCTTCCTGCAAGCGGTGTCGGCGGTTGCAGACACCATCGCCAACGCTTTCAACAAGCAGGCTATCCGGGAGCTGGTGGATTTGAACTTTGATAACGTCGAGAGCTACCCCGTCCTGACCTACACCAAGCTGGCCAAAGAGGATGTCGCATCAATATCAGCGGCATACCAGACGCTCACTGGCACAGGTGCCATCATACCAACCGACAACGACGAGGCGCATTTCCGCAAGATGCTCGGTTTGCCAGAGCGCGACCCGGATGAGGACGAGGGCCGCACACCGCCCAATGCCGCTGACCCCGAGGACCCGGAGGACACGACCAAATCCAAGAAGCCCAAGACCGGCGACAAGGAGGAGATGAGCGAACTCGTCTCGTGGCTAAAAAAAAACTCTGACAGGCGTTCGTTCGCCGAGGACGGCACGTTCAAGCCATACCGCAAGCTGACTTTTGCCGAGCAGAAGGTGGATTTTGAGGCGCTACAGCGGCAGATGGACAAGCTGGAGGGTGATTTTGACGCCCGCACCAAGGAGCTGCTGCACAGTGCTCGAACTGAGTATATGAGGGCGCTGACCAAGGCCGCGCTGGCAGGAGATACCAGGGCCATCAAGGAGGCGACGCTCAAGGTGCAGGCCGACTATGCCCGCATCATCAAGCAGGGTGTCACCTCTGCCTATGCATACGGCAAGACCAACGCGGCGAAGGAGCTGGGGGTGGAGGCCCCTGCCAATCCCGCTGACATCCTCCGCCAAATCGACATCCAATCTGACACCATTGCTGACAAGCAGATCGCGGAGATCGTGGGGGACAGCAAGAACGCCTACGTGCAGGCTCTGAACAAGGGCACATCGGTGACGGTTGCCTTGGCAGCGGCCGACGCAACAGCTCAGGCGGCCATCGACGCCCTGACATCCGACGCCAGCACCATCCTCATGTCCGGCTACATCAACCACGGACGGAATACCGTGTTCACCAAGAACGGCGACGACATTCACGCACTCCAGCGTTCGGAGATCCTGGACACCCACACCTGCAATTTCTGCCTCTCGGTGGACGGGCGGGTGCTGGACAAGACCGACAGCTTCACAGCCAACACCATTTTCCACTCCAGTTGTCGAGGCATCTGGGTGGCAATCAAGCTGGACGAGGCGGAGCTACCGCCGATAGGTGGCGTACCGAAGGCCATCCGCGACCGATTTGGTGACGCGGTGAATGACCTGGTGCAGCCGAGGAAACCTATCGTGCGAAAGGATGCACCGGCTGCGAAGGAGGCCGAACGCCGAATCAACAAAGAGGGTCGTAAGGAGGACGGAGTTTAGGCGGCACCGGCGTGTACAACTCCGCTAACCGCTCGTAACCCTCCGCCAGTTGGATAAATACGTCTCGCTCTTCCGTCAGAATGGCTCTATCGGCGAGCCTCCGCCATTTCTGTCCTAATTGTCGGTAGCGAATAGGGTTTGGATTTTCTGGCATTTCGAGCAATCCATGAGGTCGGAGCCACTCTAAATCCTAATCTCCACTCCACCAAGAGCCGACACTTATGCACATCTAAAAATAAAGATTCTCGCTCGCGCGCTGTATGATAGGGGCATGAAGCAACCCCGCGATAGCAAAGAGCGAATCGCGTTCCCGATCCAGCTCTTCAACGAGAGTGGTTCGGATGTTGCTATCCCGGATGAAATCCAAATCGTGCCAACAGGCAAGTGGGACCATCCGGCATATGGCGAGATGGAGATCACGTCGGACGACATCGCGGAGTTCGTACGGAACTTCAAAGACCGCGTCCGCCTCGACCTCCGCATCACCGCAGGGCACGACAATGGCATGTCCGGCGGCGAGTTGCCGGCAATCGGATGGTTCAAGGAACTCATCGACCGTGGTGTGAATGGCCTTTGGGCCGTCGTGGAATGGACGCAAGAGGGCGAGCAGCTTCTGTCAGACCGTGCGTTCAAATACTTCTCCCCCGAGTTTTATCAGGTCTACCAAGACCCAGAGACCGGCGAGAAGCGCGAGAACGTATTGGTAGGCGGGGCGCTCACCAACTCTCCCTACTTCAAGGAACTCACACCGGTAGTATCGTTCAGCGAGCCCAGCATTATGAAGCAGTTTAATACACCAACTATGGACATAAAAGAAATTCTATCCAAGAAACCAGAGGACCTTACCGCAGAGGAGAAGGCCCACCTGGTTGAGCACAAAGACGAACTCAACGATGAGCAGAAGACCGCGTTTGAAAGCGTTATCCCTGCGGACGGCGGTGAGGGCGAGGGCGGCGAAGGAGCCGGGGACGGCGCTGGAGACGGCGACGGAGACGGTGAGGGCGCAGCCCCAGTGCAGGCATCGGAGAAGAACAAGGGCAAGGTCATCACCATGTCCGAGGCCGAGGTTTCTGCCTTGAAGAAGGCAGCAAACGACGGTGCCAAAGCCTTCGCCGAGGTAGAGAAAATGAAGCTCAATGCGGAGGTTGAGAAATTGACCTTTAGCGAGAGCAACAAGGAAGGTCGCATCCTGCCTAAGCAGAAAGACGCGGTTGTAGCCTTCATGTTCTCACTCGACGCAAAACAACGTGACCAATTCCGCAATATCATCAACACCCTTCCAACCAAGCAAATCTTCGGCGAATTGGGTGATGGTGGCAGCACAGCGGCTACCTCACTCGAAGGTGTTGGCAAGGAGGTGAAAGACGCCGTCCAGGCCGAGATCAAGGCATCCGAGGGCAAGCTCGACTACGCATCGGCGCTCACCAAAGTCTTTGCCGAAAAACCGGACCTTAAACGCCGCTACGACGACGCATTGACCGAGGCAAACAGCTAATCAATAACCAATCATCATTATGGCTACAGAACACATAGGGCAGACCTTCTCCCGCGAGGCGGGCGAGGCGATGACCGACAAGCAGCACTACATCGTTCAATTGGATGCTACCGGCAAGGTTGAGGTGGCAGAAGGCGCAACTGATCTGGTTGTCGGTGTCCTTCAAAACACCCCAGCGGCAGGTGAGCAGGCGGTCTTTGCCACTACCGGCGTTGCGAAGGTCAAAGCGGGTGGTGTGATCAACATCGGCGACTGGGTAACCACTGACGGCAACGGTAAGGCGGTAGCAACCACTACAGACGGCAACATCGTTATCGGCCGCTTCATTGGAACTGCCGCAGCAGCAGACGGCGACCTTGTTCAAGTTCAATTGGGCATCCAGCATCTCTACATCGCTTAATCACTTACACTAATTATCTATGGCACAACGATATCAAGGCACCGACCCGATACTTACAGATGTATCTCTCGGCTACCAAAACGCGGCATACATCGCAGGGCTCTTGCTCCCTACGCTGCCCGTAAAGTTCCAAAGCGGCAAGCACTTCGTGTACGACAAAGGTATGTTCCGTTCGGAGGACGCGAAGCGTGGTCCGGGCTCACGTTCGAAAGAGGTCACCCACAACGTCTCGACTGGTCTCACGTTCTTATGTGAGGACCACGCGCTCAAGGAGTTCGTGGCAGACGAGGACATTGACAACGCACCAGCAGGCGTTGACCCATACGTCGATGCGACGTTAAACGTGACTGAAAAGCTGTTGGTTGACACTGAGGTTGAAGCCGCAGGCATTTTGCTAGCCACTGGCACCATTACGCAGAACGCGACACTGTCCGGTACGAGCCAATGGTCGGACGGCAACTCTGATCCGATTTCAGCGATTCGGGCTGCCAAAGCCACCGTCCGGGACAGCATCATGGTTGATCCAAACACGCTCATGGTTTCCAAGAAGGTCTTCGACAAACTCGTTGACCACCCAGCGATCGTTGAGCGCGTGAAGTACTCACAGCTTGGCGTCCTGACGTCTGAGCTTCTTGCGCGCTTCTTTGATGTTGACCGCGTCATCATCGGCGGTGCCAAAAAGAACACCTCGGTAGAAGGTCAAGCAGACAGCATGTCCGACATCTGGGGCCGCGATGCGCTCCTTGCCTTCGTCAACCCACGCCTCGGCCAAAAGACCGTGTCGCTCGGTGTGACCTACCAGTGGAAGAACAAGACCGTGGAGCGCCTCAACGGTACCGATGAACGCGACCGCCGTGGCCAGTTCATCCGCGTCGGCGATGATTACCGCGACGCAGAGCTTATCGCCGCAGGTGCAGCATATCTCTTCAAAGACGCAGTTGCCGCTTAATAACCCGCGTACTCGCCCGGCCATGCGGTCGGGTTGGTGCGCATAACCTTGACCCCTTATGGCAGAAATCTACAGGAAGGATGTTCCGATCCAGGGCACGGACATTCTCATCACCAACAAACCAGCCGTCACCGCCGTAAAGCGAGTAGGCACCACTGTCCCGAAGATCGCGGTCGCATGCTTCAATCCTTCGGCCAACACTGGAGACCGAACCGTCGCTGCACACGGCCTGGGCGTCTATCTCCCATCAAAGGCGATCATCACCAAGGTATGGATTGACGTGGTTACCACGTTCACCTCGCCGACCACGGATGACGCGAGCATTGCGCTTCACGTCCAAGCCGCGGACGACATCGTAGCGGCGATCACCATCGACGACGCGTCCAACGTGTGGGATGCGGGCATTCACGGCTCGAAGATCGGGTTCCCGAACTTGGGGGCCGACGCGGCACACGATAGTGCCTTGGAGGTTGCAGCCCTCTTTACCGGGACGTATCTCAAGCTCACCGCTGTACGCGAGATCACGGCTACGGTTGCCGTGGAGGCGCTGACCGCCGGTAAAGCGAATATCTACGTCGAGTACCATATATCCGATTAACCCATTCCGCTTATGATCTATCACGTATTAGCGAACCTCAACCACGACAACAGAGAGTACCAGCGCGGCGATACCATTGAGTTGAGCGAAGGCGACTCAGCAGCGCGCCGCCTATTGGAGCTTTCTGTTATATCGGCTGATCCCGCACCTGTGGTTGGCACGCCTGCGGAGCCAGAACCCGAAGCACCCGATCGCCAACCCGAGGTAGGAGGCACACGCACCGAGACCGGGGAGCCATCCCTGGACGGCCGTGACGGCGAAGGAGAGCGCAAGGAAGCAACAGACGTCTCGCCGAAGGTGAACGAGGTTCCGCTTGACCGCATGAACCGTGCCCAGCTTGAAGTCGCTGCCCGCGCTGCCGGGATTCCAGATGACAAGATCGCAGCGGCAGAAACCAAGAAGGTGCTGATTGGGCTGATTCAGGCAGAGACCCCAGAGACCAACAAGGCGCCGGGTGCCGAGGTAGCGCCCGGGCTGCGCGTTCCGGTGGATCGTGAACACCGATTCCGTTTGATCTTGAACACTCAATCCGTTTGATCGTGAACGCTCAATCCGGTCGATCATGAACACCTGTTCCGGTGATCATGAACGCGGTCGGG
>ORJL010654828.1_pt1 | contig 13350 bp, 5 predicted proteins | sample 1779941 | NCBI WGS metagenome assembly ORJL01 (sample SAMEA104232317, study PRJEB22302) | groundwater metagenome | biome: forest; feature: aquifer; material: groundwater | place: USA | collected 2011-08-07 | depth 5.8 m
CGCCCGCACGGCGGGGTAGAAGCCGAAGAAAACCCCGACGCCGCACGAGAAGAGGAAGGCGATCCCCATCGACGCGGGGGAGATAAGCGTCGGCCACTTGAGCGTCCTCGAGATGATCACCGCGGACAGCGATCCGAGCGCCATCCCGATGACCCCCGCGCTGACCGACAGCACGACCGCCTCCAGGAGGAACTGCCGCAGCACATCCCGCCCGCGCGCGCCCACGGCCATCCGCAGGCCGATCTCGCGCGTCCGCTCCACCACGGACACGAGCATGATGTTCATGATCCCGATCCCGCCGACGACCAGCGAGATGGAGGCGATCACCGCAAGCAGCATCGTCATCACCTGCGAGCTCGAATTCGCCATCGACGCCATCTCGTTCATCGTGCGGAGCTGGAAATCGTTCTCCTCCCCCTCGCGCACCCGGTGCCTCTCGCGCAGCAGCGCCGTGACGTCCAGCACGACATCGGGGATCGCCTCCGCGGTCGTCGCCGTGACGAGGATCTGGTCGACGTTCTGGAACGCCGACCCCTGCAGGACGCGCTTCACCGTCGTCCACGGGGCGACGACGGTGTCGTCCTGGTCGTCTCCCCTTGCGTTCGTTCCCTTCCGCGAGAGAACGCCCGCAACGCGGAACGGCATGTTCTTCACGCGAATCGTCTGCCCGAGCGGCGACTCCCCCTGGAACAGGTTCTCCGCGACCGTGATCCCGATGACGCAGACCTTTACCGCCGAGGAGACGTCCAGCTCGGTGAAAAAGGTCCCCTCGTCCAACTGCCAGTCGCGGACGTCCGTGAACCCGGTCCCCACGCCAAGGAAGCTCTGCGGGACCCAGTTCTGCCCGCCGTAGACGATCTGCGTCCCGCGCACGCGGACGACAGGGGTTACCGAGGCGACCGAGGCGACCCCCTTCACGATCGCGGTGGCATCGTCGGGGGTCAGGGTCGTGCCGCTCCCGCCGCCCCAGGAGAACCCGCCCGACGACGCCGCGCCCGGCATGACCATCAGCAGATTCCGCCCCATCGAGCTGATCTGGTTCTCGACCATCTTCGAGGCCCCCTGGCCGAGGGCCACCATCGCGATCACGCTCGCGATCCCGATGACGATCCCCAGCATCGTGAGCGCCGTGCGCACCTTGTTCCGCCCCAGGGAGCGGAAGGCGAGCCAGAGCGTATTCCACAGGCTCATGACGCCTCCTGGATCCGCCCGTCGCGGATGCGCACGAGCCGATTCGCATACGCCGCGATCTCGGCGTTGTGCGTCACGAGGATGACCGTGATCCCCTCGCGAGAGAGCTCCTGGAAGATCGACATTAGCTCCTTCTCCGAGGCCGAGTCGAGGTTGCCCGTCGGCTCGTCCGCGAGCAGAATCGACGGCTCCGTCACGAGGGCGCGCGCGATCGCGACCCGCTGCTGCTGGCCCCCCGAGAGCTGGCTCGGGTGGTGCATCACGCGGTCCGCGAGCCCGACCCTGTCGAGCGCGCGCAGGGCCTGGTCGCGCCGCTCCCGTGCTGAGCTGTCGCGCCAGTAGAGGAGGGGGAGCTCGACGTTCTCGAGCGCCGTGGTCCGCGAGAGGAGGTTGAAGTTCTGGAACACGAACCCGAACCGCTGGTTCCGGAGGCGCGCCAGCTCGTCCCGCGAGAGCTTCGACACCTCCTTCCCGTCGAGCTCGTACCGCCCCGACGTCGGACGGTCCATGCAGCCGATCACGTTCATCAGGGTCGTCTTCCCCGACCCCGAGGCGCCCATGATCGCGACGCTCTCGCCGCGTGAGATCGCGAGCGAGACCCCCTGGAGGGGGCGGATCTCCACGTCCCCGAGGTGGTAGACCTTCTCGATCTTCTCGAGCGCGATGATCGGTGCGTCCACGGCTATCGACCCCGTCGTCCGCCGCCGAACGGGTTGGTCATCGGCGGATCCGGCGTCTCCTGCAATGCGCCGACGATCACCTGCTGCCCTTCCTTGAGGTCTCCCTTGACGATCTGCGTGGAGATCCCGTCGGTCGACCCCGCGACGACCGTCACCGCCGTCGGGCCGGAGGCGCCCAGGATCCAGACGCGGCTTTCGGTCTTCCCGCGCCCCCCGTGGCCCCCGTGGCGCTCCCCGTTCGGGACCGGGCTCGGCTGCGCCGGCGCCGGGGTCGTGGGTGCCGTCGGGGTCGTCGTCGCAGCGGTCTCGGAGGGGGGCGTGTACCGTAGCGCCGCGTTCGGCACCTTCAGCACGTCCTCGTGCCGCTCCACCTCGAACGTCACCGTCGCGGTCATCCCCGGCAGGAGCTTCTCCCCGGGGTTTTCCGCGTGGATGACCACCGTGTACGTCACGACGTTCTGCACGGTCGTCGGCGCGAGGCGCACCTGCGAGACCGTGCCGTGGAAGTTCCGGTCGCGGAAGGCGTCGACCGTGAAGGAGGCCTTCTGGTCGTTCTCGATCTTCCCGATGTCCGCCTCCGAGACGCTCGCCTGGACCTGGATCCTTTTCAGGTTGTCCGCGATCACGAAGAGCGTCGGCGCGGACAGGCTCGCGGCGACCGTCTGCCCGACGTCGACGTTTCGCGAGATCACGATCCCGTCCATCGTCGAGCGGATCGTCGTGTACTGGAGGCTGAGTTCCGACGCCTGGAGGGTCGCCTTCCCCTGGTCCACCGTGGCCTTGGTCACGGCGAGCTGCGCGTCGAGCGACTTCTTGTTCGCGATCGCCGTGTCGAGGTCCGACTGGGAGAGGAGGTTTTTCGCGAGCAGCTCCTGAGACCGCGCGAGTTCCTTCTCCGCCTGCTCCAGGCTCGCCTTCACGCGCTCGACGTCGGCGACCGACTTCGCGACGCTCGCCCGGTCCTGCGCGACGCGCGCCTCGAACGGCGCAGGGTCGATCTGCGCGATGACCTTGTTCTTCTCGACCTTGGAGTTGAAGTCGGCGAAGAGCTCCTTGATCGTCCCGGAGACCTGCGTCCCGACCTGCACCGTGTTCACGGGCTGCACGGTCCCCGTCGCGGTCACAGTGACGACGAGGTCCCCCTTCTCCACCGCCGCGAAGCGGTACTGCGCAGCCTCGCTGCCCTTCCGGAAGCAGAACCACGCCCCACCCGCGATCGCGGCGAGAAGCGCGACTCCAGCCAGGATCTTCATCGTTCCGTCCTCACCGGGTCGTCCCGATCGCCCGCATCACCGTCGCGATGGCGATCTGATAGTCGTACTGCGCGGTCACCTGGTCCCCCTGCGCCTTCGAGAGGGCCACCTGCGCGTCGGTCAGCTCGACGGACGAGGCGCGCCCCGCCGCATACAGCCCCTGCACCAGATCGGAGTTCTCCTGCGCCGACTTCAGCGTCAGCGTCGTGATCGACAACCGCTCCATTGCGTCGTCCCGCAAGGAGACGGCCTGCCGCAGGTCGAGGAACACCTGCTGTTCCTCCTGCGCCCGCAGCGCGCGCGCCTCGCGCAGGGCGCCGATCGCCTCTCGCACACGCGCCGACTTCGCGCCGCCGTTGAACAGGACCCAGTTGAACACGGGACTCAGGAAGGCGCTCCACACGGTCGGGGAGACCAGGTCCCCGCTCCCGGTGAATCCGCCCTGGAACGAGATCGCCGGGGCGAGGTCCGCGACCGCGGCGTCGAGCGCCGACGATGCGGCGCTCTCGCGGGAGACCAGCGCGGCGAGCTTCGGGTGGCTTTCGCGCGCCCTCGCCAGCAGGGCGCCGAAGTCGTCCAGCCCCACGTCGGCGAGCGAGCCGTCCACCAGGCGGAAGGGGGCGTCTTCGGCGAGGCCGAGGGCGTTTTCCAGCGTCGCGCGTTGCTTCGTCAGGGCCGTCCTCGCCTGCACGAGTTGCAGGCGGGCGTTCCCCAGGTCGACCTGCGCCTTCGTGACGTCATAGCGGATCCGGATCCCCGCCTTGACGAATCCCTCGACCTGCTCAAGCCGCTTCTCGAACTGCTCTACGTTCTCCTCGGCGACGCGGACGAGCCCCTGCTGCTTGAGGACGCCGAAATGGGCGCTAAGGTACCCGAGCGCGATGTCGTTCCGCTGGTTCTGGAGGTCGGAGAGGGCCGCGACATACTGGTCGCTCGCCTGCTTCGCCTGCGCGCTCGTCTTCCCGAAGTCGAAGAGGAGCTGGCTGAGAGTGATTCCCTCCGAGTGGCTCTCCTGCGGGTCGTCGACGCCTTGGGCGCTCCACGAGGCGCGATAGTTCGAGGAGATGGTGACCTGCGGCCCGAGCGGCCCACGCAGCTCCTTGATCCGCGCCTCGGCCGACTCCACGCGAGCGTGGCTCGCCGCGATCGACGAGTTCGACGCGAGGGAGATCTCGAGGCCGCGGTCGAGGGTGAGCTGGGCGTCGGCCGTGTCGAGTCCGACGTCCTTCGCCAGGATCGTGCGCTCCCCCGGCGGCGCGGCGGAGGCGTCCTGGGCGCGCCTGGCGGCGGCGATGTCAGCGCAGCCGCAGACGGCGAGACAGAGGATGACGGGCCAGCGCGCCCTCATGCGCATCGCCGTCAGGATAAGCCCCGAAGGGGCGTCCCAGGACAGCCAGGGGCGCATCCCCTGGGAACTGCGACGGGGCGGAGATCCGAGCCCTGAAGGGGCGACCCATCGGATGGACCGCCCTTTCAGGGCTCCGGTTTGCTGGAACGCCTGGTTCCAGGGGTTGCGCCCCTGGCTTCCTTGCGTCGCCCCTTCGGGGCTTGTCTTGACGGCCATGGGCCTCATGCGTGTTTCTCCTACGGGTCGACGAGCTCCGACAGCCCGAGCTGCCGGTGCAGACGCGCGAGGCAGCGTGGCGCCCACCAATTGTACTTTCCCATGAGCTGCATGGCCGCAGGAACGAGCAGCATCCGCACGACCGTGGCGTCCACGAGGATCGCCAGGCCGAGCCCGATGCCGATCTGCTTCACGAAGATGATCTCCCCGGTGGCGAACGAGGCGATCACGATCACGAGGAGGAGCGCGGCGCTCGTGATGATCCCGCCCGTCTTCTGCACCCCCAGCGCGACGGACCCCTCCGCGTCGCCCGTCTTGTCGTAGTGCTCCTTGATCCTGGAGAGCAGGAACACCTCGTAGTCCATCGAGAGGCCGAAGGCGATCGAGAAGATCAGCACCGGCATCGCGCCGTCGATCGCCCCCATCGACGTGAACGCCAGGAGGCCCGACAGGTGGCCGTCCTGGAAGATCCAGACGAGCGCGCCGAAGCTGACGGAGAGCGACAGGATGTTGAGGAGGACCGCCTTCAGCGGGATCACCAGGCTCCCGAGCATGAGGAAGAGGAGGACGAAGACGACGGCGACGATGATCGCCGACGCCCGCGGGATCCCCACCGCCACCGTGTGGAGGAAGTCGGCGAGCGCGGCGGGCGTGCCGCCGACCTGCACCCTCAGGCTCGCCGGCGGCGCGACGGCGCGGAGCGCGCGCACGAGCGCCAGGGCCTCCGGGGCGTTCGGATCGCCGTCGTACAGGACGGTGAGAAGGGCGTACTCCCCCTTGGCGAACCGCGAGGAGGCCAGCTTCGCGATCGCGTTCGGCGGGGCCGTGGGGGAGTAGAGGCGCAGGTAGTCCGACTTCCGGAAGGCGGCGTTCAGGGTGACGAGGCTGTCGATGCGCCGGACGCCGGGGACCGAGCGAAGCGCCTGCGCGTAGTCGTACAGGGCGGAGAGGGCCGCCTGCTCGAGCGCGGGCCCCTCGGCGCGGGCGACGATCTGGATCGGCTCGGTCTCGTTCCGCGCGAAGCGGGTCGAGATCGCCTCGCCGACCTTTCGCGCCTCGCACCCCGCGGGGAGCGTCCGCGCGTCGGGGATGGCGAACCGGGCGTGAAGGAACGGCACGCCCATGAGCGCGAGGCCGACGATCGTCACCCCGGTGATCGCCCACGGGTGCCGCATGACGAATCGGGACTGCCGATACCAGAACCCGCTCGTCTCGTCCGCTCCCTGCGCCAGCGGACGCCACCCGACGGGGAGGGCGTTCACCTTCTTCCCGAGGACCCCGAGGACGGCGGGGAGGAGCGTCAGGCTGGTGATCACGGCGATCCCCGCGGCCGCGGCGCCGCCGTGCCCCATGCTGCGCAAAAACATCACGGGGAAGACCTCGAGCGCGAGGAGGCTGATGGCGACGGTGACGCCCGAGAAGAGGATGGTCCTCCCCGCGGTGTCCATGGTCGTCTCGAGGGCCTCGGGGACGCCCTTGCCGGCGGCCAGCTCCTCGCGGAAGCGGCTGACGACGAAGAGCGAGTAGTCGATCGCGAGCCCGAGTCCGAGCATGGAGACGAGGTTCGCCGCGAAGATCGACACGTCGGTGTAGGCCCCCGCGACGCGGAGCATGAACATCCCCCCGAAGATCGAGGTGACGCCGACGATGAGCGGGAGGAGGGAGGCGACGATACTCCGGAAGATGATCACGAGGAGGACGGCGACGACCGGGAGGCCGAGCAGCTCGGCGCGACGCAGGTCGATTGCGGCCTGGTCGTTCATCTCCGTGAAGACGGCGGGGTAGCCGCCGATCTTCACGTCGAGCGTGTCGGAGGCGAGGAGCGGTCGCAGATCCTTGGCGAGGGCAAGGAGGCGCGCCTCGTCCCCCTGGAGAGCCACGAGGGCGAAGGTGAGCTTCCCGTCCGTGGAGACGAGGACCTGCGCGCCTGTATTGTAGAGGGTGGTGATCCCACCGACGTCGCGGACGCCGCGGACGCGGCCGACGGACTCCTGGACGGCGTCGCGGAACGCGGGGTCGGTCGCGCGGAGGCCGCGCTTCGACTCGTAGAGCACGACGAGCGTGCCGTCGCCGAGCCCGAGGTGCTCGCGGAGGGCCTCCTTCGCCAGGTACGACTCGCAGGCGGGGTCCTCGAAGCCGCCGTTCTTGAGGTGGGCCAGGGCGTCGACGCCGAAGACGATCGAGACGGCCACGAATGCGGCGAACAGGGCGAGGACCCAGCCTCGGCGGCGGTAGACCAGGCGACTGAGGGCGCGGAGCACGTAGAGGAGGCCTCGATGGAAAGGGCGAACATGGTAAATGTGCAAGACTCAATGTGCAATGAGCATGTAATCCTCAAGCCGAAAGGTCCCAAGTCTGCCCGCACCTGAGGCATTGCGCATTGAGAATTACATGCACATTGCGCATTGAAGATTGTAAATTCTGCACCCATGCGCCCTCGTCCCCTCGTCCTCTGCATCCTCGACGGCTTCGGCCTCTCCGATCGCACCGAGGGGAACGCCATCCGCCTGGCGAGGACGCCTCGGATGACCGCATTCTCCGCGCGCTACCCGACCGCGCGCCTCCTCGCCTCGGGCCGCGACGTCGGCCTCCCGAGCGGCCTCATGGGGAACTCCGAGGTCGGCCACCTCAACCTCGGCGCGGGCCGCGTCGTCTGGCAGGACATCGCCCGCATCGACCGCGACCTCGAGGACGGCGACTTCTTCCGCATCCCCGCCCTCCTCGCCGCGATGGACGCCGTCGCCGGCGGAGGCGCCCTCCACATGATGGGCCTCGTCTCCGACGGAGGCGTCCACTCGTGCGACCGCCACTATCGCGCGATCCTCGACCTGGCGCGCCAGCGCGGCCTCCCCGCCGATCGCGTCTTCGTCCACGCCTTCCTCGACGGCCGCGACACGCCGCCGAAGAGCGGAGTCGAGCACGTACGAAACCTCGCCTTCTACGCGACGGGGAAGGGGAGGATCGCCACCGTCGTCGGGCGATACTGGGCCATGGACCGCGACAAGCGCTGGGAGAGGGTCGCCGAGGCGTACCACTGCCTCACGCTCGGCGAGGGCTACCGCTCCTCCGATGCCGTCGCCGCGGTGGAACAAGCGTACGCGCGCGCGGAAACCGACGAGTTCGTCAAGCCGACCTCCCTCGTCGATGCGTCCGGCGCCCTGCTCGGCAGGATCCGCGACGGCGACAGCGTGAACTTCTTCAACTACCGCGCGGACCGCGCCCGCGAGATCTCGCGCGCGATCAACGACGAGGCGTTCGACGGATTCCCGCGGCGCGCCCGCGTGAAGGTCCACTACACCACGATGACGCAGTACGACGAGACCTTCACCTTCCCCGTCGTCTACGCGCCCGAGTACGTGAAGCGGCCGCTCGGGCAGATCGTCTCCGAACGCGGCCTCACCCAGCTCCGCATCGCCGAGACGGAGAAGTACGCGCACGTCACCTGGTTTTTCAGCGGAGGGGACGAGAAGGCGGTCCCCGGCGAGGAACGCCTGCTCGTGCAGTCTCCGAAGGTGGCGACGTACGACCTCCAGCCCGAGATGTCCGCCGCGGAGGTCGCCTCGAAGACGGTCGAGGCGATCCAGGGCGCGAAGTTCGACCTCGTGGTGCTCAACTTCGCGAACCCCGACATGGTGGGACACACGGGGATCCTCCCCGCAGGGATCAAGGCGGTCGAGACCGTCGACGCCTGTGTCGGCCGGGTCGTCGACGCCGCGCTCGCGGCGAAGGGCGCGGTGCTCCTGACCTCCGACCACGGGAACTGCGAGATGATGATCGACCCCGAGACGGGCGGGCCGCACACCTCGCACACGACGAATCCGGTGCCGGTCACGCTCATCAGCGAGGCCCACGTCGGCGCGCGCTTGCGCGACGGCGCGCTCTGCGACGTGGCGCCGACGCTGCTCGCGGTCATGGGGCTGGAGCGGACGGCGGAGGTGACTGGGATATCCCTGGTGCAGTGATGGACAATCTCCTCCTCTCGCGTTATCGACTGATCCGACTCCTCGGCACCGGCACGCGCGGCGCCACCTTCGCCGCGGAGGACCTCGGCCGCTCCCGCACCGTCGTCGTGAAGGCGCTCGTGCCCTCGGCCTTCCCCGCCGACCCGGCCGCCCTCCTCGACGCCTCGTTCGCCGCCGTGCGCGCCGTCACGCACGCGAACCTCGCCGCATGGCTCGACCTCGTCCACATCGAGGAGCCTCCGCCAGGTCATACCGGTTGGCCGCCGACCTCCCGCGACGTTGCCGTTCGCGAGTGGGCCGAGGGCCAGTCCCTCGTCGAGGCCCTCCCGGCCCTCGACATGTCTGCCCGCGTCGAGGTCTGCTTCCAGATCTGCCGCGCCCTCGGCGCCCTCCACCGCGCCGGCATCCCGCACGGGGCGCTCCACCCCGTGAACGTCATCGTCTCCTCCCCGCCCTCGGGCCCCCGCGTCGCGGTCGTCGACCACGGCCTCGACGCCCGCGCCGCGGTCCTCGTCTCGGGCGAGCGCTTCTCCTCCTACGTCGCCCCCGAGCGCATCGACGGCCAGCCCGACCTGCGCGCCGACCTCTTCTCCCTCGGCGTTCTCCTCCGCGAGATCTTCGGCCTCGACACCGGCCTCGCCGTCGCCTCCGCGAGCGACCCGTTCTTCGCCGCAGTCCGGGGCCTCGTCGAGTGGCTCACCGCGCGCGACCCCGCGCTCCGCCCCGCGGGCCCCTGGGAGGTCGGCGAGGCGGTCGCGAAGGCCGCGAAAAGGATCTTCCGACTTGCGCCCGAGGAGTCGGGCCGAGGCGCCTTCCTCCAGGCTGGCTGGGTCCCCCGCGAACGTGAGATGCTCCCCCTTCGCGCGCGGTGGCGCGAGGCGACCGGCAGCGGCGAGGCCCCCCGTCCGCGCCCCGGAGTCGTCGTCGTCGAGGGGCCCGTCGGCAGCGGCAAGTCGCGCCTGCTCGATCGCTTCGCCTCCGAGGTCCGCGCCTCGGGCGCCGTCGTCGCGCGGGGCGCCGCCCGCCCCGACGGCATGGACGGCTTCGAGCCCGCCGTCGACGTCCTCCAGGCCCTCGACGTCACCCGCCAGCTCTCCGCGAATCCGGTCCCCGAGGATCTCGTCCCGTACCGGCCCGCGCTCCTCCGACTCCTCGGCCTCTCGGGTCCCTCGACCGAGGAGCTGCACGGCCGCGACGCCGATCGCGAGGACCTCGGGGTGCAGGAGGCATTCACGCAGGTCGTCCTCCTCGCCGCGAAGGCGCGCCCCGTCCTCGTCGTCGTCGACGACCTCCAGTGGGCCGACGAGGGGACCATGCGCCTCCTCGGCCACCTATCGCGCACCCTCGCGTCCGGGGTCGACCGGCCCGTGCTCCTCGTCCTCGGCGCGCGCCCCGGGCTTCCCGAGGCGATCCGCGAGGGGATCCTCAAGCCCCTTGGCCCCCCGGTCGCCGTCGCGTCCTGGACGCACGAGGAGGCCTCCGCGTGGCTGGAGGGGTTCCTCGGTGTGCGCTCACTCCCCGAGGGGATCGATGCCCTCCTGGCGCGCGCGGGCGGAAACCCGCTCCTGCTCGAGGAGTCGACGAAGGACCTCCTCGAGAGCGGAGCGCTCGCGCTCGTCGACGGGGGATTCCGCCTCGACTCCTCCGCCGGCCCCGCGGACCTCGCGGAGCTCTGCAAGCGTCGCCTCGACCGCGTCGGCGCGGAGGAGGCCTCGCTGCTGCTCGATCTCTCCGCCTACGGCCGCCCCGCGACGGTCGCGGAGGTGGTCGGACTGACGGGCGGCGGGCAGAAGGTGCTGACGGCGCTCCTGGGCCTCGTCGCGCGGCAGCTTGTGCGGCGCGAGGAGCGCGGCGGCGTGCTGACGTTCCGACTCGCCTCGTGGGAGCTGGCGCGCGCGGTCCATCTCCGAGCGGACCTCAATCTGCGCCTGGTCTCGCATCGTCGCGCAGCGAAGCTCCTGGAGGGCCGCGGCAAGCTCGCGCTGGAGTCACGGGCGTGGCAGGCGATGCAGGGGCGCCTCGGCCCCGAGTCGCTCCTCCTCGTGTTGGAGGCGGAGGACCTCGCGCGGCGTCGCCACTCGTGGTCGCGCGCGATCGTCCTCTGCGAGAAGGCGCTCGACCTGCTGCCGCGCGACGACCGGACGCGGCGGGCCCGCGTCCTGAAGGAGATGGGCGACGTGCAGGTGGAGGCGGGTCTCGCCGACCGCGCGCTCGACTCCTACCAGAAGGCGCGCGACCTCTCGTTCGACGTCATGGGGATGCCCGAGCGGGCCGAGCTCGTGCGCGCCACCGTGCGCGCCCTCGCGTCGCGCGGGATGGCCCGCGAGGCGGTGACGCAGGGGACGCAGGCGGTCGAGTCGCTCGTCCTCGACGGCTGCGCGGAGGAGCGGGCGCGGCTCTGCGAGGCGGTCTCCACCGCGGCGCTCATCCTGCTGGAGGGAGACCGCGGCGTCGAGGTGGCGCTGCGGGGCCTCTCGGCGACGCGCGGCGTGACGGAGCGGACCCGCGCGCGGCTGGAGTGCATCGTCTCCGCGGGCCTCCGCATGAAGGGGGAGGCGGCGAAGGCGGCCGACGCCGCGCGGCGCGCCATCGGCTTCGCGCAGGCGGCCGGCGACGCGCGCGGAGAGGCGCACGCGCAGGGGCACCTGGCGGCCTCCTCGAACGACGCGGGGGAGCTGGAGGCTGCGCGCGAGGTCTACGAGCGGCAGCTCGTCATGTGGCGGCGCCTCAACGACCCCGAGGGCTCGGCCTCTGCCCTCGCGAACCTCGGCGGGGTCGCGCTGCGGCAGGGGAAGGTGCGCGAGGCGCTCTCGTACGTGGAGGGCTCCCTCGTCGCGCGGGAACGGATCGGGCGGCCCGCGGGGATTGCGCAGGCGCTCCTCGCCGCGGGGCGGATCCACTTCCTCGCGGGGAGGCTCTCCGACGCGCGGGTCGCCTGGACGCGGGCGGAGGCGCTCCGCGCGGAGATCGGCGACAAGCGCGGGAGGCTCACCGCCTCGACGCTGCTCGGGTGGCTCGCGGAGCGGACCGGCGAGTGGGGAGAGGCGGTCACTCGGCACCGCCAGGCGCTCGACGAGCGGCAGATCCTCGGCGACCGGCCAGGGGCGTGCGCGTCGATGATCGGCCTCGCGTCGGTGCTGCTCGCGATCGGCGATCGGCGCGGGGCGGCGGACGCGAACGACCAGGCGCTCGCGCTTGCGATGGAGCTGCACCACCCGGAGTTCCACGCGCGGGTCCAGCTCCTGCGCGGCGCGATGGCGCGGCGGAGCGGCGACCGCGAGGGCGCAGGTCGCCTCCTCATGCAGGCGCAGGCGGAGGAGCGCGACCTGCACAACCTGGAGGGGGAGCTGGAGGCGGCGCTGGAGGGGATGGATCTGTCGATCGACGCGGGGGACACGAAGACGGCGCTGCGCACGCTCGCGTGGTGCCGCCTTGCTGCGTCCAACCTGGGGGCGGGGTGGCACCTCCTGCGCGCGGGGCTCGTCGAGGCGCGGATGGAGCTCGCGGGCGGGCAGGCCGACCCTGCGCGGGTCGCGGCGATGTTGTCGGAGCTGCACGAGAAGGCGGCGGGGGCGTTGCCGATCCGCGCGGAAGCGGAGGAGCGGATGGCGGAGGCGCTTCGCGCGGCGGGTCAGCCCGACGCGGCGGCACGGTGGGCGGAGAACGCGACGGGGACGTGGCGCGAGATCGGGTCGAGACTCTCGGCGGAGCTGCAGGCGGCGTTCTGGGCCGACCCGCGGCGGCGCGGGATGAAGCAGAAGGCGGTGGCAGCCCAGCAAGCTGGCTCTGCCAGGGAGATCCGAGCAAAGGCGGGCGCGCCGGCCACCTCCCTCGCGGAAGACTCGCGCGCGGAGTGGACGCTCGCGTTCCTGGAGGAGCGGCTCGCGGGGCACCTGGGCCGGCGCGCGATCGACGAGGCGCTGGGCGCGCTCGGCGCCTCGCGGGGACTGCTCTGGATCGCGTCGACGGGGGAGTCGATCGCGCGGCGGGTCATGGAGCAGGAGGGGTTCGAGGACTGGGCCGCGGGGGATTTTGCGCGCGCGATGGCCTGCGATGCCGCGGGGAGCGATGCGCCGTGGATCACGGACGACGTCTCGCGCGACGAGGCGCTGGAGGGAAAGCCCGACGACGACCGTCCGAGGGGCTCCTTCTGCGCGCTGCCGATGCCTGGGAAGGATGGCGCGATCGGGGGACTCTACCTCGACTCGCCGACGACGGGCGTGTTCGGGCGGATCGGCAGGCCCACGCTGGAGACGTTTGCGCGGGCGGTCTCGCTCGCGTGGGAGCGGCTGGAGCGGGAGAGGGAGTCGCGCGAAAGGGCGATCGTCGCGACGCTGCTGAAGAAGACGTTCGCGCGTCCCGAGGCGGCGGAGGTCATTCGGAAGGTGGTCACGCTCGCGAAGCGGCTCTCGGGGGCGTCGCGGTCGGGGCTGCTGGTGCGGGAGGGGGAGGGGTTCCGCCCGCTGCTCGTGCGGCCCGAGGGGACGCTCGACGAGGGGGCGTTGGCGGAGGCGGTGTCGGCCACGGGCGCGTCGGTGTCCGGGCGGGAGGCCGGGGCGGGGAGCGTGATGTGCGTCCCGCTCATGTCGGGGGAGAGGTCGATCGGGGTGATCTACCTCGAGAGCGACTCGGAGCCGTTCCCGCCGCGGGTGGTCTCGCGGGTGGCGGCGTTCGCGGACCTGCTCGCGGGGCCGCTCGCG
>ORJL011697898.1_pt1 | contig 13347 bp, 9 predicted proteins | sample 1779941 | NCBI WGS metagenome assembly ORJL01 (sample SAMEA104232317, study PRJEB22302) | groundwater metagenome | biome: forest; feature: aquifer; material: groundwater | place: USA | collected 2011-08-07 | depth 5.8 m
GGGATTGCTTCCGATATGCTGGCCCCGGTCGAGCAGAATGCCGCTGCAACCAACCCGGAGATGGTGATCCGGCATGAGCGGGTGCGCAGCGTCTTTTCCCTGCTTTCACCGATGACGCTTTATAGTGAAGGAACAACCACCATCCTCGATCCGCTGAGGAAGACAACTCAGACCATTCTTTTGATGGGCCCCATGGAAAGGCTTTCCCTTTCCCGTTTTCAAAGCCCCCTTCCTTTACTGCAAAGTGTTTACCTGGTCTTCCCGCATATAATCTCGCTGATTGCGATCACCATGATCTTCTTTGCCGCTTCTTATATCGTTTTCATGCGCCAGGAAATCCGTTCCACCTGATAAACCATCCTTTGCCGGGGCGAATCATGATTCGCCCCGGCCGCCATCCTACCGGCGCACAAATTTCTCCGCGTGGGCCTTATGCCTTTGCCAATTGCCCAGATAAACCCCCGCCAGATCCTTGTTTCTGATGATTAAGATATTCTCGGCGTTCTTTTCCTCGGCCGCTTTGGTGAAATTGAAGCTTCCGGTAACCACGATTATCCCGTCGATGACCATTATCTTGTTATTGGCAATCGCATGCCGGGAATCGATGTAGGTCGGGATACCCATCCCGGCCGTGACATCACCGGCCGTATATTTGGCCGACCGGTTGGATTTATCAAGGATGATTTCCACGTGGACGCCTTTTTTATGAGCCCGGACGAGGGCGGCGGCGATCTCTTCAGAAGTAAAGGCATACGCCTGGAGGAGAATCTCTGATTGGGCGCTGTTTATCTCCTTGACAATGGTATCGGTACATTCATCATCGGGACTGAAATAGACCCGGCAGCGGGCGTCCTTGAGTTTCACGTCGTCAGCCTGGACAAGGGAAAGGGACAGGAAAAGCGAAATACCGGCAATAACAGGTAAGAAAGCCATTTTTTTCATGTTGCACCTCCTCTTCGTCCTCTGAAAGAAGTCTTTAACAGACTTCCACCGAACCCGATAAAGCGCAGAAAAAATTTCTCACTTACTAAATTACGGCCGTATTCTCGGTGTTTTGCCAGCCATTGTCAAATTAAAATATGCACGGCAAGGCAGAGCAAAGAATACACTTATGTATCGTTTGCTGCATAATCGTACAATTATGTATAATTTATCAGGGTCTCTGGGCTTTTGATCCCCTGCTGAAAAAGTCCTGCCACCCGGCACCCTTCCCACTCCTTTCGCTCGCCCACCGACCGACTTCGCGCCAGCTATTGCTTTGGCAGACTAATTGCACAATTTGATTAGATTTTGTTTTTTGATCAAATTTCCCAAGGAGGGTCAAGCAAACATGGGCAATCCAATCAACGCAGGTGACACGGCCTGGATGCTGGTCTGCTGTTCCCTGGTGTTACTGATGACGCCGGCCCTGGCACTCTTTTATGGGGGCATGGTACGGCGAAAAAACGTTCTTTCCACTCTAACCCTGAGCTACACCTTCATGGCCCTGATCGGCGTGCAGTGGGTGCTCTATGGTTATTCCCTGGCCTTTGGCACTGATATCAAAGGACTCATTGGCGGCCTCAACTTCCTGGGGTTTAACGGCGTAGGGCCTCTTCCCAACCCCGACTACAGCAAGACCATTCCCCACGGGCTGTTTGCGGCGTTTCAAATGATGTTTGCCGTCATCACCCCGGCACTCATAACGGGCGCCTTTGTAGAACGGGTGAACTTCAAGAGTTTTCTGATATTCAGCCTGCTTTGGGCCACTCTCGTCTATGACCCCCTGTGCCACTGGGTATGGGGACAGGGCGGCTGGTTGAAAGAAATGGGGGTGCTGGATTTTGCCGGCGGGACAGTGGTGCATATTGCCGCTGGTTTTTCGGCGCTGGCCTTTGCCCTGGTTATCGGGCCGCGCAAGGGCTTCGGCAAGTCACCCATGGAACCCAATAATATTCCTCTGACGGTTATCGGGGCCGGCCTGCTCTGGGTGGGGTGGTTTGGCTTTAATGCTGGCAGCGCCCTGGCTGCCGACGGCGTGGCCGTAAATGCCCTGCTTACCACTAACACTTCGGCGGCCACGGCGGGTCTCGTCTGGATGTTGCTTTCCTGGCTCGATGGCCGGCCCAGCACCCTGGGCATCGCCACGGGCATGGTGGTCGGTCTGGCCGCCGTCACCCCCGCCTCGGGCTATGTGACGCCCATGACGGCGATGCTGATCGGAGCGGTAGCCGCCCCCCTGTCTTATTACGCCATGCGCTTCCGGGACAGGAAAAAGCTGGATGAATCCCTGGACGTGTGGGCCTGCCACGGCATGGCCAGTACCTGGGGCATGATCGCCGCCGGCCTTTTTGCCACAGTGACGGTGAACGGCGCCGGCGCCAACGGCTTGTTTTCAGGCAATCCGGGGCTCCTCGGCGTTCAGATTATTGCGATCCTTACGACCATCGCCTTCAGTTTCGGGGTGACCTACGTACTGGCCAAAATGCTGCACTTGAGCATCGGACTGCGGGTATCCCCCGCCGAAGAAGAGGTGGGCCTGGATGTGAGTTCGCACGGAGAAAGGTCATACTCTTAGTAAGTTAGGGATTGTTTACTAAACAATCCCGTTAACGCGCTTACCCGACAAGCGGGACTTATCCCGTTTATCGGGGATAGATTGTAATAATTGGGAGATCTTGCCATGCTGAAAAAGATTGAAGCCATAATTCGCGAAGATAAAGTGAACGACGTCAAGGACGCCCTGGGCGAAATCGGTATTGTGGGATTGAATATATTTGAAATCCGCGGGCATGGCCGCCAGGGAGGAATCAAACTGGCGGGCCGTTCCGGCCCCTATCAGGTGGATATGTTGCCTAAGATACAGGTCAATATCGTCCTGAGCGAGCGCAACCTGGAAGAGACGATAGCCGCCATTTGCCGGGCCGCCTATACCGGAGAACCGGGGGACGGGCTTATCTTCATCTATCCCGTCGAGGAAGTGATCCGCATCCGTACCGGGGAGCGAAGCCGGGAAGCGGTAATGTATCCCGGCGATATCGATGAAAAAAGGGTGCGGGAAAGGGTCAAAAAATTATAAACAAGCACCGCACCCAAGTCTCCGGGAAAAAGTCCGCGTTATGTGCGTGAGTGCGGATTCGTTCCCGTCCCGGCGCCCCGGCAACCGGGTCCGCTGAGAAAACTGCGCCCCCCCGCTTGCGGTATGACCTGTATTTGAGTCCGGATCCGTTCTTTGAGGGCCGGTACGTGGGAGATCAGGCCGATCAGTTTGCCGGTCTGTTGCAATCCCGCCAGTGTTTCCAGCGCCATTTCCAGGGCATCATCATCCAGGGTCCCAAAGCCCTCGTCAAGGAATAGCGAGTCCACCCTCACATTACGGCTCGCCATCTGAGACAGCCCCAGCGCCAAGGCCAGGCTGACGATGAAGCTCTCGCCCCCCGAAAGATTCTTTGTGGAGCGAACCTCGCCGGCCTGGTAGTTGTCGATGACGTTCAGTTCCAGGGGCTTAAGCGTATCACGGACCAAGAGGTAGCGGTCCGTCAGCTTTCTCAGCTGACGATTGGCGTTCCTGGTCATCATCTCAAAGGTCAGCCCCTGGGCAAAGTTCCGGTACTTCTTTCCGTCTGCCGAGCCAATGAGTTGGTGCAACTCTTCCCAGCGCCCACATTCCCCTCTCTGCCGGTCGGCATCCCTCCGGCCTTCCATCTGCCGACCTTTCAGTTTTTCGTTTTCGCTCAAACTCCTGAGGGTGCCTCCGAGGTCCAACTGCAGCTCTTTGAGTTTAGCCTCACCATCACTGAGGGCTTCCCGTAACGCCTCTCGCGGCTGCCCGGTCAGGCTTTTCTCCCGTTCCCCGGCCAGAGCCACCACCCTGTCCTGCCGGCGCGCCTCATTCTCCGTCATTTCCCTGTTCAGGAACTGTTCTTTTTCCGTCAGCATTTCCCGTTCCGGTTCGCTCAGACAGGACGACAGATAGCCTGCCTCGTCTGCCAACCCCGTTTGCCGGAAGCGCTCGGTCAGCTGAGCTTCCGCCCGCGCCAGTTCCTGGGACCTCTTTTCCGTTTTTTCCCGCCAGGAAGCAATTTTTTCCTTCAGGTTGATTACTTCCCTTTCCCTTTGCCCATATTCTGCCCGTGCCTTTTCCATCTCCCCATCCGCCAGCTCCAGGGAATTTACCAGTCGTTTTTCCTCAGCGTCAGTGTTCTTCTCCCCGAACAGTTCCCGGCGCGCTGCACTCAAGGATGCGTGTTCGCCCGCCAGATCGGCATGTTCATCGCGTCTGGCCGTCACATCTTGGTCGAGATTGGCAAGCAGGGCCTGATTCTTTTCAAGCTCCGCTTGCAGGATACCGAGTATTTTCTCCGCGGCGGTTTTTTCCTGCTCTTTAGACTGCCACTGTTCCCGGCGCGCGGCAAGTCCCTTCAAAATGTCAGCGAGACCGGCTGCAGGCAACTCACGGATCCCAAAGGGCTCGACATTCCTGAGGGCGGCGGCATGGATCTTTTTCGTCTCTTCCGACAAGGCTTCGCTCTCTTGGCTCAGCCGATCACACTCCCGGGCGGCGGTCTCAGCCCGGTGTCTGGCCTCCTGCAGGGCCTTTCCCGTACTGTCAAACTTCGCCCTCAATTGTTCCAGGGCATTTCGCCGCAGCCTTTCCTGTCTGCTGTTCTCTTCCGCACGGATAATAAGGTCGGTAAGAGCGGTAATTTCCGCCTGAGCAGCGGCATATTCAGCCTGCACCGCCCGGGAGCGATCATCCGGGTCGGCCGCCATCTGAAGGATGAGCAGGGCAGCGGCACATTGTTTTTCGTCTCGCTCCAGCGCCGCCTGCTTCTCTTCCCGGTCTTTCTCCCCATGCCGGATTTCAGCGCCGGTTCTCGCCAGCCCTCCTTCCAGGATCATTAGCTTTTCGGACACCGCCTGCAGTTCCTTTTTGCTATTGTCCAGCTCTGCTTCGACGCTGTCCAGGGCCGGGATATTGCCCCGGGCATAGGGGTGTTCTGTGGCGCCGCACAAAGGGCAGGGACTGCCGTCTGCGAGCCGCTTTCTTTCTTCTTCCAGGTTGCGGATGCGGTTCCAGAGAGCCACCTGTCTTTCCAGACCGACGATGTTTCTTTCCAGGAGCATTTTCTTGTCGGTTCCGGCCTTTATTTCCCTGACCAATTGCTTCTGTCCGTCTGCCAATATCTTAAGGTTGATCTGCAAAGATTCCAGATCTCCTTTTGTTTCCTGCAGGCGGTCGATAGTTTCCCCCGTCGTGAACAGCAGGCGGGCACGGTCTTTCCGGCCTTCGGCCTCTTCCCGCCATTGAGTAATTTCCCGTCCCTGGAGGAAGGCACTCCGCTCCGAGACGAGTCGCCGCAGATCGTCATTTAATTCTTCGAATTCCCGACGTGATTTTTCAAACGCCTCCTCCAGCCTTCGGCAGTCGTTGTCGGCGGTCTCTTCCTTCCCCGCTGCCGCCGCCAGATCACTCCGGGATTTACTTTGCCTAACTTCGCTTTCCTGCAAGATCTCAAAGGACTGGGAAATGGCCGTCAGATTCGCGGCCAATGCGGCATCGGCGGCCTGCTGTGCAAGGTAATCATTGATGTTCTGCAAATCATGCCGCAGCAATTTCAGTCTTTCTTTGAGATCAATGACCGATTTCCCATATCCCTTGCCCTGCTCTTCGGCCGCCTTTATCCCTTTTTCCTTATCCGCCAGCTGCTTCTTTTTCTCCTGCAACCGCGCATCCAGTTCCCGCACCTTTTTTATAACCAGCCCTTCGGCAACCTGTCTACTCCGCGCCTCAAACAGCCGGGCCTGCACCTCCTCCTTGGCCATCAGTGCCTGGACACGAACCTTGTCCTTTTCCGGCAGCTCAGTCATTGCGGCGGCAAGTTCCTGCTTCTCCGTCTCCTGCTCCAGGCGCAGGGCGATCAAACTCCGATAATCGCCCTCCAGCAGAAGAGCCCGGCGCGATTTTTCCAATTTTTCCAATTCCGGTCCCCACTCCCGCCGGCGCTGGTCGAGACTCTGCCGCTGCCCATCCAGGATGGCCAGTTCTCGTTCCAACTCCGCCACCCTCTCCAGCCACAATAATGCCCGGCGCAGCTCTTCCACTCTCCCGGCCAGTTCGGCCTCCCGCGCCTGCTTATCCCGCCCTGCGGCCCGCAGGTTTTCTTCTTCCTCGGCGCTCAAAACCTGAAGGCCCTTCAGCTCCGACTGCAAGAGGGCCAGGTTTTCCCGCTCGGCAGCGCGGCGTTCGTGGACTTTCACGGATATGCGGCTGTAAATTTCCGTTCCGGTAATCTGTTCCAGGATCGGCGCCCGGTCATCGGGAGAGGCTTGCAGAAAAGTCACAAATCCGCCCTGGGCCAGCAGCATCGACCGGGTGAAGCGTTCGAAGTCCATCCCCGTGACCTGCTCAATGAATTCGCCCACCTGGGTTATCCTGGATTCCAGGACGATCCCGGAATCGACTGCCGCTATTTCGTGCCTCGCTGCCTGCAAGGCGCCATCCGGCCGGCGGCCGGCACGGTGCTGGCTCCAGTGGCAGCGGTACCGGCCCTTCTCGCTCTCGAAAGTCACTTCGGCAAAGCATTCCCCCGTCTGGCGCGACATGATCTCGTTGCTGCTTTTTGTCACCTTGTCCAGGCGGGGTGTCCGGCCGTAAAGCCCGAGACAAATGGCATCCAGGATCGTAGTCTTACCGGCGCCCGTCGGGCCGGTGATCGCAAATATTCCATTGGCCGTGTAATCCGGGTGGGTGAAGTCACAATACCATTCACCGTTGAGGGAATTCAGATTTTTGAACCGTATGCCGAGTATTTTCATGGCCTCATCAATCCGCCTGCGGGTCTTCTTCATGAACAGCGGCAACTGCTTCCCGGTAGGCGCTCAGGAGCGGCCCTCTTTGTTCTTCCGGCACCTGCTGCGCTTCCAGGCAGCGCTGGAACACATCCTCGGCTTTCAGGTCGTCCAGCGTTTCTTCCTCATCCATCCCGCTTAAGACCCTTTCCCAGATCCGGTTATTCTTCACCCGGAGAACCTCCAGGCTGGTTCCGGCTATCGCCTCGTCGAGTCGCTCGCGCAGGTTGGCAGCGATTTCCTCTCCCTCATAGACGATCTCCAGCCAGGCGGAACTTCCGCCTGCGCGCAGGGCATCAATCTCCCTGGCAATCAACGGCCAGTCGCCGCGCAAGGTCTTCAATTCCTGGAACCGGGGCACGGGGATGTCGGTAATTTGCGGCCGGGCGCCCGAAAATTCCAACTGAATGACAATTTTTTCCTGATCCCCTTCCCCAAAGCTGATGGGAAGAGGAGAGCCGGAATAGCGGACGCAATCCGCACCGCCCACCTTTTGTGGAATATGAAGATGCCCTAAGGCCAGGTAGTCGATACCGGGGGGAAACACGTCTGCTCCGACCTGCGCCAGGGAGCCGATGTAAAGCTCGCGCACCCCGTCCCCGTCGGTAGTCCGGCCACCCGCCGTAAACAAATGCCCCATCACTATTACCGGCACCCGTCCTGGCAACCGGGCGCACTTTTCTTCCGCCGCTTCGCAAACGCGGCGGTAATGCATCCTGATCCCTTCGACAAGCTTCCGCTCCTTGTCGGCAACACTCTCGCCGGCCTCGGCGGTGCGGAGGTCACGGTCTCTCAGGTAGGGAACCGCGCAGACAATGAGCCGGGCCTCATGATCCGGACCGGCCAGGACGATCACCTCCTCGGACGGCGCCTCGGAGGCACCACCCACGACGTGGATGTTCAGAAATTTCAGCAGTTCTTTGGGGGCGGCGAGAAAAGACGGCGAGTCATGGTTGCCTGCCGTAACGATGACGTGACGGTTGGGCAAGGCCGCCATCCGGCACAGAAAGCGGTAATAAAGTTCCTGGGCATGATTGCCGGGAGTGCTGTTGTCAAAAACGTCACCCGCCACCAGCAAAACGTCGATCCTGTTTTGCTCCACCAGCCAGGCCAGCCAATTTAAAAAAGCTTCCTGCTCCTCGTACCTCTTGCGGCCATAAAGGGCCCGGCCGATATGCCAGTCGGAGGTATGCAAAACCTTCATGTATTCCCTTCCTGCCAGGAGTTATTCCCCTTTCCCGGCTTGGCGGAACCGCCGGCCCTAATATAAAGCATTTTTCCCGTCTTATCTATCAAATCCGTTATCGTCCTCTATCCATCCCTATTAACGGATAAGCCGGGCACGCGGCATGGCCGCATAGATCATGAGCATTGAGAGCGCACCGACCAGGCACATGGAGGCCAGGGCCCAACGGGCGCCCACCACCGCCGACAGCACCCCCACAAGCGTGCTGCCTAAGGTCGTGAGCACCCGGCTCATGTAAAATAAGGACATCGTCCGGCCGCGAAATTCAGGCGGCGAGTAGGATTGGATAACGGTCTGCACCAGGGAGTGGGAGTGTACATGACAGAGGCCGGCAATCACCATTAGGATCAGGGATAGATGATACCAGACTGAGGCCGCGAAGAAGACGAGGGTGAAGCCGTATACTGCCACGGAACCTAACATGAGCATGCCCCGGGGCAATTTATCGCCGGAAGAGGCGATGAGAAAAGAACTTAGAAGTGCTCCTATGCCCATCGCGGTAAGCAACAACCCCTGACCGGTAGCCCCAATTTTTAGCAGGTCCCGGGCAAAGACGGGCAGGAGGGTTGTAAAGGGAGCGATAAATAAAGACGCAATGGTAGCCGCGATGAGACCGGTGCGCACCGCCTCGTTATTCCAGCTGAATTTCCATCCTTCGACAATGCTCCGGCCAAAGGATTCGGCAGGCGCCGACTGTCCGCCCGCGCTTCTTGCCGGCCGCTGGAGCGGGCGAAGCTGTACGGTCCAAAAGGTAGCCAGAAAGTAGAACAGGGCTTGCACGGCATAGGAGCCCCCGGTTCCGGCCAGAGCGATGAGCACGCCCGCCAGGGCCGGGCCGGTGCTGCGCGCCATGTTGAACATTGTCGAATTGAGGCCGATGGCGTTGATCAGGAATTCCTTCGGTACGCTATCGGATACCATCGCCGCCCTTGCCGGTTGCTGAAAAGTTTGGACTAAGGCCATGAGAAAAGCCGTGACATAGACATGCCAGGGCCGGATGCGGCCGGAAAAAATAAGGAGGGCCGTAGCGGCAAATACCAACCCGTTCACCACCTGGGACACAATGAGTTGAGTCTTGCGGGAATAGCGGTCGGCAACGCTTCCCGCCACCGGAGATAACAGAAGAAAGGGTATGGCCTGAATACCCCGCACCAGCCCCAACTGAACCGCGGAGTTCGTCAATTCATAGATCAACCAGCCCCGGGTGACTTCATCCATCCAGGTCCCTAAAGACACGAAAGTCTGTCCGTACCAGATTAAACGATAGTCGCGATAACGAAGCGCCTGAAAGGCACGAAACCTGAGGAAGACCTGAAGAAACCCCTTCTGGAGCGCTGCCGCTCGCTGATCGCCTTCCTTATTGGTCATCTGTGAGTGCAAAAATTAACCTCCTGACGGGGCCGCAACTTGAGGCTAAGCAAGTCTTGACGCGTGTTTCCGGGAAACCAGCAGGTTGTCACGGGAAGAGTGTCAGCTGACTTACACCTTTTAATCTTTGACGGTCAAGAATAAAAGCCATGGCTCAATTATGTCGCGGATAATGACCGCCGGCGCCGGTACATCCTGTGTTAATAATGCCGGTTTCTTTTTATCATTTGTGATATGAGATGGGCTGAAAAAAAGGCCTTCCCGCCCCGCGCTGAAGGGCGGTCGGCAATAACATCAGCGGCGGTGAAATAAACAGGTTGTTCCATTTATAATCCAGGGGGTGCATAAGCCATGAAGAACTATTTCCGGGGAATTATATCCGTCGTCCTTTGCTTTTCTCTGAGCATGCCTGTCCTCAATGCCTCCGGCGCCGATTATACAGGCGCCAAGGTCACCCAGCTGAAGAAGTCTACCCGGGCAGCAAACGGCCAGCAGTTGGAATACAGCCGGACCGACAAACCCGAGGTCACGGCGTTGATCGTGGAAATACCGCCGGGAGAAAATACAGGTTGGCACTATCACCCCGTTCCCGTTTATGCCTTTATGCTCTCCGGCTCTTTGACGGTAGAAACCGCAGACGGCAAGCGCTACGACTTCCAGGAAGGCGATGTGATTTTTGAAATGACTAACACTCCGCACAACGGCAGAAATGGAGGGGAAAAACCGGCAAAGTTGGTTGTCTTCTATACGGGGGCCGAGGGGACGCCGAACACCGTACCGGTAAAAGGCAAGCCATAGGGGCGGGCCTTGCCCTGTCCGCTGTGTGTAATTTCTTGACATCGAACAACCGCTTTTGCTAAGTTGCCCGAAAATCGTAAGGAGGTTATCACGTGGAAACACTTGCCTGGGGGCCGGCCCAATGTGACTGGCAGGAGCGCATCAACGTGGAAAGGATGAGGCGCGAGAGATCTGCCCGCGCCCAGGCGGCTATGAAAAGGCACGGGTTGGCGGCTTGCCTGCTCTTCCGTCCGGACAACATTCGTTATACTACGGGAACTAAAGGGGTCGGCTTCGCGGCCCAGATCAGGTATGCCCTGTGTTTTGCCGATCACGATCCCATCGTTTACGAGCACGGGCCCACCCTGGTCCACCATAAGCTCCATTGTCCCTGGATCAGGCCCGAAAATTGGCGCCCGGCTTATTCCTGGCTGGCAGGTACCGCCGGATCGGTCGCCTCCCGCCAGACGGCCAAGCTCTGGGCCGACGCTATTATTCGCGATCTCCGGGAAAAAGGACTGGAAAAGGAGCGGCTCGGGGTGGATTCGGTCGATGAACTGGGCCGTCAGACCCTCATGGAGGCGGGCTTGAATCTGGCGCCGGCAGGACCGGCGCTGATGGAAGCGCGCATGATCAAGACCCCCGACGAGATCAACTGCCATAAGATGGCGGTTGCTTATGCCAGCAAGGCTTTTTACCATTTGGCCCAGATCCTGCGGCCGGGAATGACGGAGACGGAATTGGTGACCGACGCGGTGGCCACCATGCTGGCCGCCGGCGGCGAGCCCACGAGCAACTATCCCAAGATTCACTCCGGTCCCAATGCCTTCGAAAATTACGCCGGTGCGGTCACGGACCGCTCCCTCGAAGCCGGCGACATTCTTTACATGAATATCTGCGGCGCTATCAGCCATTTTGGTTATCTCACCTGCTATTACCGGGATTACTGCGTCGGCCGGAAGCCAACGCCAAAGCAGCAGGATTGGCACAAGCAGGTCTATGATCGCATCAACGCGGTAATCAGCGCCATCAAGCCGGGGGCCACCACCGCCGATGCCGCCCAACACTTTCCGGCGGCTGATTCCTGGGGATACGACTCCGAGTGGTGGGTCCTGACGAAAGAGATCGGCCACGGCATGGGCTTATCCCTCTATGAAGGACCGATTATCAATCGCCTGTGGTCGCTGGAGAATCCGCAGGTATTTGAGGAGGGAATGGTCATCGCGATCGAGGCCCGGGAAGGCGAACCTTATGTCGGCGGTTCACGCCTGGAAGAAATGGTCGTGGTGACGAAAACAGGGGCCGAAGTCATCACCCTTGTACCGGCGGAGGAAATCATCGCCCCGGGCACCTTCGGTTGATTTACTGTCGTAAACAATTTCTAACTTACGAACAGGGTAACGAAATTGTGTTTTTTCCTGAAAAACCGTAAAAAAATAATTTCTAACTTACTCAAGGAGGAGATTAATTCAAGAATATGAAAAGGATAACTGAAATAATCGCGCAGGCACCAAAATTGTTGTCTCTTCCCGCGGTATCGTTTCTGTTTGCCGTCCTGGCGGCATTACCCGTCCTGCTTCCCGTCGCCCTGGCAGCAACAGCAGCGCCTTCTAAGGCCCCGGCCGGAGTAACAAAAGCTGCGCCCACTGCCAAAGCCGATGGAGAGCAAAAGTGGGACGCCGTTCAGGCAGGCGCCCGGAAAGAGGGGGCGCTGTCCCTATGGACCACCTCCACGAGCCAACTCCGGGCGGCCCTGGTGCCTCCGCTTAAAGAGAAGTTCGGCATCAACCTCGATCTGCTCACGGGCAACCAGGGAGAATTGCTGCAGAAAATAACCGCCGAGCGGCACGCGGGAAAGCAAACGGTCGACATGACGCTGTTTTCTCCCGTAGCTTACCTCGACTATCTCAAGCCCAACGGCATGGTCGTTCCTCTGGCCGACCATGTCCTGCTGCCCGATGTCAAAGATGACAAGAAATGGCTGAACGGCAAGTTCCCCCTGTTTGACAAGGACGGCACCGTGGTGGCGTTGACATCGGCCTACTTCTCCTATCTGCTCATCAATACCCAACTGGTAAAAGAGGGGGAAATCAAGTCCTACCGCGACCTCCTGAATCCGAAATGGAAGGGCAAGATCGTCATGTACGATCCCACCGCAGGCCCCTCGGCGGCGGAAACCTTCGTAAATTATGTCGTCCCCCGGTTCATGGGGGAGAAGGAGGGGGAAAAGTTCCTCAAGGACCTGACAAAACAAGACCTTGCTTTCCTTAGAGACCGGCGTCTCCAGGTGGAATGGGTCGCCCGGGGCAAGTATCCCATTGCCATCGCCCCGGCCGGTTCGGTGGTCGATGAATTAGCGGCCGCCGGCGCCCCGATCACTTACGTGCGCCCCGAAGAAGGCGGCCTGCTCGCCGTGGCGGCCAGCTGTCTGGCCATCATTAAGGATGCGCCCCACCCCCAGGCAGCCACGGTCTTTTTGAACTGGGTCTTGACCGAAGAGGGCCAGCGCATTTTTTCCGCCGGCTTCCCCGCCCCTCCCCGGCGCTTGGGAATAACCTATACCGGCAAGGACCGGTTCTCCATCGTCCGCCCCGGTGACAAGACCATCGAGGCTGATGAGGCCTTCTACGTCTCCGGTAAAAAGACGACCCACTGGGTCAAAGACATCTTCGGCCCGGTAATCGCCAAATAGGCGCCGGCAAAGCAGTCGTATTTCTTCTATTTTGTTATCCCCCGCCACAGTTTACCCTCGCGCCGGCGGGGGGGGGCACTGTTTTGGCCGTCGCTGGTTCAAGCTACAAGACTGAACGGGGCAAAAACCAAGCTTCCCGCCCCCTTGGAGCAGGCTCACTACCCCGCCGGCGGCAGATTGCAAAAGTCCCGGTAAACCTTCAGCATTTCCTTCAGCAGGTTGGGCGTGTCGAGTTCGTAGGGGCACTGGGCAATGCACTGGCCGCATTCTACACAGCTCTCAATCCGTTCCATCTGTTCCCGCCATTCCGCGGCCAGCCAACGGTCCGGTTTTGTCTTCTGCAAAAAGGAAGACATCCTGGCGGCAGTGGGAATGGGAATATCCACCGGGCAGGGGAGGCAATAACCGCAACCGCGGCAGAAACTGCCGGCCA
>ORJL010952957.1_pt1 | contig 13346 bp, 6 predicted proteins | sample 1779941 | NCBI WGS metagenome assembly ORJL01 (sample SAMEA104232317, study PRJEB22302) | groundwater metagenome | biome: forest; feature: aquifer; material: groundwater | place: USA | collected 2011-08-07 | depth 5.8 m
CAGGGAGAGGGGCAGGGGTGAGGGTTCTCAGGATGGGCGCGTGTCCCGGATCGGCGTTCTCAAACGCGCGACCGCAAGCGGCGAGCCAAGTTCCGAGTCCGTCGTCGAGGCCGATGGACGCACGGGAGCTCAATCCACAAACGATGCCGTTCGGCGAGGCGTCGTCACGCACCGCGTGCTCCAACATCTTGATTTTGCGAAAGCGACCGATGGCGACGGTTTGGCACTGGAATTGCAACGCATGACCGCCGACGGAGTGGTCCCGAGCGACGAAGCGGGACTGATTCCGCGTGACGGGTTGGAGTGGTTCCTCGGCACGTCGCTGGCGGAGCGCATTCGTCGAGCGGGGTCGCAATACCGCCGCGAGCTTTCCTACATCGCGGCCGAGTCGCTGACGTTCTTCGATCCGGGCGTCACGTGCGACGCCTCGGATTTCGCGTTGGTGCGCGGCATCGTCGACGGTATCCTTCTGGGCGACGACGGCGCGGAGGTCGTGGACTTCAAGACGGACGCGGTGTCCGCGGCCGGAGCGGAGGTGCGGGCCAAGCGATACGCGCCGCAGATGGAATTGTACTCGCGAGCGGTGCGGCGACTCTTCCGATGCCCCGTGACCACGTGCCGACTGGTCTTCTTGAGCGCCCAGTGCATCGTCGACTGGATGCCGTGTGCCACTGCTCTGTGAGCAGTGCGGCAGGGTGAACGCGCACGATTTCCTGTCGTGCGTGTGAGCGTTGCATCGAACGAAGATGGTGGGCGGTGCCCACCCTACAAGACTCGCCCCCTGTGGGTGTGCCGCCAACAATGCAGCAGCTTTGCTCGGAAAAACTCGAAGAGCGAGTGCGAACGCTGGGGAGGGAGATCTTCGCCTTCGCCAATGCGGCGCAGCCGAACGTCTGGCAACTCGGCTGGTGGTTGGAGCAGACCACGCGGGTGATCGACCGCGATGAGCGGGTTCGCGCCCGCGCGTTCCAGTTCGTCGATTGCCTCCCCGCCCTCCGCACTGACGCCGAAATCGCCGATCATCTTCGACAGTATCTCGGGGGAAACGATGTCGGCCTCCCGAAGATAGTGCGATCCGCGCTCGGCGACGGGCCGCTTCGAGCGTGGCGGGAAAGCATCGCCGGCCAAGCGACGCGCTTCGGCGCCACCATGATGGCCCGGCGTTTTATCACCGGCTTCGACATCCCCAGCGCGCTCCGCACCATCGAACGACTTCGCCGCACGAGGATGGCGTTCACCCTCGACGTGCTCGGCGAGTTCACTACCAGCTACGCCCGCGCCGACGCGTACGCGGCCGTCTACCACGACCTGATCGACCGCCTCCCGACCTACGCGAACCAATGGCCGACGGTCCCGATTATCGACCAGCAGAATGCCGGTGCGATGCCGCGGGTGAATCTGTCCATCAAGCTCACCGGCCTCGATCCGCACTTCGACGCCATCGATCCCGAAGGGACCATCGCCCGCGTGAGCGAGCGACTCAGGCCGCTCCTTCGCCGGGCGCGTCGCAACGGCGTCTTCGTGAACATCGACATGGAGTCGACCAAACACCGCGAACTGACGTTGGAGTTGTTCCAGCGCGTGCTCATCGAGGACGAGTTTCGAGACTGGACGGACGTGGGCATCGCCTTGCAGGCGTATCTCACTTCCGGCGAGCGCGATCTCCGCGAAATGCTCGAATGGGGCGAGCGGCGCGGATCGTCCTTTGCGATCCGCCTCGTGAAAGGCGCGTATTGGGATGCGGAGACGGCCGCCGCGGTTCGAAGCTACAAGACGCCGCCGGTGTGGACGCGGAAGTGGGAGACCGACGCTTGCTATGAGCGAATGTCGCGCACCATGCTGCAGAGCGTACGGCTGATTCGCCCCGCGTTCGCCAGTCACAACGTCCGCTCGCTCGCGGTCATCCTCGCAACCGCGGAGCAACTGGGCGTCTCGCCGAGGCAATACGAAGTGCAGATGTTGTACGGAATGGGCGATCCCCTCAAAGCGGCCATGACCCGAATGGGTTCGTGCGTGCGCGTCTACTGTCCCTACGGCGATCTCATGCCGGGCATGGGCTATCTCATCCGTCGCCTTCTCGAAAACACCTCCAACGAGGGCTTCTTGAAACAGAGTTTCAGCGATCCCAGCGCCCAGGAGCGCCTCCTCGCCGACCCGGCGCGGGTACGACCGGCGAGCGCGCCGCTGCCCGCTCGCGTCTATCGCAACACCGATCCGGAGGAACCGATGTCGACTTTCCGAAACGCATCCAACACCAATTTCGCCGTCGCGGAGAATCGAAAGAGACTCGCGGGCGCCATCGACTACGTTCGCGGCGACTTCGGCCGGCGATACTCCGGCGTGATCGCGGGGCATGCCGTCGCCGCCGAACACGAATTCGATTCACACAATCCATCCGACCCGCGCGAGATCGTCGGACGGGTTGCCTCGATGACCACAGCCGATGTCGATCGCGCCGTCGCCGCGGCGGCGCGGGCGTTTACCACTTGGCGGACGAGCACCGCGGCCTTGCGCGCGGACCTGCTCCGAAAACTCGCGGATCGATTGGAAGCCCGACGATTCGAGCTTGCCGCGACCATGATTCTCGAAGTCGGAAAACCCTGGCGCGAAGCGGACGCCGACGTCACCGAGGCGATCGACCACTGTCGCTATTACGCCGACCAGATCGAACGCATCGAGTCGCGACCGCGCCTGCGAAATCTCCCCGGCGAGGACAACATGCTCGTCTACTCGCCCAAAGGCGTCTGCGCCGTGATCGCGCCGTGGGCGTTTCCCCTCGCCATTCTCACCGGAATGACCGCAGCCGCGCTCGGCGCGGGAAACACCGTGGTGATGAAACCGGCGCGACAAGCGTCGGTCGTCGCCGCGAAACTCGTCGAGGCGATCCACGACGTCGGCTTCCCGCCGGGCGTCGTCAATCTCGTGACCGGCGACGGAGCGGTGCTGGGACGACACTTGGTCGAGCACGGCGATGTCAATGTCGTGGCATTCACCGGTTCACAGGAAATCGGCACGAGCGTGATTCGCGCGGCGGCTGCGGTTCGCCCCAACCAGGCGTTCATCAAGAAAACGATCGTGGAAATGGGTGGGAAAAACGCGATCATCGTGGACGACGACGCCGAACTCGACGGCGCCGTGCAAGCGGTGATCGAGTCCGCGTTCGCCTTCGCCGGACAGAAGTGCAGTAGTTGCAGTCGACTCATCGTCCTGCCCGGCGTGTACGATGCGTTCGCTCATCGACTTCGGGAGGCGGTCGAAAGCGTCTGCATCGGTCCCGCGGAACATCCGGGAACGACCGTCGGTCCCGTCATCGACCGCACCGCGCAGGAGCGACTCACGCAGTGCATTACGAGCGGAAAACAGGAAGCGAAGATCGTGGCGCAAGCGAAGGTTCCACCATCCTGCGTGGACGGCTTCTTCGTGCCGCCCACCGTCTTCGGCGATGTCGCGCCGACGTCTCGGTTGGCGCAGGAAGAGGCCTTCGGTCCCGTCGTTGCCATGTTGCGTGCGCGCGACTTCGGGCACGCCTTGGAACTTGCCAACGGCACGCGCTATGCGCTGACCGGCGGACTGTTCTCGCGCAACCCGGAGCACATCGCGCTCGCCCGCGCCGAGTTCGCCGTCGGGAACCTCTACATCAATCGAAGGATCACCGGGTCGCAGGTGGACGCCCAACCATTCGGCGGTTTCAAACTGAGCGGGACGGGCGTCAAGGCGGGCTCGCCGGATTACTTGCTCCATTTCATGGACGCCCGCTGCATCACGGAAAACACCGCTCGCAGCGGTTTCGTGCCCGACGCGCAAACACCGCGCCCTCGACCCGCGGAAGTTTCCTAATCGTTTTTTCAGCGCACCGCCGATCCCATCGAGGTGACATCTGTACGTCACCGAAGGCGCGCCGCACGCCGCTGCGCGCCAAAACGGAACCCAAGGAGAACCAAGATGCTTTCCAGTTTTCTCGGCAGCAGCTTTGTGAACGCGATCCTCCTCGTCCTGGGGTTGGTGTTCCTCGCCAAACGATACTAGAAACGATCCGCCGCGCGCCATGTGTGCCACTGCTCCGTGAGCAGTGCGATTGGTGTGGGTGTCCCATCGTCGCGCCAACACGGGTGGACGAAATCAATCCAGATTCGGTGAGCGACCCCAGTGCAGCTTGGTCACCAGCTTGTGCCAAGTGGCATGAAGCGGGTTCCGCACGATGAGAACGTCCGTCTCGGCGCGTCGCAACACCACGCGATCCCCCTCGGCCAACGAGCACGACACCTGTCCGTCGATGATGACCGTGCTTCCGGGATTGAGCGCGAGGGCTCGAATCTCCACGACCGCGTCGCACTCGATTACGAGCGGCCGGTGCGTGAGCGAATGCGGGTTCATCGGTGTCATGATGATGGCATCGACGCCCGGCTGCATGATCGGCCCGCCCGCGGAAAGATTGTGCGCCGTTGATCCGCTGGGCGTGCAGACGATCAGTCCGTCTCCGGCGACATCCGTCAGACGTTCGCCTCGGACCCAGACCTCAAGCTCGATGATCCGGAAGGGCGGTCCGGCGTGGATGACGCAGTCGTTGATGGCCAGGTGTTCGATCGGCGGAGAGCCGTTTCGCTCGATCCGAACCGAGAGCATCGCCCGACGCTGCACAAGTGCTTCGTCGCCGAGCGCGACATCGAAACACGTCTTCAACTCCGCAACGGAAAACTCAGTCAGAAATCCCAGCTTCCCGACGTTTACACCGATCAGCGGAATCGGGCGACCCTCGAGCGAACGTGCAACGCCGATCAACGTCCCGTCGCCGCCCAGCACGACGATTCGATCCGCCGCCGCCGCGACTGCCGCACCGGCGTTCAGGCCCGCGAGTTCTCCGGCGACGACGCATTGATCGACGGCGAAGGATTTCAATTCCGCCAGCGCCCGCAGCGCCGCGGGCTTCTCAGGATTCGCTAGGAAAAAGACTCGTGTGGCTGCGGACATAGTGGAAACGAACACGGCCGCGATCAGAGTCGCAAACAGAGCCGCGACCATAAGGGAACGGTTCTTTCCGACTCGACCCTGTAGCGTCGCCCTTCACGGGCGGCGCTACAACCCGTAGCGGAACGCCGGCGCTTTTCACGGTCGAACCGGCGACGCCGCGCGCACGTCCAGCACCGCCCGAGGTCGCAGAACGTCCCGCACGGGCATCGTCCGCCCGCCCTCGACGACCGATTGTACCGCCGCCGCGATCCCCGTCGCGTCGATCCCGCACTCGGCCAATTGCCCGCTGCGCGAACCGTGGGCGATGAACCGGTCTTCCGGAATCCCCAGTCGCAGCACGCGCGACCCGCTCAACCCCAATTCCTGCGCCGTCTCCAGCACGGCCGATCCAAACCCACCCGCTACGCAATGATCTTCGACGGTGAGCACCGGCGAACCCGACTCGAACGCATTCCGCACCATCTCCCGATCGATCGGTTTCGCAAACCGGGCGTTTACCACCGCGACTTCGATTCCCGCTTCCAACAGCAGCTCCGCGGCCGCCAGCGCGATCCCGCTGGTCACGCCGTAGCACAGCACCGTCGCGTCGTCCCCGTCTCGCAATCTCCGCGACCGACCCAGTTGAAACCGCGGCGAGTCCGGCACCGGCGCCGGAACGGAATCCCGCGGATAGCGAATCGCGCACGGTTGATTCAGAGTGAGGGCGAATTCCATCGCCGCTTCCAACTCGACCTCGTCGATCGGCGCCATCAACACCATACCCGGAAAGCCGCGGAGATAGGTGATATCCAAGAATCCGTGGTGTACCGCGCCGTCGCTGCCGACCAACCCGGCGCGATCCAAACAGAACAACACCGGTAATCCTTGCAGCACGACCTCTTGGAAGACTTGGTCGAACGCACGTTGCAGGAACGTCGAATAGATGCACGCCACCGGACGCAAACCCGCCTTGGCCATTCCGGCGGCCATATCCACCGTGCAACTCTCCGCGATGCCGACGTCGCGACACCGATCCGGGAATCTCTCCTGGAACTTGTTGAGACCCGTTCCATCCGGCATCCCGGCCGTCATGGCGAAGATGCGATTGTCCTTTTCCGCAAGGCGGATGAGTGCCTCGACCCAGGCGCTGGTCCAGCTCTTTCCGCCGGATGCCTGTGTCGTGACTTTCCCCGCTTCGACCACAAACGGCTTCGGACTGTGATACTTTCCCGGCTCCGCGGTTGCCCAGGAACAGCCTCGACCCTTCACTGTATGCACGTGCAACAGCACCGGGTGGTGCGCGCGTTTCAACACTTCGAGCAGTTGAATGAGGTGGCGAATATCGTGCCCATCGACCGGACCGACGTATTGAAGACCCAGCGCCTCGAAGACCTGCCCCGGAGAGACGGTGGCTTTGATCCCCTCTTTCAGGTGCGCGATGATGTCGAACACCGGCTTGCCGAGCAGCGGCAGCTTGGGAAGCAGCTTCTTGGTGTGCGTTTTCACGTCCTCATAGAAGTTGCTGACCCGGAACCGCGAAAGGTATTCCGCGATCGCGCCCTGCGTCGGCGAGATGCCCCATTCGTTGTCGTTCAACACCACCAGGAACTGTCGCTTCAAGATTCCCGCTTGATTCAGTCCCTCGAACGCGACGCCGTTGACGATGCTGGCGTCCCCGACCACTGCGACCGTGCAGGCGTCGCGCCCGAGAATCGCATCCGCCCTCGCCATGCCCACGCCCGTCGCCACCGCGGTGCCCGCGTGCCCGACGTTGAACAGGTCGTATTCGCTCTCGTGAATATCCGGGAATCCGCTGACGCCGCCCGCCTTGCGCAGTGTGTCGAACCGCTCGTGTCGACCCGTCAGCAACTTATGCGGATAGCACTGATGGCCGACGTCCCACAAAAGGCGATCCTTCGAAAAGTCGAACACGCGATGCAACGCGATCGTGAGCTCCGTGACGCCGAGGTTGCTCGTGAGATGCCCGCCGTTCCGCGAGACGACGCTGAGGATGCGTTGTCGCACTTCCTCCGCCAACTCCGGGAGCTGCTCCAATGGCAGCGCCTTCACGTCCGCCGGCGTCTGAATCTGTTCCAACAATCCCATGTCGTAGATCCGATCCCGCCCGTGTGGCACCGGTCTTTAACCGGTGCGCGCACGGGTTGAAAACGCGTGCCACAGCCGCCTCAACAGTTCGCAACGGCACCCGTCAAGAACCCCTGTCCTTGCCTCACGTCGATTCTATCCCCCCATCGCCGATTTCGTCATGCTTGAACTTTCAATAATTCCGAACAACCACGAAATCGGACAGGGCCCGAAGATCGTCCGCCGCCGATCCGAACTCGCCGAGTTCCGCAGTCGCCAGGCGAATTTCCTGCACCGCCAGTCGGCGACTCTCCGCCACTCCGACGCAACGCGGAAGCGATTGCTTGTTCGCGTCCGCGTCCTTCCCCACCGGCTTTCCCAGCGACGCGCTCGAGCCTTCTATGTCCAAGACATCGTCCGCGATCTGAAACGCCCGCCCCAAATGTCGACCAAACCGTCCAAACCGCTCCACCATCGCGTCCGCCGCCCCAGCCGCGATCGCTCCGATCCGGCACGCCGCGGCGAAGAGGCTCGCCGTCTTGCGTTCGTGGATGTACCCCGCCAGCTCCACGGAGGGCGGCAGCGACTGACCCTGCACATCGACCGCCTGCCCGCCGATCATCCCCGTCCACCCCGCGCTCGACGCCAGTTCCAACATCATCCGCGCCGCGCGCCCGGAGTCCGGAACATGTCGCCCCAGGAGCTCAAACGGAAGGATCGCCAGTGCGTCCCCGGATAAGATCGCGATGGCCTCGCCGAATTTCTTGTGACAGGTCGGACGTCCGCGCCGCATGTCGTCGTCGTCCATCGCCGGCAGGTCGTCGTGAATAAGACTGAACGCGTGAATGCACTCGATCGCCGCGCCGGGCGCCCAGGCGCGGTCTCGCGAGCCGCCGCAAAGCTCGCAGCTTCGGACGACAAGATATGGGCGAATGCGTTTTCCCGGCGCCAGCGCCGTGTAGTTCACAGCCTCGACCAGCGACGCGGGCGCGTCCCCGACCGGCGCCAGCAGTCGTCGCAATTGAGAATCGAACGCTTCGGCGAACAACCGCAGTCGTCCCGCGATGTCGACGTTCGGCGCGGAAGGCGTGCGTGGGTCGGATGGTGCGGAACCCGGATGCGGAAACTCGCGCGCGGCGCGGTCCAGGTTCGCGTTGTCCGCGGCCGCCAGGTTCTTTCGCGGCATGTTCGATCGTCCACTCGTGCCGCGGTTCAGAGCTTTCCGGAAACAACCCCGACGAGCGCGTCGGCGATGTCGCGCAACACCGCGAGCGGATGTTGATCCGCGTTCACCCGGGCCACGAGTTTCTTCGGATAGGCGTCCAACACCGGATGCGTTTCTCGTTCGTACACTTCGATCCGGTTCAAGATGACGTTCTTGTCGGCGTCGTCCGGCCGATTCGATTTCGCGGCCCGACCCGACAGCCGCGCGACGAGCGCATCCCGATCCTCCATCATCAGGTGGACGATCATCCGCACGTCCAACACATCCGCGAGCAGTTTCACCTGGGCGACCGTGCGCGGGATCCCGTCGAGCAACAGCGTCTGACGCGCCAGGTCGATCGTTCCCTTCGCGATCCGGTCTTCCACGTGCTGACGGAAGACCCGCACCGTCAGCTCGTCGGGCACGAGCAGCCCCTTGGTGGAGTAGGACAGGAACTCCTTCCCGATTTCCGAGGTCTTGTCGAGCGCGCGAAAAATGTCGCCCATCGCCAAGTGTACGAGGTTGGGCATTTGTCCGAGGACGACGCCCTGCGTGCCCTTGCCCGAACCCGGTCCGCCGAAGAGCAAGACCACAGGATATCGCTGGATCTCCTTCACGACCGACTCCCACTCATACCTTCGGGGCGCCGCGCTTGCCCCGCAGTCGCCGATGCCTCACGAGCCGTAAGCGCGAGCGACCGGTTTTTTTCACCCGCCGAAGTCCAACATCTCGGCGCTAGTTCCCGACAGTCCGCTCCGGATGCCGCTTCTCAAACGCCGATTTCAGCCCGGCATCCCGGATCTGAATCGTAGTCGCCCGAAATAGCTTTTCATAGAGTGCGAACATCGCCGGATCGGTCCGCCGCTCCCGAACCCGCCGCTCCATCTCGGATCGCACGGCGCGGAGTTCGCGCGTCTCCGCCGGAATCCGCCGCTCCAGTCGCAAAATGTGATACCAAGGCCCAACGCGAAGGGCCGGCGAGACCGCACCGGGCTCCATCGCAAACGCGGTCTGCCGCAGGAGTTCCGGCAACTCCTCCGCTCGGCGGGAGAACGGTTCGAGCAATCCGCCCCGTGCGGCGCTCGCCTGATTCGCGCTGTAGGTCCGGGCGAGATCGTCGAACGCGACTCCGCCGACGAACCGCTCCAAGACGCGATCCACGTCCGCCGGCGTAGCGAGCTGGATGTGTCGCACCTCCACCCGCTCACCGTACACTTGATCCATCTCCTCCTGAAGCTCGGCCTCGCTGACCGTCAAGTCCGCCTCCACCGACTTTCGCAGATAAGCGTTCCTACGCAGGACGAACCCCAGCTCCTCCGCCGAGACGTTCCGAGCGGCCATCACCGCCTCCAGCGACCGCTCCGCCGAGCTCGAATCCGCCGAGTCCGAACTCGCCGAGTCCGAACTCGCCGACGATGGCTCGACTCCCGCTCCCTCCACCGTCGCTATCGATGAGAGCTCTTGCAGCGCCAGTTCTCGCTCGCGGCGGACATCGGCGTCCGTGACGACGAGGTGGCGTTCCTCCGCGTGCTGTCGAGCGGCCTCCAGTCCGATCCATTGCTCCAACAGGCCGACGCCGTGCGATTTCAAGACCAGTTGGACGAACTCCCCGCGGGAAATCGGCGATCCATTGACGATCGCGATGGCGGTGTCGCCGGATTCGTCGAGCGAACTCGACGGCCTCTCCGACCCCCTCGTCGATTCGCCCGGTTCCGATCGCAGCGTGACGGGCGCACGCCGGCTTCCCGCCGGTCGACGCAGCGCATCGGAAACGGTCGCCGCCGATCGAGACCGGGATGCGCACCCGCCGACCAGCAGCAAGCACGCCGCGAAACGCTTCACGCGGTGTGCCACTGCTCTGTGAGCCGTGGGGTGCGTTGATCGCGCCGTCGCGCCGAGAATCAATGGCGTTCGCCTGATTCGGTCCACGCCGACAAGGTCGCCGATTTTCGGTGCGAGAGCAACCGGGGCGGGTGCCCCATCCTCGCTACTGCGAGGGTGGGGGACGGATAGTTGGAGGTAAGCGCCCGAACCTGCGGACTGACGATTGACCCAGCGAAACACAAGAGAATGGACGGAACTACTGTCCCTGCGGCGGAAGCTTGTAGCTCCGCTGGAACGCGGCGAAATCGCGAAGGTTGACCCCGCCGTCAGCGTTCAGGTCGAAGACGTCCACGCACCAGGGGTGCCAGACGCCGATCTGCTGAGGCGCGAGTGCCAGACACTGGCACAGGTCGCGGTAGGGTCGAAGCTCGCCGGGGCAATAGCCCGCGGGCGCGGACACGCTCTGCCCCGTCGCATCCACGGCCAGTCCCAACGGAGTGAAGTCGCAAACATCGACGCCGTTGCTCACGCCGTCTCCGTCCACGTCCCCGTCGCACGGGTCGAGTTCGCCGTCCTCGTCGAAGTCCAGATCCTCGTATTCGCATTCGTCGACCGCGGCGTCGCAGTCGCAGTCGTCGCCCGCCAGCGCCGCGATGTACACGGCGCCGCAGTCGATTCCGCTGACACAGTCACGGTTGTACGCGCCCAGCGCCGCCGTTCCGCGGTCCAGCGCGACGGCGACCCCGTACACATCGTCTTCCCTTGCGTCGGAGGCGGTCATCTTCGCAGCCTGCGTCCACACTCCGGCGATGCGGCGGAACGCGTACGCCGATCCGCAATTCAGCGTACCGTTCGGGCAATCATCCAGCCGCGAACCGACCAGAATCTGCTCCCCATCCGTCGTCACCGCACTCCCGAACGAATCGAACGCGGACGCATCGTTCGCGCGGAGCTTCTTCTCCTGCGTCCACACCCCGTTGGAACGCCGGAAGACATAGGCCGATCCGCAGAAACTCGCACCGCCGACGCAGGAATCCGCATTCGCTCCGACCACCAGCAGTCCGTCTCGCAGCGCCACCGACTCGCCGAAGTTGTCGCCCGCCGTGCCGTCCGATGCGCGGACCTTCGCCTCCTGCAGCCAAACGCCCGCCGCGCGATGGAACACGTACACGGATCCGCAGTCGGATGAACCGTTGACGCAGTGGTCGAAGGGCGACGACACGACGCACAGGTCGCCGTCGATCGACGCCTCCGTTCCGAACCGGTCCCCCGCCGCGATGTCCGCGGGCGCGAGCGGCGTAGTTTGGACCCACTGAGAACCGTCAAAAGTGAACACGTATGCGTTTCCGCAATCCGACGCCGGCGCCCCCGCGCAATCCGCGAACGGCGCTCCGACCACGATCGTAGGGCCGCTGATGCCGACCGACGTTCCGAACTGGTCACCGGCGCCGCCGGAATTCGCGCGGAGCTTCGCCTCTTCCGTCCACTGCCCGTTTGCTTCGCGGTACACGTAGGCCTGTCCGCTGTCGGCGCCGGCCGGAGCGTTGTGCATCCGTGCCCCGACCACGGCGCGATCGCCGTCGATCGACGTTCCCCAGCCGAACAGATCTCCCGCCGCCGCGTCCGACGCGATGATCTTCTTCTCTTGATTCCACCCGGACGGGTTTCGACGGAAGATGTACGCGGACCCGCAGTCCGATGGGTTTCCGACGCAACGATCCAGCCGCGCCCCTGTCAGGAGGATGTTACCACTAAGACTGACCGACGTTCCGAATCGATCATCGAAGAACGAGTCTGAGGCGGTCAGGAGCGTGATCTCGCACGAGGAAAGTACGCCGCATTCATCCGGTCGCCCGTCGGCGTTGCAGTCCTCGCTGGTGGCGGCCGTGATGTCACATTCGTCCGGGACGCCGTTCGCGTTGCAATCGGCCGCGGTGCCGTGCGCAATCTCGCACGAATCGGGCGTGGTGTTGCCATTGCAATCCAGGACCGCCCCGTCCTCGGCGCAGGGGCACGCGCCCGTCACGTGTACGTGGAAAGCGGGGCACGACGCGACATTCCCCGAACCGTCCGTCGCTCGACAAGTGATCGCCGTCCCGTCCGCAACACGTTGGCCCGAGGTGACGATCTGATCGCCTTGATCGCGGCACACGATCGTCGGCGCAAGATCGCAGAGGTCCGCCGCGGTCGGCGCAGTAAAGGCCACCGTCCCCAGCCCGTCTGGATGATCGCACGCCACCGATAGGTCGGTCGGGCACCCGGTCAATGGAGGCGGTGCGACGTCGTGAACCGGATGCGCTAGCGTATCGGAGAGGTCCACGCGAGAGGGGTGCAGTGCAACAGTCCCGTGTCCAACCAGGAGGAAATTCCCAGACCCGGGCATCAGCGTGAACTCCGCGTCGCCAAGGGCCACAGGTGTCATGTGGATTCTTGCCAGCAAGCCCCAATTCGGTGCGACCGCCAAGTGCGGGATCGTGGAGGAACCGCCGATGTTGACGAGCATGCCCGTTGTGTTGTTAAGCGTGCCGCGCGGAGACGTACCGTAGAGCGTGCCGTGATCGATCGGAGTTTGCCCGCGCACGACGCTCGGATCGAAGTGTACGCCAACGGCGCCGCGAGCGATGACGTCCTTGCCGCCGTCCACTTGGGAGATCCAGATCTCCAGGAGAAAGCTCGTCCCCGGGCACACGCTGGTGATCCCGTCTGGAAGGGGGCCGTGCTCGTCGATAGACGGTTGCCCGTCCGGAACGGCCCGAAGTGCAACTTCCACGACGGGTTCGTCGCAGTTGCCCTGGCCGCCGCCGGCACAACAGTCACTGCCGTTGTTGACCGCCACAATGTGCGAGCACTGCGCACTGTTGCCTCGGAAATCCGTTGCCGTCCAGGTCACCAGGGTCTCGCCGACGGCGTACACACCGGATGCGTCCGGGGTTCCGTTGACATCATTGGAAAAGCCCTTCAGGCAGCAGTTGTCCTCGACGGTCGGGGTCGGGACAGTGACAAAACTTTGGCACACGTTCGGCGGCGCTGTCGCGGTGATCTTCCCCGGACACTGGATCGACGGCGTCGTCGTATCGATCAGGCAATCCTCCGGTTCGACCAGCGCTTCCAGGAACGCCGCGAGGTCGTTCACGTTCGAGGGGGTCAGCATAATCCCGCCGACCGCAGCGCCGCCGGGCGATTGATTGAACTCGTCGCCGTTGTAGAAACGGATAGCATCCTTCAGCGCGGCCGCCGAGTTGTCATGGAAATACGGCGACGTGTTCGCGACGTTGATCAGTTGCGG
>ORJL011174154.1_pt1 | contig 13346 bp, 7 predicted proteins | sample 1779941 | NCBI WGS metagenome assembly ORJL01 (sample SAMEA104232317, study PRJEB22302) | groundwater metagenome | biome: forest; feature: aquifer; material: groundwater | place: USA | collected 2011-08-07 | depth 5.8 m
CGCCGCCCGCTTCGCGGGCTGGTCGCTAGCCCGCGAAGCGGGCGGCAGGGATCAGCCGCGGGCGCAAGCCCGCGGGAATTCGATGCACGACCTGGGAGGAAGCCCGCGAAGCGGGCGAGAGAGCGCATGGGACGCGCCCCCACAAGGGCGGTCGTGCACCCGTCAGCGTGCCGTGAGTTGACAAGCGGCGCGACCTGCGGTCATACTGCCCCGCAGCCCATCGTGCCCGCGAATGGCCCTCATGCCCATTCCCTCGCGGGGATGGGCGCCGTCCGTTCAGGAGCAACGCGCATGCGCATCCTCCCCGCCCTCCTCCTGGCCGCGGTCCTCCCGGCCGCCCGCCTCGCCGCCGAGCAGGCCTCCTCCCTGACGATCGACAACGCCTCCTTCGACGTGAAGGCGAAGGCGTTCACGGTCTCGGGGAAAGTGGCGGTCGCGGACGGCACCGTCGTCTGCGCCAGCGTCCTGTTCGCGAAGGTCGCGGGCGAGCAGCTCGTCCGCGGCCCCGTCACGGGCGGCGCCTTCAAGCTCGATTTCGAGCCGATCGGCGAGAAGTGGCTCCTCGCCGGCGCGTACACGATCAAGGCCGAGGTCCGCGCGGAGGACCAGGGCCCGGAGGCCCAGATCCCCGCGGGCTGCGCCGCCGAAAAGGAGGTCCAGGTCGGCGACGCCGCGAAGCAGGCGCAGGAGGTCGAGACGATCCGCAAGCAGCTCCTCGAGTTCACCGAGAACTGCCGCCGCCTCTTCCTCGACGCGGAGGAGAAGGGCAGCTACATCCTCCTCGGCATCGAGCGGAAGAAGAAGGGCTCGAAGGACGGCAAGCTCTCCGACGTCGACATGAAGAAGTACATGGACGTCTGGCAGGGCTTCGCCGGCGTCGAGAAGTACTGGCTGAACTCCTACAACCGCATCCGGATGGGGTACGACGACTACCACAACAACATTTATCTGTCCTACTACCCCGAGGTGGAGCAGAAGTTCCGGGCCGTCATCGAGACGCTCGAGAAGTGGTTCTACAGCTACTGGAGCGACATCTGCACCGCGCTCGGCCAGGAGATCCCGAAGGACATCATGGGGCGCGGACAGTTCTTCGACCGCGCCTCCGTGGAGCAGTCGCTCATGACGAGCGTGAACGCGATCTACACCGCCCTCCAGGTCCCGAGCGTGAACTGGCACCCCGTCGTGCTGTGGGACAGCGAAGACGGGGAGATCGTGAAGGACACCTACACGAGCAGGACGACGAAGTTCGAGGTGACCCGCCCGAACGACCAGTGGGTGTTCCAGATCCTCTCCGAGGATCCGGTCCTGCGCCTGAAGATCCTCCCGCCGGGATCGACCGCGAAGGACGACGTGACGCACCACTTCTCCCAGGTCGAGGTGAAGGACTTCCCGGATTCCACCGGCCCGAAGGACCTGACCGACTTCGTCGAGATGAGCGCGCACGATCGCTACCCGAGCTACAAGAAGATCTCGGGGAAGCCGGTCAGCGTGAAGGACGAGAACTTCCCCGGAGGAAACCGTCCGGGGTTCGATCTCATCTTCCAGTACGAGTCGAACAACGTGAAGTACAAGGCGCGGTCGTACGAGCTGTTCTGCGGGACCTTCAAACGCACCTACGCCGTGGTCAGCGTCGAGTGGGTGAACCAGTGGGACTCGTTCGACGCCGATGCCGACATGATGTGCAAGAGCTTCAAGGTGCTGAAACAGGTGGCCCCCGAGGGCGCGGACAAGAAGTAGGGAGCCCGACATGCGCGCGACGCTTCCCCTGATCGTGGCGGCCCTCTGCGCCTTCCCGCTCGTCGGCTGCGGGAAGCAGATTCCCTCCCCGGCGGCGCCGAGGGGGAGCGGGGGCCCGGCCCCCGCGCATGCCGGCGACGGGGAAAAGGACGACGGGACGCCGCAGAACCCGCCTCCCGTGGCCGTGAAGGGGCGTCCGTGGAACGGGCTCATCATGGGCCCGCGCACAGGGAACGACAGCACGATCGTGATCAAGGAGGTCTCGGCGAACTCGCCCGCGGAGAAGGCGGGGCTGAAGGTGGGCGACGTCATCCTCAAGAAGAACGGCGAGCCGCTCACCGACCCCGATTCGTTCCGCACCTGGATCAAGAGCCTCCCGCCCGAGACGCAGTACACGCTCACGATCCAGCGCGAGGGGAAGGAGCTCGAGGTCAGCGTCACGGTCGGGTACATGCCCCAGAGCGCCGAAGGAGGCAGCAAGCGCGCCGCGCCGGAGGCCCTGCAGGCCGGGATGCTCTGGCTCTCGCAGCAGCAGCTCGAGAACGGCGCCTGGCCGCACGCGAGCAAGGCGGTCATCGGCGAGCAAGGGAAGCCGAACCCGGCCGTGACCGGACTCGCCCTCTCCGCCCTGTCGCTGACGAAGGAGGGGCGCGCGAAGTACGCCGCGCAAATCGCGAAGGGGATCGAGTACATGCTGTCGTGCGAGACCCCGAACGGGTACCTCGCGGAGGCGGGCGACGCGATGAAGTACGGCAACTTCGCGACCGCCTACGCCGTCATCGTGATGAGCCGCCTGGACAAGGCGAAGTACGGCGACTCCATCAAGAAGTTCGTCGCCTATTTCGAGAAGTGGCAAATCGGCGAGCGGCACGGGTTCGAGCCGTACGACTGGCCGTACGGCGCGTGGGACTACTACGACGACATCCGCCCGAGGCCGATGCGCGCGGACATCGTGCTCGCATCGCTCGTGATCGAGGCGCTCCACGCGGCGGAGGTCCCGAAGGACGCGCCGGTGATGCAGCACGCGCTCAAGTACATCAAGCTCTGCCAGAACTGGAAGGACGACGCGAACCAGCTCAGCGACCGCGACGACGGCGGGTTCTTCTTCACGCCGCGCGAGGGGAAGGCGGGCGAGGAGGAGATCGGCGGCGGAGGGAACCTCAGGTTCAAGTCGTACGGCTCGGTCACCTGCGACGGGATCCGCTCGCTCCTGGACCTGGGCGAGGCGAAGGATTCGGCTCGCGTGAAGGCGGGGCTGGACTGGATGGCCACGAACTACGGCCTCGACGCGGTCCCCGGGTTTCGCCCGGGGCTGGCGGTCGACTTCGCGCACGGGCTGCGCTACTACTACTACATGTCGATGGCGAAGACGATGCAGACGTGCGGGGACCCGGTCCTGAGGACTCCGCAGGGGAAGGAGAACAAGTGGACGAGCGACCTGGCGGGGTACGTCGCGGGGTTGCAGCGGCCCGAGGGGTCCTGGGCGAACGGCGTGACGGTGATGAACGAGGACGACCCGATCTTCGCGACCGGCATGGCGATCCACGCCCTCGCCATCGCGCTCGGGCAGGCGAAGTAGCGGAGGGAACGTGGGAGCACGCGGGAGCACGATCGTCTGCCTGGCAATCACGGCCGTGATCATCGCCGTCCTCTTGCAGGATTGCGATTCAGGTGGATCGGCGGCCCAGCGCGGGAAGCAGATCTTCGACCAGAAGGCGATGTGCCTGAGCTGCCACTGGCTCGGCGAGCATGGCGGCCAGAACGCGCCGGTCCTCGACCACGTTGCCACGAAGTTCATCGCGCTCAAGGGCGGCCGCGAGCAGGCCCGCGCCTGGTTCCACGCCCACCTCGTCGACCCGAAGAACAACCCCGGCACGGAGAAGGCGAAGTTCCCCTTCACCGAGATGCCTCCCTTCGAGCATGCCCTCGACCCCGACGAGCTCGAGGACCTCATCGAGTACGTCCTCTCGCTCGAGTAGCCAGGGCTACTTAATGCGTTGTTCATCAACGCCTTCCGCGCGCCTTTGCGGTTGACTTCCCTTTCCCGGGGCATAGAATCGCCGGGTTCTGTGCGGATCCGGCCCGTGCCGGTCCGTCTAGTCGTTGTGAGGCACTCTGCCCCGATGTCGTTGCGCCCCGTCGCACTGGCGATCGCACTCTGGCCGGCCCTTGCCTTCGGGCAAGGCGGCCTGCAGTTGCCCGGCGAGGTCGGCGGCGCGTCGGACGAGCCGGTCGAGATCCGCTACGGCCGCTTCGAGCGGTTCGAGGAGGGGGACGTCATCACCTACCTCCTGACGGGGAAGGCGGAGATCTTCAAGCAGTCGATGACGATGACGGCCGACTCGATCGTCGGCTGGCAGCACGTCGACCCCGCTGCGGACGGGAAGAGGCCGAAGCTGGCGTTCGACGAGGTCTACGCGGAAGGGCACGTCCGCGTGATCCGCGGGAAGGAGAAGATCACCGCGGATCGGGTCTACTTCGACTACCGGACCGATCGCGGGCTGGTGATCGAGGGGGAGCTACGCACGAAGCAGCAGCGGACCGACGGGGGGGTGACGCCCGTGGTCGTCCGCGCGAAGCGCTTCCGCCAGATCGACAGCCAGACGCTCGTCGCGGAGGACGGATCGTTCTCCACGTGCGAGTTCGGCGACCCCGACTATCGGATCCAGGTGAAGGAGTCGACGATCCTGCGCGACAAGGCGGGCGACAAGGTCGCGCTCCGCCACATCGTGCCGATGGGAGGGGGCTTCCCGGTCCTCTACTTCCCCTACTACTTCATGACGATCGGCCAGGGGATGCCGCTCCGCGCGGTGAGCTACTCGAGCTCCTCGCGGTTCGGGCACTCGATCCGGACGAAGTGGGGCTTCGACATCACGAGGTACAAGCGCGACGAGAACGGCGACGTGAAGCGCGATTCGAACGGCCTGCCGGAGGCGAAGCGCTGGGGGACCGTGAGCGCCGGCGTCGAGTGGCTGCAGAAGCGCGGGTTCGGGTTCGGGCCGGGCCTCGAGTACGCGTGGAAGGACTACGAGGGGTTCGTCGACACCTTCTACATCCACGACCAGGCGATCGACCTGCAGAGCTTCGACAAGACGATCCTCCCGTTCAAGCACGCCGACCGCTTCCGGGGGCACCTCTTCCACCGCCACTGGCTCCTCGACGACAAGCTGCGGCTCGACCTGGAGGCCTCCTACATCACCGACCGGAACTTCCTGCAGACCTATTTCGAGAAGGAGTCCAAGGAAGGGAAGGAGCAGGAGACCTACCTCTACGCGCGGTACGTCGACGATAACGTCGGGGCGTTCATGCTCGACCGCCTGCGGGTGAACGACTTCCAGACCCAGGTCGAGTACTGGCCGCAGTTCGGGTTCCGCTGGATCGCGGAGCCGCTGCTCGAGAACCACATCTACCTCACGAACTACACGGAGGTCGCGCAGGTCAAGCTGCGGCCGGACGACCAGCTCGACCTCTCGGACCCGAGCGTCTTCCGGTTCGACTCGCTGAACGACGTGACGATGCCGATCGACCTCGGGCCGGTGACGATCACGCCGTTCGTCGGCGGGCGGGTGAGCTCGTTCTCGGAGGGGGCGACGACGAGCGACTCGGTCGACCGCGAGGTGTTCTCGGCCGGCGCGCGGGCGTTCTTCCAGGCGCACCGCGTGTACGACACGCAGATGCCGTCGATCGGCCTGCGCGGGCTGCGGCACATCGTGGAGCTGGACGCGAGGTACGCGGGCAACCTCTCGGTGAACGAGCGGCCGGCGGACTTGATTCACTTCGACCAGGTCGAGCAGGCGGACCTCTTCGACGAGGTCTACCTCGAGCTGCGCAACCGCTTCCAGACGCACGGCGCGGGCGGCCCCGACGACAGCTTCGAGTTCCTGAACATCGGCCTCGCGGTGGAGTACTACCCGAATCCCGAGCGCGACTCGGGGAGCTTCCACGCGCAGAACTACCTCCCGCCGATGAGTTGGATCACGGGAACGTCGACCAACAAGGGGGCGTTCGACGAGCGGGAGTTCAGCAACCTGGAGCTCGACTGGTCGTTCACGCCGCGGAGCGTGTTCAGCTTCACGGGGCAGGCGGAATACAACACGGTCTCGTTCCAGTTCATCTCGCTTGACACGACGATGCGGATGGCTCCGTGGCCGACCATGAGCCTGTTCCTCACGGACCATTACATGGAGACCATCTCGAACTCGGTGACGTTCGGGATGAACTGGAAGGCGTCGCCGAAGTGGACGCTTCGGGCGACGGAGACGTACGACTTCGACAAGCAGATCTTCACGCAGCACACGTTCGGGTTCAGCCGGGACCTGCACGATTTCGTGATCGACCTGGAGGCGCGGTACGACCGCCAGAAGGACGACCTGACGATCGCCTTCCTGTTCTACCCGAAGGCGGCACCGAAGCTGAAGCTGCACGGGAAGGCCGGCGACATCTACTCGCCGCAGGACCAGCCGAGTCCGCAGAACGACGGCGGCGGGCTCCCCTACAAGTAGGGGAGTGGCGCCCGCCGGGGCGCCATGGAGAGGCGCCCGTCAGGGCGCCGCGGATCGATGCCCGTGAGGGCGTCGAGGGGATTGCTGGAGCGAAGGATGCCAGAGCGAACGGACCCCGTCCGCCTCTCGATCATCGGCACCGGCCACGTCGGCCTCGTCACCGGCGCCTGCTTCGCGGAGAAGGGGCACCGCGTCGTCTGCGTCGACAACGACCCGCGGAAGATCGACGTCCTGACCCAGGGGCGGATGCCGATCTACGAGCCGGGGCTCGACCCTCTCGTCGCCCGCAACGTCGTCGAGGGACGCCTCTCGTTCACCTCCGACATCGGGGCAGCGGTGAGGGGGTCCGAGGTGATCTTCATCTGCGTCGGGCCCCCTCCCCTGCCGTCGGGCGAGCCCGACATGCAGTACCTGGAGGGGGTCTCGCGCGAGATCGCGAGGAACCTCGACGGGTATCGGGTCATCGTCGAGAAGAGCACGGTCCCGGTGCAGACCGGGGACCGGGTGAGGCAGACGATCGAGCGGTACGTGAAGGGCGAGGCGTCCTTCGACGTCGTCAGCAACCCCGAGTTCCTCCGCGAGGGGACGGCGGTGCAGGACACGCTGGAGCCCGATCGGATCGTGGTCGGCGTGTCGTCGCCCCGGGCGCGGGAGGTGATGGAGCGGGTCTACCGCCCGTTCCAGTCGCCGGTGATCTACACGGACACGCGGAGCGCGGAGCTGATCAAGCACGCCTCGAACTCATTCCTGGCGATGAAGATCACCTTCATCAACGCCGTCGCGACGATCTGCGAGATGGCGGGAGGAAACGTCGAGGAGGTGGCGCGGGGGATGGGGATGGACCCTCGGATCGGGCCGGCGTTCCTGCGCGCGGGGATCGGCTACGGCGGGTCGTGCTTCCCGAAGGACGTCGACGCATTCGCCTCGATCGCGGACAAGCTGGGGTATCCGCTGGGGATCCTGAAGGAGGTGCAGCGGATCAACCAGGACCAGCGTGCGCGCTTCGTGAAGCGGATCGAGGAGGAGCTCTGGGTCCTGAAGGACAAGAAGATCGGCGTCCTGGGCCTCTCGTTCAAGCCCGACACGGACGACGTTCGCGAGTCGCCGGCGATCGACATCGCGAACCGCCTCGCCGCGAAGGGCGCGAAGGTGCGGGCCTACGACCCGGTGGCGACGGAGAAGGCGCGGCCGCAGCTCCACGATGTGGAGCTGGTCAGCGGGCCGTTCGAGGCGGCGAAGGAGGCGGACCTGCTGGTCATCGCGACGGAGTGGAAGGAGTTCCGCGACCTCGACCTCGTGAAGCTGAAGGCGACGCTCTCGCACCCGACGATCTTCGACGGGCGGAACCTGTTCGATCCCGCGCGGATGAAGGAGCTGGGGTTCCGCTACTTCAGCGTGGGCAGGCCGTGAGGCGGGCGATCGCCGTTCTCATGTTCCTGAGCGCGCTTGCGTGCGCGCAGGCACTCCGGATCGAAGTCACCACCTCCGAGCCCCTGGACCGGGCGCTCTACCTCTGCGCCATCGACGACCGTCCCGCGGACGACCCCGTCGCCTCGGAGTTTCGGAAGCGACCTGCGGCGGACCCCTCCCGCGCAGCCGTTCGGGACGCCTGGAAGGGACGCGGGGCCGCGCTGGCCTTCGTCGTGAGCTTCTGCGACGACCCCGTGGTCCTGGAGTTTCCGAAGGTGGAAAACGATGAGACATGGAAGTCCATCGCGCGGGGCCTCCTCGCAGAGTTGGCATACGCCGGTGCCTTGAAGGAGTTCCAGGACAATGAACGTGCCATACGCTCTGCCCTGGAGGTTCTGGGCGATTGCGGGTTCAGGGACGCTTGGCTGCATGATGCAGCGGAACGGGACGAAGTCTGCGCCGGATTGCGAAACACCCTCCGACCACTCGGCCTCCCCGCGTTCGGACGGGAGGCGAGCCGCTACTTGCGCGGTGCCCCCGACACGCTTCTGCGGGTGGTCGTGCTCGACACGCCGGGGGGGCTGGGCCTCCAACTCGGAGGCGTTCAACCGTCTGTCTCTGTCGCAGTCCCGTTCCATGCTCAGGACCCCATCTGGCTCGTGGCCCATGAAATGCTGCACAGGTACGAACCGTCCCAGGCCACGCTTGGCCTGCTTCGGGAGCTTCGGTCCGCGGACGACTTCTATGGCCACGCCGCCGAGCGGATCCAAGGCGAGTTCCACGAGGGCGAGGAGGAGGAGCTCGTCGAGGCTGCGGCGATGTGCGCCCTGGTCGAGTCCAAGCTGATGACGAGGACTCGCGCCCTGCGGAAGATGAAGAACGCCTTCTACTCCACGAACACCGACGAGCGAGGGGAGCCGCTCGCGGCGATCCTCTTCGAAGAGCGCTTGGCGTCTGGGAAGGACGACAAGAAGGACTACGACACCTTCGTCCAAGGCGCGCTCCACCGCGGCGCGATCCGAGCGGGCGAGGTGAAGGCCCGGTATGAGGAAGTCATCCGCCCCGTCGCCGGGTCTGCCGGGATGGTCCTCGAGGTTCACGACGACCGCTGCGTCGTGTCTCGCGTTCTCGATGGCTCTGCGGCCGCCGCGGCGGGCCTCGCCGCAGGAGACGTCATCTCGCGGATCGCAGAAGTCGACACGAAGGGACTCTCCGTCGACGACGTCCTCGACGCTCTCGCCGGCGAGGTCGGCCACGAGCTCCCGCTCTCGATCGACCGCGGCGGCGAAGCCGTGCATTTCACCATCACCCTTCGCTGACCCGCCCGTTCTTTCGCCCACTACGCGGGCTTCGATTCCTCGGCAGCCCTGGTTCCGTGGGCTGGCGCCCACGGCTACTGCCTGCCGCCCGCTCCGCGGGCTGCGTCTCGGGGTCGACGCCCAACTCTGCGGGTTCACGCCCGAAGCTACCATCTGTTGCGCTTGGCGCGTTGGCCGGCGCATGGGGTCCGCTTCGCGGGCTGGTCCGCGCATGCGGTCCGCCTCGCACGCTGGCCTGCAAGTGCGGTCCCCTTCGTGCGTCTCCGTGTGTCTTCGTGGATCGTCCCCCCGCCATTCGTGTGGATTCGTGCGCATTCGTGGATCGTCCGGCCGCTTGAACCCCCGCCCCTCCTCTGCTACCCTGCCGCCGTGGTCGAACCCCTTCGCCTCGACAAGCGCGAGCTCCGCGCCCAATACCGCATCTCCGAGCGCCTTGCCGTCCGCATCGGCGCGCTCCTCTCGCGCAAGCTCGCCCTCACGGGCGCCGTCCTCGAGCTCGCCACGCCCGGCTCCCCCATCGAGTCGCTCCTCCTCTCCACCGCGCTGCTCGACAAGGCCTCGAAGCTCGCGAAGAAGGACCTCACCCCCCTCCTGAAAAAGTCCAAGACCGACGTCCCCTCCCTCTCCGTTGTCGCCGATGGCGCCTCCCGCGTGCTCTGCTTGGAGGAGGAGATCGAATCGGACAAGGGCTTCTCTCGCGCCGCGCCAAAGGGAGGAGCGCTCGCCCTGCCGACCGCAAAGTCGCTCCTCCGGCCCGAGGAGTCCCAGAGCCTTTTCTCCCCCGAGGAGATCGCCCGCATCAAGTTCGTCCTCCTCACCAGCGCCGACCCGAAGGCGAAGATCGAGGCCCTGCGCTCCGCCCTCGTCTCGCCCCTCCCGCCCGAGGAGAAGGGCGTCCTCTGCCTCATGGCCCTCTCGGACGCGACTCCAGAGGTCCGTCGCGAGACGGCGAAGGCGCTCAAATTCCTCGGCCTCGACCCCGACCTGACGGAGTCGATCCGCGGACTCGCCGACGGCGACGCGAACGTCCGCAAGTCCGCCCTCGGCGCCCTCCGCCGGATCGGCCCGAAGGCGCCGCCCGCGGAGCGTGGCGTCATCCTCCGCCTCCTCTTCAGCGTCCTCGAGACGGAGCGCGACCCCGCGCTCGCGGCCCTCGGCGTCGACGTCCTCGCGGACATGGCCGAGGCCCTCGCGTCCGCGAATGACGCCCTGCCTGACCTCGTTCGCCTCGTCCTCCTTCTCCTCGCGGCTCAGTTCGAGGCGATCGCCCCCCCGACGCGACGCCTCTGCCGCGAGCTCGGCAAACACGCGGTCCGTCCGCTCGCCGAGGTCCTTTGGTCCCAGGCGACGAAGGCCGATGAGCGCCGCGTGAAGGCGTACCTCCTCCTGCTCCTCTCGGACCTGCCGCTGCCCGACTCCGAGCGGGCCCGCCTTGCCGCCGAGGTCGCGCGCACCCTCTCGGACTGGCCCGACAGCGACCCCGACTGCCGCCGCCTGACGGCCGCGCTCGACGACCTCGGCCGCCACGGCGTCGAGGCGCTCCTCGACGTCTGGCCGACGGTGAAGGAGGAGCAGCAGCCGTTCCTCCTCCGGCTGATCGACGTGCGCCTCATGAAGCTCGACGTGCCCAAGGACCTCGCCTCGCGCCTCGCGCGCTTCCTCCTCGACCTCCTCCCGAGCGCGCGCCGCACGCTCCGCCTCGCGCTCATGGAGACGCGCCTCTGCGCCCACCCGGCCCTCTCGGCCGACGCGCGGCGGAAGATCGCCAGCGAGCTGCTCCGCTCCGCGCACGACTACCGCCTCGACCGCGTCTACGACCTCACGGAGACCGTGCTCCACCGCATGGGCCTCTGCTCCGCTGAGCCGCTCCGCCGGACGATCGAGGAGAGCCCGTACGAGCCGGTGCGCATCCTCGCGCTCAAGATCCTCTCGCGCCAGGTCGCAGCCGCGTCCGAACCCGCCGACGCGAAGGAGGTGGAGAAGACCTGCCTCTGGGCCGAGCCGCTCCTCCGCGACTTCCCCGCGCAGGGCGAGGCCGCACGCGCGCTCGGGGCCCTCGCGCAGAGCGCCCTCGCTCCGGCGGCATTCGTCGAGCGCGTCGCCGCGGAGCTGCGCACGCGCCTCGGGAAGAGCGCGAACACGCTCGACTACGTGCAGGCACTCGCCGCCCTCGCGGGAAGCCCCTCCGCGCCGATCAAGCTGCGGATGGAGCTGGCGATGCTGTTCCTCGAGCTGCTCGAGCAGGAGGTCCCCACCGACCTCTCCACCGAGACCCAGACGAAGGAGGGGACCGTCCTCGAGATGAAACGGCCCGTCCAGCTCTACACCGATTTCCTCCCCGCCGTGATCGACGGGCTGGAGAGGCTGGCGACGTCGGGTCAGGTGACGGCGATGCTCCTGGAGACCGTCACGCACCGCATGATCGCGAAGTGGATGGACGTCTCGGAGTACAAGATCATCTGGGGTCCGAACGCGGTGACGCGCCTCGCGGAGGCGCTCGGGGCGATCGGCCGCGCGCCGGACGCGCCGCTCCATCTGAAGCTCGCGGTCCTCGCGGCGCTGAAGGGGCGCGTCTCGAACGTGACGATCGCGCAGGTCGTCGCGCGGATCCTCGAGGGCCCCGAGGAGGACGAGCCATTCGTGAAGGTCTGCGAAGAGGTCCTCGAGGAGCTCTGCCGCATGGCGGTCCACAAGGACTTCCAGGAGCGGGATGACAAGCACGCGATTCTCGGCGCCCTCGGCAGGCTCTCCCGCCGCGCGGTGCTCTCGCCGCAGCCGAAGCGGACCGAGGCGCTCCGTCGCAAGGCGGTCGAGCTGATCTTCGACGGCCTCCGGGAGCGTATGCAGGGCGCGCGGGAGACGCTCGCCTTTCTCGCGGAGTGCGAGTCGATCCCGAAGCCGCAGCGCGCAGCGATCCGCCAGCGGCTGGATCGGCTCTGAGGCGGGCATGTCGGTCCCCTTCCAGCGCAAGGAATCGCCGGCGGGCAACCCGCTCGACTGGGAGATCCAGTTCGCGAAGCACGTCGGTCCGCAGCGCGCGCTGACGCTCCGGAAGCTCGGCATCGCCACGGTCCGCGACCTGCTGTGGTACGTCCCGCGCGACTACCTCGATTGGTCGCACGTCTCCACCATCGGATCGCTCGCGCCGGGCGCGCAGTGCATCGTCGAGGGGACGATCACCCGCGTGGAGTCGTTCGGCCGCGGTCGCAGGGGCCTCGTCCTTGTCACGCTGAAGGACGACTCGGGAGAGGGCCTCGTCGCGTGGTTCAACCAGGGGTTCCTGCGCGATGGGCTCGCGCGAGGGATGCGGATCCGAGCCGCGGGGCGCGGGCAGCTCCTTCGCCGCGACGAGCGCGTGGCCCTCGTCTGCGACGCTCAGTCGTTCGTCGAGGTCCACCCGGACCGGCCGCTGCCGGCGCTCCAGCCCGTCTACCCGCTGACGGAGGGGATCGGCCAGAAGGGGCTCCGCCGCATCGTCTGGGAGGCGGTGCGTGCGCATGCGGACCGGCTGGAGGAGGTCCTCCCAGAGGCGCTGCGCACCGCGCGGGGGTACCCGACCGCGGCCGATGCGATCCGCGTCGTCCACGCCCCTGCTGACGCCGCGACGCTTGCCCCCGCACGTGAGCGGCTCGCGTTCGAGGAGCTGCTCCTCTTTCAGCTCGCCCAAGCGCTCCGCCGCCGCGAGCGCGCGTCCGAGCGCGCGCCCTTCCCGCTCCGCATCGACGCGAGGCTGGACGCTCGCATCCGCGCGCGCTTCCCGTTTCCGCTCACGGGCGCCCAGGAGCGGGCGACCGCTGTGCTCCGCAAGGACCTCGCCGGCCCGGCGCCCATGAACCGCCTGCTGCAAGGGGACGTCGGCTCCGGCAAGACCGTCGTCGCACTCTACGCCTGCCTCGCGGCGATCGGGACCGGCGCACAGGCGGCCATCATGGCCCCGACCGAGATCCTCGCCGAACAGCACCTCGCGACCGTCCGCACATTCCTGAAAGGGACGAAGGTCCGGGTAGAACGGCTCCTCGGATCGATGCCGGCGAAGGAGAAGGCCCGGGTTCGCGAGCGGATCGCGAACGGAGACGTCGACCTCCTCCTCGGCACCCACGCGCTGATCGAGGAGAAGGTCCGGATCCCCCGCCTGGCGGTCGCAGTGGTCGACGAGCAGCACCGCTTCGGTGTCCTCCAGCGAGGGGACCTCGTCGCGAAGGGACTCCGCCCGCACGTCCTCACGATGACGGCGACTCCGATCCCGCGGACGCTCTGGATCTCGCTCTACGGCGACCTCGACGTCACCGTGCTTGACGAGCTGCCGCCCGGCCGCCTCCCCGTGAAGACCCTGCTCCGCCCCGCGTCGCATCTCCGAAAGGCGATCCCGTTCATCCAG
>ORJL010994938.1_pt1 | contig 13344 bp, 10 predicted proteins | sample 1779941 | NCBI WGS metagenome assembly ORJL01 (sample SAMEA104232317, study PRJEB22302) | groundwater metagenome | biome: forest; feature: aquifer; material: groundwater | place: USA | collected 2011-08-07 | depth 5.8 m
TACATAAGTCCTCTTATTACCGGTGACAAGTTTGTTTGGAACAATGCTCCAGTTGGATCTCATAGTGCACAACTGGTTATTCTAGATTCTGCCGGCAAGCCGGTAGATTCTGCCTCAAACTCGGTTCTTTTCTATGTGGAGTAATCGTGAGGGTTAAATCTTCGGTTTTGACTCATTTTATTCGCAAACTATATTGACAAAACGGTTTGAAAGTTACATATTTAGATTAGGGACACATTATGGACGCACTAAAAAAGTTGAAAACATACCCGCGAAACGCGTATTTTGTGCTGTGGACAATTATTGTGCTCTTGACGCTTACCGTATTCCTGTTGTCCATGGTTTTGATGAGCAGTGTGATTTAGTCTCCTTAGATTTTCTTAAGTTTAAACCCCTTCTTTAGATTTTGACAAATTTACCAAAAAGGTACATATTTGAATTAGGTGGGTAAATATTTAGTCCACGGGCATTAAATGATGAAGAAAATGGCCGAACAACCGCATCGCTCGAGTGCCGTAATAGCTTTATTCCTTATGTTTTTAACGGTTCCGCTTTCGGCAATGGTGGTTGTTTTTTCGATTCTTGGTTTGGATAGTGATGCGCGGGCGGGGGATCCGACAATCGATATCACCAGCGAGGCTGTCCAAACTATGTACAAATCCGGTGTTCCTCACACAAACAGCCGTGGAGCAATTAGGACCCAGTATGGTACCGACTCCTTTTTCCCAATAGGTTTGTATGGACCAGTGCCTGGTGCTATGGGAACGTTTTCTGGCGGTGGTTTTAATGCGACGATTGCAGGATTTGATTCTAATCTAACAACTATACTTTCAGAAGCGCAGTCAAATAATATTAAAGTCGTATTAAACTCTCAGGACATGGCACATTGTGCGCCAGTTCCTGCCAATTCCACACTTCTTGCCAATAATTTTGGTACATATAAAAATAATTCTAATGTTATAGGTTGGCACCTATTGGATGATACAGATGCTTGTATGGGCCTTAAAATCGTTTCCTGGGATAGGTTTGGTGGTAGCGCCCCGGGGTGGGATAGTACAAACTATGTTGCTTATCTAAATGAAGGCTCGACCCCAAACATTGCTACAAGTATGTGGCATAGTGCGGATATCGTTTATGGTGGTTCGCAGATGCAGGTTTTTCTAACTTCTGCCCAACTTGATCCAGATAAGACCTATACATGGTCGGTAAAGCTTAAGGGTGCAACAACTGTTATCAACCCAACTTGTGTTGAAGCTGGTCTTGCGTATTGCGGGACTTTTTCGACAAGCCTGCAGTCAGTCAGGGATTATATAAACAGCGGGGCAGCATATGGCGGCCAAACAGACCAGGCAATTTTCCATGTAGATGCAGGGCCATTGGATAATGATTGGAAGACAAGATGGCAGGAGGCGGCAAATATTGGTGATGTATCTGTCCATTATAACTACCCTATAACCTCTCCAAATGCATTTTGCGGAACCGGAGGTTTTAATTCAGTTGGGGATGTCGCAGAAATTACAAAGCTACAAACCGCACAGCTTTCTGGTTCGAAGCCTTCATGGTTTGTAATGCAGGATTGGGCGGGTAGTTTTTTCTGTAGTTTTTGGAGGCATCCTGTTAGACAGGAAGCAAGAGCAATGGCATATGCGTCGATTGTAAGTGGGGCAACAGGGCTTTTTCACTTCGTTTATGATAGCGCAGGACTGCGGGAAAGCTGCAGCGAGGGAGTGATTGGTATTTCTGCCAGTACGCCAATCAGCTATCCCGGAAAATGCCTTAATGCGACCTCGCAACAAGTGTCTGAAAGCATTGCCCTTTGGAATGCACTTGCGTCGCCATCAGATGGCATCAACAAGGAAATACATTCACTTGAGCCTATTTTACTTTCTCCGACAGCATCGGAGGCTTATCAGGTATTTGTAGACCAACGACCTATTTCCCAAACGCCTGTGAGAACTGTGCTGAAAAAATATCAGGGGGCGTGGTATCTTTTGGCTGTAAATATAGATAACGCTTCGATAAATACAAAATTTGTTTTGCCCGGGGCATTTAGTCGCGCGGAGGTGTTATTTGAAAACCGTGATGCGGCGTTGTCTGCTAATAACCAAGTCACGGATTTATTTTCCCCGTTTGATGTAAATGTCTATAAGCTGTATCCAAAAAATACTATGGGAAATATGGTTGAGTCCCAGAGACAAGTTTGTGCACTTTACGGGACGAACCAGTCTTCGCTTGGGATTGGTGGAATGGATGGAGGGACAAGCGTTAAAGTTGGGGCAGATTCATTCTTTACATTCGGTGACAATACAAACCTTACCGCCGGTTTATTTTTACCAAACAGTATTGCCAAAACAAACGATACTGACGCCGGGGATTGTATGGCTTTAACCAACAAGACTTCCGGTGGTGTTGCCCAGGCGCTGCTTCCTAAGGTATCCGGTGAACTTTTAGTTTGGCCGGACGGTATGGTTAACACTTCAGCTTCGACGAATTATTTTTATTACATGTCGGTTAGGAGTTGCGTCCAACCGGAGCCATGTGCATCCCAGCCGCTCGGGGCATGGAAAGTAAGGGGCATTGGTCTTGCGAAGTTTGATACTACGAGTTTGAATTCGACCAGAATTGGTAATTGTTCACCTGTTACCGGCTGTCTTTTCTGGAAAGAAGGCGATACCAGTTTTGAGATTGCCGGCGCAACCGCGTACAAACATACGGACGGTTATGTGTATGTATTCTTGAATGAGAGTGCCAATGGTGTATTCCAGGATGCTGTTAGGCTCTCAAGGGTGAGTGTCGGATCCATCGAGAACAAAGCGGCATACCAGTACTGGAACGGTTCCAGTTGGGTTTCTAACATTGCTGATTCTACCAGGATTATGACATTTGCGGGGGGCTTTAATGGGGTATCTATTGCTTACAACAGCGCACTTGGAAAATGGACGGCAATTTACACAACAAATAATTTTAGCGCTGTTAGTATGCGCACTGCCGACAGTATAACCGGTCCCTGGTCAACTGCCGATGAAGTGCTGGTTGATTGTGATAGTGTGTTTGGTGCCGACAAGACGCTGAAGTGCTATTTTGGGAGACAACACCAGCAATTTGAGAAAAATTCCGGCAAAACTATTTATGTCACCTACGCAAACCAAAAGACATATAAGCCATACGTTCATGAAATTGTTTTTAGGACGACGTCTGCCGGTGACAGTGACGGCGATGGCTGTACAGATGCAAAGGAGCTTGGGACAGACCCGGTATTGGGAGGGGATAGGAACCCCAATGACCCTTGGGATTTCTATGACGTAAACGGTGACAAGCGGATTGACCTTTCGGACGTTCTGGATATACTCGGAAAATTCGGTTTGGGGCCGGACAACCCTGGTTACGACCCTAAATTTGACAGGCAGGCACCGGATGGTACAAAGCTATATAAAACGGCGGCGGACAATGACGGTATTGATTTGAGTGATGCGCTTTTAAACCTTGAATCTTTTGGACACGGGTGCGAGTAGCTAATTCTGGGTCGTGCTTGCTGTGTTGACAACCCCATAGTTGAGAGTATAATTTGCCGATATGGCCAGAGGGCGATGGTTAGGATTTAACCGTAGGAGATTGTTGTTGGGTTTGGTATTTACCTTGTTGTTTTGCGCGGTGGTTATATCGTCCCTTTTTTTCAAAGGGTACTTTAAGGAGAAAGAGCTGCCAAGTGATGTGGTAATTGCAAAAGTCATGATGCTGGCGGAGGCCAAAGACTATGAGGGCTGGCCGGCAACGGCAATTCCTCTTAGGCGCGATCAGCAACAAAAAAAAGCGGAGCAATATCCCTTAATTTATGGTGATCTGAGTGGTGATGTGTATGAGGTGAGGTTTTCGCAAGGCGATGGCGGAGTACTATTGCTTTACGACGCGCGCGGTGATAAGATTTTGTCGAAGTTCAACCTACTAGAGTGGAAGCAGTAAAGTGAAAAGGGCAGCAGTTATATTTATTTTGCCCCTGTTATTGTTGTTTTTTGCGGCAGCAAGGTTGACTTTTGCCCAAAGTGCAATCCCCACCATTATTTCCCACCAAGGAAGGCTTTTAAATACTTCGAGCCAGCCGGTGACGACAAATGTCACGGTTGAATTTAAGATTTACGATGTACTGACGGGCGGAACTCAAGTTTGGGCAGAGACGCAATCGATTATGCCTGATTCCTTGGGATTTTATGATACGTTTTTGGGAGGAGTAACTGCTCTGCCGTCTAGCTTACCCAATCCGTCATATTTACAAATCACTGTCCAATCAGAAACACTCACACCACGCCTCCAATTTGGATCCGTGCCGTTTGCGCAAAAAGCGGGGACTTCAGCAATGCTTCAGCGGGTGCGCACTTTTGGAGCCAATTCTGATGGTACAGATGATGGGCTGGTTGCCGGCAGAACAGTAACAATCAATAAGCAACAAGCCAGTTCCTATTTGCGTGTCAGTTATACTGATGTTTTCCGTGCATTATTGACATCATCCGGTACCTATGCCGATGGTAAGTGGAACATTCTTTTTAACAATCAACCCTGCAGTGACCCGGGACCGATTGCGCAGGTTGTATATAATGCTTTGGCTCCTTCTTCATCTCAAATGCTTGATATACATAGATCAGAGACGATCGTTGGTTATTGTAAAGCTGCCGGTGGAACACCGCTCGGTTCCGGTTCGGTAACAATTACCGTGTATGCAGACGGAACACCGTTTAATGAAGCGACCCCCTATGATTTATATACGGGTTGGCCGGGGGTTGGTAATCAATATGTCCTTGAAGCCGAAGAAGCGTTATAAAAGTATACTATGAAAAAGATTTTTGTTTTTCCGGTAATATTTTTAGCAGTTATTGTCTTGGTCGGTGTATTTTTTGCAAAACCTGTTTCGGCCCAATCTCCAATCCCCACCATTATTTCCCACCAAGGCCGTCTTCTAAATGCTTCCAGCCAGCCGGTGACAACAAATGTCACGGTTGAATTTAAGATTTACGATGCATTGACGGGCGGGACACAAGTATGGGCAGAGACGCAGTCTATTACGCCTGATTCCTTGGGATTTTATGATACGTTTTTAGGTGGAGTAACTGCTTTGCCTGCGAGTTTACCGAACCCTTCTTACCTTCAAATTACCGTCCAATCGGAAACGCTGTCTCCCCGCTTGCAATTCGGCGCAGTACCGTTTGCGCAGAAGGCTGGGACTGCTGAAACAGCGAATATTGCGACTTCAGCAAACACTGCTAACTTGGCAAACGATTTAAACTGTACCGGATGTGTGGGGACAGTTGATATTGCTGATGCAACTGTAACGAGCAGAAAGGTCAAACCGATCATAGAAACGATTTTATTGGGTTTCGGAAGTTTCACTTTTCCGCCAGATCCAACTACAGTTCCGGGATCAACAATAAACTTTACTGCAGATGTCCCTTCAAAAATATTAGCCAATTTAACCGTGAGTGTTTATAGTGGTGGTTCGGTTTATGCCGCCCCATTAGTTTGGATCGAGGTTGATGGCGTCGAGCAACAACCCAGGGCATGGAGTCAGGTAGCCGCGTCATTCACTGGAAGTACCAGGTTACAGACCCTTAGTACACATATTATGAGTACGGTGGGTAGCGGAAATCACAGTGTCAGCATAAAAGCTTACGGCGATGGCGATGAAACGCAAATTATCGTACAAGAAGCACGCTTGACTGTCCAAGCATTTGCGCAGTAAGAATAAATAGATGAAAAAGATTTTTGTGACATTAATAACCACGCTATTAATCCTTTTTGGAGTGTTTGTTTTAAATAAATCAGTTTCGGCACAGTCTATCCCCACGATAATTTCCCACCAAGGAAGGTTACTTAATGCTTCGAGCCAGCCGGTGACAACAAATGTCACGGTTGAATTTAAGATTTACGATGCACTGACGGGCGGGACACAAGTATGGGCAGAGACGCAGTCTATTGCCCCCGACAATCTTGGATTTTATGATACTTTTTTAGGCGGTGTGACAGCACTGCCGGCAACTCTGCCCAACCCGTCTTACCTTCAGATTAAAGTCCAATCGGAAACCCTCTTCCCCCGCCTCCAATTCGGTTCAGTACCGTTTGCCCAAAAAGCCGGAGATCTTGATTGTGTCGGGTGTGTGGGGATGAGTGATCTTACAGATGCTGGTGTAACGAGTAGAAAAATGAAACCTACTGTAGAAGATAAATTATTTACTTTTTCATTTTCACCATGTGGAGGTGTTCCAATACCAGAATCAACGATTAACATTAATACAGATACTTCTTCGAAATTGCTAACGTATGTTACTCTTTATGCTGGGAGTAATACCACTAATCCTAATACTGTAGCGGTTTTTTATATTGAAGTAGATGGGGTAGTGCAACAGCCGGCGAATAGTGTTGCGCTGGGAACTTATCCAGGAGCCACGAAGTATGCTTCGATGAATTTACACGCTGTTACAAACGTTGGTATCGGAAATCATACTGTAAGGCTTTGGGGTTGTGCTGCGGGTGATATTGGTTCAATTTTTCTAATTAATAATGCTGCAAGGATTTCCGTTGTTGCGTTTAGCCAATAGAAAAATGAAAAAGATTATAGTTACATTTTCAATATTTTTGGCAGTAGTTTTGGTGGCTGCGGGTGTTGCCTTTGCCGAATCGGCGACGAGTACGAATTATAAGGTGGTAACCGGGGATACGGCGGCCAAGGGTTATGCAAGCAGTACAAATTATAAAGTCTATTCGGTAACAGGGCAGGGAGGTGTTGTGGGGGTTCCTACAAGCAGCAGTTATAAAGTACAGGCGGGGCTGGTGAGGCGTTACGCGACCACAAGTGATTCAGATGGGGATGGCTGCGATGATGTTAAGGAATTGGGAAGTAATCCTGCTCTAGGAGGCCAGCGGGACCCTTATTACCAATGGGACTTTTTTGATGTGAGCGGGGACAAGAGCATAGACCTTACAGATGCTTTGGAAATCTTGGAGCATTTTGGGCAAAATCCTGGCGACCCCGGATACGATCAAAAATATGACAGGGATGCCCCTGATGAGGCTAAACTTTGGAAGACGGTGGCTTCTGCTACCGGAATTGACTTAACCGATGTCCTCGTAAACCTTCAGTCTTTTGGACACGGGTGCGAGTAGGAATTAGAGTGGAACCTACAAATCCTCATGACAACAAAATGGGTTTTTGACATGTCCGATAATTGCTAGTTTACGACGTTCCTGTTCCGTAGAACTTCCGGTTTGTATAGTTTTATTTTCTTTTGACAATTGTTTTTGAGTGGGCCATGATTGGGTTAGATGGGTAACTTTTTTGGTTTTGACGCCTATGGGGCGTTTGACATAAGTACCGTTTACAAACCTGCAGGCGATTTTACAAATGTTGGAGAGTTTGTTTCGGACATACTCGTGTTTTTGGTTTCTGCCGCAGGTGTAATTGCCTTTATATTCATTATTATTGCCGGCCTCAAATTTGTAACTTCCTCCGGCGACCAGAAGAAGCTGGATAGTGCCAAATCTACCATAACCTTTTCGGTAATCGGCATCGCCGTTGTTATTCTGTCGTTTGTCATCATTCGATTTGTCCAGGCATTTGTGGGAACAAACATTAACCTTATGGGTGGGGGAGATTCCGGTTCCGAGCCGCCGCCGCCGGCTCCGTATTGCACTATTACCCCAAGTTCCGTATTGCCAGGTGCCAGTGTGCAAGTTACAAGCCATAACGGGCTTTTTGGCACGATTGGCATGCAGGGGGCATATGGAACACCTGTTTATTCCGCCCTTGGCATATTGCCTGCGGACGGCAGTACTACCATCACTGTCCCTGCGGGTGCTTCGGCCGGCCTTTATGTGGTGAGGGTTGGATTTGGTGTTGGGTGTACACCAAACCTGACTGTTAATTCTGCGCCTGTGCCCTCGTGCAGTTTTAGCCCCGCAACTTTGACGGTCGGCTACAATTTGACCATAAGTTTAAGTAATTTCACATCCGGTAGTCACAATGTCAAAATCGCCGGAAGAACATTTGGAAACGTCATAGATCTCGGTTCGGTATCCGGTTCCAGCGGCTCCGTAGCCGTGCCGACGACTACCGTGGCGCCGCAGGACTATGATGTTCTGGTTAACAACGGGACGGATGTTACATGTTCGGGAATACTGCATGTTGATCCGGTGCCTGCGACATGCAGCTTTAGCCCGGCAACCCTAACTGCAGGCGGCAACTTAACCTTGAGCTTAACTGACTTCACATCCGGCAGTCACAATGTCAAAATCGCCGGAAGAACATTTGGAAACGTTATTGATCTCGGTTCGGTATCCGTCTCCGGTGACACCGTGACCGTGCCGACGACTACCGTGGCACCGCAGGACTATGATGTTCTGGTCAACAACGGGACGGATGTTACATGTTCGGGAATATTGCACGTTGATCCGATACCGCCTTCGTGCAGTTTCTTGCCAGCCACCATTTATGCCGGCGGCAGTTTAACGGTTAACATTAGTTACTTTACTACCGGCAGTCACAGCGTCAAGCTTGAAAATATGTCAGTTGGTACTATCACAGTGATTGGTTCGGTATCCGGCTCCGGCGGCACAGTGACGGTACCGGCGGGAATATCGGCGCCGCAAGCATATACCGTTTTAGTGGACAACGGAATCGACATCCCATGCGTGGGGACGCTTCAGGTTAACCGTGCAATTGAGCTTACGGGCAAAAGCTATTGCAGTGGTTTTGATTCTTATGTCCGCCTGGATTGGACTTCTACCACTTCGGATGCCCAATACAGGGTGGACAAAGATATGTCAGCAGTTACCCTTACAAGCAACAAATATTGGGTATCCGGGATTATGACGGACCAGGGTGCAACGCATAATTACCGGGTTCAAGGTACAACTACCGGTATAAATTCGAACGATGTAAGTGTTAAAAATGCTGTTTGTATTAAGTATGATGCCGCCAGTTCGGCAAGTGCGCCCCTTACTGCCTCCAAGGTTACATGGAGCCACTCCACAGGTCAAAACTCGAATAGGATGTTGTTGGTAGGGGTGAGCCTAAGAGGTTACGGCGGAAGTGTCGCTTCGGTTTTCAGCGTGACTTACGGCGGCAGTCCGTTATTTGGCGGCAGTGCACTGACCAAGGTTGGCAGTTATAGCATACGCCACAATTCGAGGGTAGAACTTTGGCGACTGGTAAACCCTGCAAGCGGTGCAAGAAATATTGAGGTGACGCTGAGCGGCACCGGAACGTCATTTATTACGGGGGCAACTAGCTGGTCAGGGGTACACCAAACGACACCGGTTGGGGAATTCGCCTCGAATGGTGCGAATGATTTTTGGACTAACTTACCGAGTGTTAATGTTGCAAGCGAGGATGGTGAATGGGTTGTCGATGTTGTTTCCACGCCATATTCCCTTTCTGATCCGATCCCTGTTGCAGGAGGTGGGCAGACACAGCGTTGGAATTTGTACGGTCCCGACGAGATGAGGGGTTTTGGAAGCAGTAAGCCGGGTGCCGCGCCAAGCGTTCCCATGTCCTGGACGACAAAACCGGAGGACTGGTCGATCGGGGCTGTTTCGATTAAGCCGACAAATTAGTGGGATTTATTGTGGACATTTGTTATTCGGACTGAGCCGGGGTAAGAGATGCGTTTTAATTCCAGTATTACATTTTAACCATTTAACAATGTAACAGTGTAACAATGTAGCAATGTAACCTATTGACAATGGGTAATTTTTGTTTGTATTGTTAAGTTAGGTAATGAATATTGTTGAGAGAGCTTCGGTTGTGAATAAGTGGTTTGCCCGCGACCCTAATGACCACAGGTATGTGTTTTTGATGCTGGTTATGGGCTTGGCTGTTTTAATCCTTCCCCTGACTGGGCTTTTTGTTATTACCAACAATCAATCGACTCAGATTAGTGCCCAGCTTCCGAGTGTGGATGAGAGTGGATCCGGAGCGTCTTATCCTTGCGGAACAGAATGTGTCAATATGGATGTTTCATGGACAAGACCGGCCGGATATGCACAGTTTGTAGACGCGAAAGGTAAAACTGTCAGCTGTACGAGTGCGGATTTGAGCTGTACGGCAAGCGGTGTGTTTACTCCTAATTCAGTCGTCAATTATTCGGTAAAAGTTAAGGATGCAAAGGGTGCCGTTATTAAGATGGGGACGGACACAGTGACCCCTAAGAAAACAGCCTCTGCAAGCTGGAGCTGGACTTATGCTGTAGCGGTTTTCCCGTCTACTTATGCAGATTGTATTCAGGCGGGGACTAAGAACGAATGTTCTACAAAAGTTGTGACGAATGATAATTCCCAAAATTCTGTTGTGTTTAGTAATTTGCGTGCGGGGACGGAATACATGGTTTATGTTTGCGCACCAAACTGCGGCGAGGGGACTGCATTTGTGGTGAAAAAACAGGTAACGCCATCTCTGCCTGCGGCATGCGTATTTGCACCCACAACATTAGTTGCCGGTAGCCAGTTGGGGATAATTACAAACCGTTTTAAGACGGGTGATAGGCCCGTTAAGATTGCCGGAAGGACATTTGGCAATGTGGTTAGTGTAGGTTCTATCCCGTATACCGGTGGATCTGTGACTATCCCGACAACCGTGCCGGCGCCACAACAGTACGATGTCCTTGTAAATAACGGTACTGATGTAACCTGCACCGGTATTCTGCAGGTAAATCCGGCAAGTATAGTGGCCGCAAAGTGCGGACTAGGTAGCACCTCAGTTGTTGCCGGCCAAAATTTAGGCTTTGGGTATGACGGATTTACCGCAGGCCAGAAGATATTCATTTGGGACGGCGGTGTGAACAGGGTGGATTTGGGAACGACCTTAAGTGGTTCACAGCTGGTTAGTTTCACAATTCCTTCCAGTACACCAGCTGGAAGGTATGGCGGCTTTATTGAAAATGTTCCTAATGACAGTGTTGTATGCGGGTCTGTAACAGTTTCCGTACCAACTATTTCCTGCACGTACGATTACAACAAGGATGGCAAAGTAGACAGTGCAGATGTGGATATATTAAATAGCCACTTCGGTGAGTCTGTTGCAACCAGTCCTAACTCGAAGATATATGACTTGGACGGAAATGGGGAAATAGATCTTAATGATGCTCTTCTTCTGACGGCTAAATTTGGCACTTGCTAGTCTGCGATACTTTTGACAATTATCCCTGAATGATTCATGATCAAGCGAGATGGATAGTTTTTTTGGTTTTAGTGCCCATGCGTTTGACATAAGTACCGTTTACAAGCCTGCCGGCGATTTTACAAATGTTGGAGAGTTTGTTTCGGACATACTCGTGTTTTTGGTCTCCGCCGCAGGTGTAATTGCCTTTATATTCATCATTATTGCCGGCCTCAAATATGTGACTTCCTCCGGTGACCAAAAGAAGCTGGATAGTGCCAGATCTACCCTAACCTTTTCGGTAATCGGTATTACCGTTGTTATTCTGTCATTTGTAATCATTCGCTTTGTCCAGGCATTTGTAGGAACAAACATTAACCTTATGGGTGGAGGAGATTCGGGTTCCGGTTTACCGCCGTCTACTGGTGCAAGGTGCGGGCTGGCCAGCAGCAGTGTTGTTGCAGGTGCAAATTTAGGTTTTGGGTATGATGGGTTCACCGCCGGCCAAAAGATATTCATATGGGATGGCGGTGTGAACAGGGTGGATTTGGGTACAACCTTAAGTGGCCCACAATTAGTTAGTTTCACAATTCCTTCCAGTACTCCGCCGGGCAATTACGGCGGTTTTATTGAAAATGTCCCCAACCCGAGCGTCCCATGTGACCCAGTAACAATTACTGCACCGGTGGCCGCTCCATGTCCGCATGATTACAATGGTGATGGGGTTGTGAGTGAAGCAGATGTGATTATACTTTTGGGATATTTTGGGTTTTATGCGCCTGCGGGAAGTGGTTTGGCGATATATGATTTGAATAGTGATGGTGTAATTGATAACAGTGATGCGCTTATCCTTGCAGGTGAAATCGGCACTTGCTAGTTAACTCTCCTGATTTGTTGCCTTGTGGTTTTTGTAGCGTATAATTTTGTGGCGGGCATGAGGAAGTTATTTTTTAGTTTTGTGGTCTTGTTAAGCTTGGTCTTTTTATGGACACGGGCGGATTTTGGTGAGGTCGATAAAAAGCCTGAAAAGCAGGAAATCCTGCGGTTTGCACTTGTTTCTGACAGCGAAAACGACAACAGTAATTTACAAAAAGCGCTAACAGGTGCTAAGGATGCGGGTGCAAGTTTTGTAATTGGGCTGGGGGATTGGACGCAGTTGGGTATGTTGGACGATCTTATCCGGGCGAAGGAAGTGTTTGACGCGTCGGGTCTGGAATACTTTGTTACCGCCGGTGACCGCGACCTTTGGGACAGCCGTGATAAGGGAGAGCCTACACTTTTGAACTTCAACGCAGTATTTGGGAAATCTTCCCATGTGATTAACAAAGGTGAGGTGAGGTTAATTATTGTTGACAATGCGGATATCTATAAAGGAATAAGCGATGTGGAATGGGAATTATTGAATAAGTTTTTGGGCAATGGTAAAGAAGCCGGTGTGGAAAATAAGCTTGTGGGTAAATCTGATACTGATGACTTAACCCAATCCCCAAACCGGCATCCTAACCCTGACCCAACCGCTAAAATTGCTGCCACCACTCAATTAGTGTTTGTCTTCGCGCATAAGACGCCGTTCCATCCGCAAAGTGCGCATATTATGGGGGCAGATAATTCGGAGGTTAGTGAGCAGGCAAAAGAATTTATGAAGGTGATGGAAGATGCCAAAATTGACGGGTTTTTTAGCGGGGATTTGCACTTCTTTGCTGGATTTAATTCCCCGGGTGGTGTTAAAATCACAACCGTTGGTGCTACCAGCGCCGAGCGGAATTTTCAGGGACCGAGATATGCGATAGTGACTGTGTACAATGACTATTCGTGGGAAGTGGAGGATAGGGAGGTAGAATAGATTGCTAGATTGCTAGATTGCTGGGTAGATGTCTTTTAAGCTGATTTAACAATTTAACAATGTAGCCATGTAACAATGTAACAATGTCTCAGTCTGATTTTGAAAAAATTACTTTAAAGAACGGTTTGCGGATTGTTTTGGCGCCCTTGACGTCTGTAATGTCTGCCACGGCAATCGTGATGTGCGGTGCCGGAAGCCGCTATGAAACAAAGCAAACCAACGGAATTTCCCACTTTTTGGAGCATATGTATTTTAAGGGGACCAAGAAAAGGCCGACCGCTATGGATATTTCTCAAAGTCTCGATGCAATCGGTGCCGATTACAATGCGTTTACTGGTAAAGAGGAAACCGCGTACCACATAAA
>ORJL011260038.1_pt1 | contig 13344 bp, 9 predicted proteins | sample 1779941 | NCBI WGS metagenome assembly ORJL01 (sample SAMEA104232317, study PRJEB22302) | groundwater metagenome | biome: forest; feature: aquifer; material: groundwater | place: USA | collected 2011-08-07 | depth 5.8 m
GGCGACCTTGTGGAGGGTGACGGCACCGGGTGTTCGAAGAAAGTCTCCTGGGTCCCGACTCAGCGAGCAGCTCAGCGTGTCGCTACGGACGAAGGGAGCGCGACACAGGCCGGCGCGACTGGCGCGCCGGCCGCGCCCGCGGCGCCGCGCGCGGCGGCGGGGGGGAAGACTCGTCAGAGCTGTCGCCAGTCGCCGAGGCTTGACAACGCCCGCCGGGCCCTGGTAAGAGGGTTCCATGTTCCACTCGCTGCGTTGGCTATCGCTCCTGGCCCTGTGCGCGTTCCTTGGCGCGCACGCGGTGCCGACATTCGATTCCGCCGGCTGCGCCACGCACGCCACGGAGGCGAGCCACTCCTGCGCGTGCGATATGGAGCACGACGGCGACTCCTGCGCCTGTTGCCCTGCGGGAGGCGAAGCCCCGACCGGCGCCGCGCTGATTCGCGCGATGCGGTGCAACGACTCCCCGCCCGCAGTCGCGAGCGCTCCGAAGGCCTCCGACGACCTGATCTGCGGGAGCGTCCGCGTCCTGGCGGACTCCGACCTGGGACGGCTGCAATTCTCCCATCCGGACAGCGAGCCCGCGAGTCGGCCTGCCCCGCCGCCGACCCCCCCCCCCCGGTAGGCCTTCCGTCGCCGGAGCGCCGCGCCCCTGCAGGTCCTCCTTGATCTCGGATCGGCGGATCCCCACGCGCGCCCCGCTCGGCATCGATGGCATGTGCCCAGGTTCCGGGACGAATTTCGGGGCTCAACCCATGCTCTCCATCTTCAGGTCTACGATCGCCCGATGGGCGATCCTGATGCGATTCCGCCATCGGCCTGCGCGTCCGAGTTCCGCAGTGCCCCCGCCTCCCGCCTTGGGCCGCCGAAGATTCGCTGGCGGACGTGTGGCCGGCGCGGTTTCGTCCTTCGCCATTCACTTCGCCCTGCTCGCGATCGCGGGCTTGGTCACCGCTCACACCGTGGAAAGGTCTCCGGATCCCGCACCGACCCGGCTGGTGGTGCAATCCGGGCCGGAATGGAAAATCGAAGTCGCGCGCGCCGAAGAGCCCCAGCCGGTGCCGCCCGCAAGCGACGAGTGGGTGCGCGAGGAGGTCCGGTGGGACGGGTGCGACCCCGCGCTGGAGGACTTGCCGCCGCCCACCCCGGAACTCGCGCAGCCGAAGCGCGACCCGCCGGCGGAGGACTGGGCGCCCGACACGCGCGGCGACCGCTTCGCCGACGGCATGGCGTCCCTTCGTCCGCGCGCCGATACCGGAGGCGGGATGGGCGCAGGCGGCGGCGGCGGCGGCGGCGGCCGCTGAGCGGGACGCGCGGGGTCCGGCGGCGGGAGCGGCCCGGTCGTCGCGAGCCCGGCGATCGGCGACGGGATCGGACGGACCCGATCCGGAACCGGCGCGACCGCACGGCCCGGCGGTCCCGTCGGCAAGTGTCCGCCGAAGGTGATCGAGGGCAGCAACCCGCCCCCCGCCTACCCAAGAAAGTCCCGCCAGAAGGATGAGCAGGGGCAGGTCGTGCTCACCGTCTGGGTGGACGAGGAAGGGAACCCGGTGAAGATCGAGATCAAGACCTCCTCAGGCTTCGAGCGGCTGGACGAAGCTGCCGTGGACGCGGTCGGCGACTGGCGCTTCGACCCGGCCCGGATCGGCGCCCAGGCGGCCAAGGGGATCGTGGACGTCACCATCCGATTCGTCCTGGAGGACCCGCCGACCAGGTGAGCGGGAAGGCGAAATGACGCGATTCGGTCGTTCCCTCGCCGCGATCCTCGTCGCGTGCGCCTTCGTGTCCGCGCAGGCCCTGCCGCTGATCTCCGTCGAAAGCTGTCCCGCAGCGACCCGCCATTCCTGTCCCTGCGGCATGGACCCCTCCGAGGACGGGTGCTGCTGCTCCACGAATCCGACCGCCGCCGCCGGGTGCTCCCTGCGACCGGCCGACTGCGGCAGCGGTACACGCGATGTTCTGCCGAACGCGGGAAGCGATCTGTTCGTGGATCTCGCGCCTCCCGAGCCCGCGTTGACCGCGACCCGCCTCGCCGCCCACTTTCTTCCCGCGGAACCAGGCGCGCCACCCGTTCCGCCGCTCCCGCCTCCCCGCCTGCGCCGCTGACGGCAGAGGTCGGGTTTCCCCATCACGCTCCGCGCCCGTGCTCGCGCTTCGGCGTGTCCTCCGCCATCCCCGCCCGAGCTTCCGCACCGATCATGACCCTGAGTCGGACGACGATCCCATGCTCTCTCCTCGCGTCATCGCCTCGCTCCTGCTTGCCGGGCTCGTGCTCTGGGAGCCGGCACCTGCACGGGCGCAGGCCAAACCGGTCAAGCCCGAAGACACCGCCGGTCCCGCCGCTTCCGAGCCGCCTGCGAATCCGTCAGGCGACTCCGGATCCGCCGCCCCGAAGGGCGTCGCAGAAGTAACCGTCACCGCGGCGAAGGAAGGCCCGCCCCCGGAGCCCGACTACGTCGAGACGCCATTCGCGGGGCTCAGCGAGAAGATCTCCCAGGACGACCTGCGCCGGTTCAACGCGCCCAACGTGGGGGACTCGGTCAAGTATCTCCCAAGCGTGTTCGTCCGCAAACGCTACATCGGCGACCGCAACGGCGTCATCGCCATCCGCGGCAACAGCGAGTTCCAGACCGGGCGCACCCTCGTCCTCGCGGACGGCGTGCTGCTCAGCGACTTCCTGCAGAACCAGTTCAACGCGCCTCCGCGCTGGGACCTGGTCGCGCCGGAGGAGATCGAGTCCTCCGAGGTCCTCTATGGCCCGCACTCGGCCATCTACTCCGGGAACTCGCTCGGCGGGACGGTGTTGCTGCGAACCCGGCTGCCGGATGGGCCCCGGCTTTCCCTCCAGTCGAGCGGATTCATCGAGCACTTCGAAATGTACGGGACCGACGACGAGTTCGGCGGGTTCAAGAACTTCGTCTCGTGGGGGAACCGGATCGGCAGGTTCGCCTACTACTTCTTCTACAACCGGCTGGAGAGCGACTCCCACCCGATGACCTACAACGGAGTGACCGCGCTGCGCCGCCCGGTGGCCGAACGGCGACTGACGGGCGTCTTTCCCGACCACGACCAACGAGGAGCCGATCGCTTCATCGTCGGCTCCACCGGGCCGCAGCACGACGAACACCAGACCCTGAAGGCCAAATTCGGGTACGAGTTCACGCCCGACCTGCGCGCCCGGTTCACCGCGGCCTTCCTGCGTTCGGACGAGGATCGGAGCGAGCCCGAGAACTACCTGCGCGACGCCGCGGGCAACCAGGTCTTCTCCGGGACCGGCCAGTTCAACGGCAGCGCCTTCACCATCACCCCGGGGAACTTCAGCGTGGAAGAGCGCAAGCGCGAGGACGTTCTCCTCGGCCTCACGGTGGAGGGGAAGATCGCGGGCGAATGGGGCTTCGAGACCACGGGGTCGTGGTACTCCTTCGTCAAAGACGACCGGGCGCAATCGAACCGGAACCCGAAAGACCCGCTCTACACCCTGGCCGGGCAGGTGAGCCACTTCGGCGACACCGGCTGGATGACCTACGATTTCAAGGTCGGAACGCGCAAGCTGTTCGGGGAGGACGCGCTCCGATTCTACACCGGGTACCACTTCGACCAGTACGATCTCGAGTTCAAGCAGTTCGCTTCGAACGACTGGAAAAGCTACGCGCGCGATCGCCTGATCAACGCGAACGGCGGGACGACCCGCACCCATGCGCTCTACGCGGAGCTCGAGTGGGAGTTCCTCGACGGGCTGGCCGCGCGCGCCGGAGTGCGCCAGGAATGGTGGGAGGCCGAGGACGGCTTCCTGAGCAACGGCGTGCGCAAGGCGAACCATCCCGACCGCGAATTCACCGAGCCCTCGCCCAAGTTCTCGCTCTGCTGGACGCCGGAGGACCGGTGGCGCATCCAGCTCGCCCTCTCGCGCGCGGTGCGTTTCCCGGTGGTGAGCGAGTTGTTCCAGGGCAGCGTCAACCCCGCGACCGGCGACGTGGCCAACAGCGACCCGGGCCTCGAGCCGGAGGACTCCTTCTCCAAGGCGCTCGAGATCACGCGCATTCTGGGGGACGAGGACGGCCGCGCCACGCTCTCGTTCTTCGAAGACGACGTCCGCGAGGCGATCTTCCGGCAGACGGGGGTGGTGGACGGCGCCACGATCACCAGCTTCCAGAACATCACCCAGGTGCGCACCCGCGGCGTCGAACTGTCGCTCGAGGAGAAAGGGCTCGTGCTCGAAGACCTCGACCTGCGGATCAACGGCACGTATATCGACGCGGAGATCGAGAAGAACGTCGGGAACACCTCGGTGGAGGGAAACCAGTTCCCGCGCGTCCCGGACTTCCGCGCCGGTCTGCTGGCGACGTACCACCTCACGGACCAATGGGACGTCTCCCTCGGCGGCCGGCACCAGGGACGCCGGTTCGGCGACCTCGACAACCAGGACAAGAACGGGCGGACGTTCAACGGACAGAGCAAGTTCCTGGTGTTCGACTTCAAGACCTCGTGGGAATTCGGCCCGGGCAAGAGCATCGGATTCGGCATCGACAATCTGCTCGACGAAGACTACTTCGCCGTGCACCCGTTCCCGCAACGCACGTTCTTTCTCGAAGGCGAGTGGAGGTTCTGATGTTCCGGCTGAGACGGACAATCGTTCGCAAGCATTCGCAGGGACTCCGGTCGGCGTCTCGGGGCTGGCTCGCCGGGCTGCTCGCACTCTGCGTGTGGTTCCGCTGCGCGGCGGATGCGCAGGCCGACGGTCCCCCCCCCGCGCCCGAGCCCTCGAGCCCTCACGTTGAGGCGCCGGGACCGCTGCTCGGATTCGACGTGTTCGTGGACGGGGAGGCGATTCACCTCCTGCTCGAGGTGCCGGGCGACGCGCCGGAGTCGGCGCAGGCCGTCCACCGGGTCTCGCGCGATGGCGGACGGACCTGGAGCGCTCCGGTCCGCGTGGATCAGGGCGCCGACGTGCCGCTCCGGGTCAAACACGGCTCCGAGCCGCAGCTTGCCTTCCGCGGCGAGACCGGCGTGGCCGCGTGGACCGCGATCGGCACCGGGTTCATGAAACGCGGCCCGGCGACGGCGGCCTGGACCACCGACGGCGGGCGCACCTGGAAGCCCGGTCCGCCGCCCTGCCCGACCGGTACCCGCAATTCCCAGGCATTTCTCGACCTCGCCGTCGATGCGGGCGGCCGCTTTCACCTGGTCTGGCTCGACGGGCGGACCGACCCGCGGACGTCGTATTCGGCTTCGTCCACCGGACCCGATGCGGGTTGGTCTTCCCCCTCGGTGATCGACGGCGCGGCGTGCGCCTGCTGCTGGAATCGGCTCACGGTGGGCGGCGACGGCTCGGTGTACCTGGCCTACCGCGACGACGTGCCGCGGGACATGGGCGTGGCTGTGTGGGAGCCTGCGGGCGCAGCGTGGCGATCCCTGGGACGCGCGGGCGCGTTCGACTGGCGGGTGGACGGCTGCCCCCATGTGGGCGGCGGCATCGTCGAGTCGCTCGGCCCTCGCGGATGCACGCTCCACGCGGTGGTCTGGACCGCGCGCGAAGACGCGGTCGGGTTGTATCTGGTGAGTTGCGCCCCGGACCGGGGCGTGTGGACTGCGCCGGTGCGGATCGGCTCGAAGACCGCAAAGCACGCGGACCTCGCGTTCGCGGGCGGTCGCCTGGTCTGCGCCTGGGACGCGTGGATGGCGCCGGACGACCCATCCGCGGTGTTCGTCGCGGAATCCGCCGACGGCGGAGCCACCTGGTCCGAGCCGATGCGCCTGTCGCCGCCCGGGATCGCGTCGAGCTTTCCCCGGGTGGTCCGGGTCGGCGGGCGCCGCCTCGTTTTCTTCGCGCGCGAGGATCCGGGCGGTGCGCGACTCGAGGGACCCGTGGATTCCGCGCTCGCGGGGAGTGGAAAGCGGGAGTGACCCGGCGGTCGGAGGATTCATGCGCGGGCCGTCCTCCGAATCCGTCCGGAGCAATTCCGATTGCGGAAGAGACGCTGAGGAGATGCGGCGCGCCGCGGGATCGGTCCCCTCGCGGATGCTCAGCCCGTGGTTCGGAGTCGGGCACCCGATCGCGATGGCCAGAATCGCGGGGAACCACCACGGGATGCTCGGGATGACATGCTGCACCACTTCCCGAATCGCATTCCGAGCGCTATCCTGGTCCCGCGTGCATTCCGCGGAGCGTTCCATGGCGACCGATCCCGGCCTGGCGAGCCTTTTCCGCTTCCTCGTCCTCTCGACCGCGCTGCGCCTCGGCAGGACCGGATTTGCGATCGACACCTCCGGCTTCGACGGCGCGGTGAACTTCGAGATCACGGGGGAGGGCGGCGGGACGTGGCACTGCGTGCTCGCGACCGGCTACATGCGCCTGCACTCGGGGCCTCATCCCAAGCCGCTCGGCACCGCGCGCGTCTCGGTGGAGGATTTCTATCGGCTGCTCACGCGCCAGACCAGTTGCGCCTCCGCCGCGATGTCGGGACGGCTTCGCGTCGAGGGGGAGGCGTTCGCGGGGGTGAACTTCGGCGCGATGTTCGAACAACTGCGGGCCGCGCGCGACCTGCCCTGGCCTTCCGGGGCGATCGCGCGCTGGTGGATCGACGGCGCGGTGAAGCGCTTCGCATGCGGGCAGAATCCGTGAAATCCGCGTAATCCGTAGTTGGGTCCTCCTCGCCCCTCCAGGATTGTGACTCGGGAATCCGTGGCGGCGTCCGCCGCATGGGAGCTGTGCCGATGAAGTTCTCGCTTTTCTTCGAGGTCCAGATCGCCGGCCCGACTCCGGAAAAGGAGCGCCAGGCGTTCCACGACTGCGTCGCGCAGGCGGTCCTGGCCGACGAACTCGGCTACCACGGGATCTGGGCGGTGGAGCACCACGGGCTGTACGAGTACGCACATTCCTCGGCGCCCGAGGTCTTCCTCGCGTTCGTCGCCGCGCGCACCAAGCGGATCCGCATCGGCCACGGGGTGACGCTGACTCCGTTCCGCTACAACCACCCGATCCGCATCGCCGAGCGCGTGGCCACACTCGACATCCTCTCGGGCGGACGCGTGAACTGGGGCTCGGGCAAGAGCTCCAGCCTGGTCGAGCAGGTGGCTTTCGAGAACGACATCCCGGCGCTCCACGCCCAATGGCTGGAGGCGCTGGAGATGATCCCGCGCATGTGGCAGGAGCCGGTCTTCGAGCACAAGGGCAAGTACTACAAAGTCGCCCCGATCCAGGTGGTGCCCAAGCCGGTGCAGCAGCCGCACCCGCCGATGTTCGCCGCCTGCTCCAAGCCGGAGTCCGCGGTCGCGGTGGGCGCGCTCGGTCTGGGCGCGCTGAATTTCGCGATCGGCAACGACCAGTACCTCGAGCAGAAGATCGCCAACTATCGCAAGGCCGTGGCCGGAGCCGCGCCGAAGCACTACCAGAAGAACGACCACTTCGCGGTGACCCCGGCCGCGCTGGTCCTGCCCGACGACCGCAAGGCGTGCGAGCACGGGTTCCGCGGCGCGCGGTTCTTCTCGGAAAGCCTGTCGGCTTACTACTTCAGCGGCCGGCGGCCGGTCGGGCCGCTCGACGTCCCGCGCGACTTCCTGCCGGAAGGCGAGCTCGAGGAGATCCGGCGCTTCCGCAACGGACCCGACTCCCCCTTGCTCGCGGTGATCGGGGATCCCTCCGCGGCGTGCGAAGCGGTGGCGCGCTTCCGCGAGGCGGGGGTGGACGAAATCATCCTGGTGATGCAGATGGGCACCGTCCCGCACGAGCTGATCCTGCAATCGATCCGCACGTTCGCCGAACAGGTAATGCCGCGCTTCGTCTGAGATGCGCCCGCGCCAACCGCACGGCGACGGGCGGTCGGCCGGGACTGAGCGAAAGGTTCACCCGCGTGTCCACGCTGCTCGACTCGGGACTGGGACGCCTGCTCGTGGAGCGCCGGCTGCTCACGCCGGCGCAACTCGACGAGGCGCTGCGCGAGGCCGGCGCGGAGCAACCGCCGCGCGCGCTCTCGGAGGTCGTGATCGCGCGGGGTTGGCTCGATCGGGCGCAGATGGCCGAGACCCTCACCCTCCACGAAGCTGCGCAGGCCACGGAGCGCCTGGCCGCGGGTGGCGGGGGCATGGCGGCCCCCACCATCGTCGATTCCGCCGCGGCATCCGCCCCTGCCCTCGAGCCGGGACGCCGCTTGGGCGAGTACGAAGCGGTCGAGGTGATCGGTCGCGGCGGCATGGGCGTGGTCTACAAGGCCTGGCATCCGGGCTTGAAGTGCCACTTCGCGGTCAAGGCCCTGCACGGCGGCCATCGCGCGACCGGCGATTCGGTCCAACGCCTGAGGCAGGAGGCCCAGGTGCTCGCGCGGCTTCGCCATCCGGGCATCGTGGGTGTGAACGACGTGTGGGAGGAAGCGGGCGCCACCTACCTGGCGATGGATTTCGTCGCGGGACGCTCGCTCGACGCGCGCGTCGCCGAGGGCCACGTGGCCGCGGCCGACGCGATCCGCTGGACCGGAGAGATCGCGGAGGCGATCGCCCACGCACACGAAGGCGGGATCCTCCACCGCGACCTCAAGCCGGCCAATGTGCTCCTGGATGCCCATGGACGCGTGAAAGTCATGGACTTCGGACTGGCGCGCATCGTGGACGCCGGCGAGGCGCGGGTCACGCGCACCGGCATCCTCATGGGCACGCCCGCGTACATGAGCCCCGAGCAGGTCGAGAGCGGGATGGGAGCGGTCGACGCGCAGAGCGACGTCTACCAGGTGGGGGCGATCCTCTATGAGCTGCTCACCGGCCGCGCACCCTACGAAGGCGACGGCTCGATGGCGATCCTGATGCAGGTCGCGCGCGACGACCCGCGGCCGCCGCGCACGCTGCGGCCGGAGATCGATCGAAACGCCGAGACCGTCTGCCTGCGGGCGATGTCGCGCGAACGGCGCACGCGCTACGCGAGCGCCCGCGCGCTGGCCGAGGACTGCCGCCGCTTCCTGGCGGGCGAGCCGATCCGCGCGAGCCGGCCGCCCGCGTGGGAAAAGGCCGTGCGCTGGACGCGCCGGCACCGGGCCCTGGCCGCCCTCGCGACCGCGATCCTGCTCGCGCTCGCGGCGGCGGGAGGCTCCACCCTGCGCGCGCGGACCGTGGAGCGCGAGAAGGCGGATCTCGAGGCGCAGGTGCTCCGCGCGCTGCGCATGCTGGCTCTGACCCATCTCGAAGCCACGCTCATGGTCCGCCGCGTCGGCGGCAGCCTGCGGGAAGCCGAGGCTCGGTTTCTCGGGCCGCTCGAGGAGGCCGCGCACGAGGCCGAGCGCAAGCTCCCCACGCTCGCCGAGCCGCACTACCACCTCGGGGTCATGTACCGCGCGCTCCTCCGCTTCGACGACGCGGCGGCACAGCAGGAGACGGCCAGCGCGAAAGACCCGACCGACCCGCGCGTGCTCTACGAACGCGCGATCCTCGCCGCCCACCGCTATGGCCAGCGCCTGGCCCGGCTTCGCGAGGTCTGGTCGCGGGCCGAGGGCCGACGCCTCGCCGTGGGCGGACGTATCGAAAGCGGAGACGCGGCCCGGGCCGACGCGCGCTCCCGACCGACCGACGACGCCCTCGCGGCCGCCGATTCCGAGGCGCGGGCCCTCCACGCGCGCATCGTCGCCGACCTCGAGCGGCTCGAGCCCCTCGCCGCTCCAGCGGGCTTCCCCGCCGCGATGCTCGCCTGCGCACGCGGCATATTCCTTTCCCACTCGGCCGCCGCCGACCAGCGCACCGGGGCGATCGACCTGCTCGAGAGCGCCGTGCGCGCGGACTCGAGCCTCGAGGAGGCCCACGAGCGGCTCGCCCAGCTCCACCTCGGCCGCGACGACTTCGCGCGCGCGATCGAGGCCTTCACGCGCGCGATCGCCGCCGACAAGGGCTTCGTCCCGTTCTGGCTCGGTCGCGCCGAGGCGCAGCTCACCTGGGGGCTGAGCGAGTTCGGGCACGGAGCCGACCCCGCGGACCGTTTCCGCGCCGCGGAATCGGACCTCGACCGCGCCATCGAGCTCGATCCGGACTCGCCGATCGGATGGAGCAGGCGCGGCAAACTGCGCAACGACCGCGCGCTCGCCGTCGAGCGGGGCGGCGGGGACCCCGCGCCCGACTATCGGTCGGCGATCGAGGACTATACGAAGGCGCTCGCGTTGGACGCGAAGACCGCGGAGACCTGGCGGCGGCGCGCCAACTCGCACGCCGACTGGGGCCTGTATGACTTCTGCCGCGGCATCGACCCGCGGGCCGAGTGGCAGGCGGCTCTGGTGGACTATGCGGAGTCGCTCCGCCTGGGTCCCGGCGACGGCGAGACCTGGATGGACCGGGGCAACCTGCGGATGAACTGGGCGGCCTGGACGCAAGGCCAGGGCGGGGACCCCACTTCGCTCTATCGCGAGGCGGAAGCCGATGCGGGGGAGTCGCTCCAGCGCGATCCATCCGTTCCCGACGCCTGGATGTGGCGCGGAATGCTGCGCAGCAACTGGGGGGTGTATCATGACCAGGCCGGGCTCGACCCGATCCCGCTGTACGAAGCCGCGGCCGGGGACTTCGCCAAGGCACTCGAGCTGCAATCGCGCTTCGCCAAGGCGTGGATGTGGCAGGGAAACGTCTCGCTCAATCGCGGCCTGTACGACCAGATGCGCGGGCGCGATCCGGAGCCGTGGTACGACCGGGCGGTGACGGACCTGACGCGCGCGATCGAGCTCAATCCCGCGCTGGCGGAGGCCTGGACGATGCGGGGTCGGGTGCAAACGCACCGCGGGGTGTGGTGGGAGGTCACGGGCCGCGATCCCGGCCCGGTGTACGCGCCGGCGATCGCCGACTTGGGAAAAGCCCTCGACGTCAACCCGTCATACCATGACGGATGGATCACCCGAGGGATGGCGCGGGTGAACTGGGGAATCTACCGATACCGCAGGGGCCAGGACCCGACTGCGCTCTGGACCGAGGCGGTCGCGGACTATGGGCGCGCGGTGGAGATCAACCCCGGGGCGGCCGAAGGGTGGATGCGCCGCGGCAAGGTGCGCAGCAATCTCGGCGTCTACGCGCAGGAGCACGGGGCGGACGCGGCCCGGTTCTACCGCGACGCGGTCGCCGATTACGAGAGGGCGGGGGCCCTGAACCCGCGCGCCGCCGAGGTGTGGTCCAACCTCGCGATGGCGCGGATGAACTGGGGCAACGCGCAGGTCGGCACGGAGAATCCGGGGGGAGGCGTCGCGCCGGGGGAAGAGCCGGAATCCCTTTACGCGGGCGCCGTCCAGGCGTATGAGAAAGCGCTTCTCCTGAATCCGCAGTTGGTGCAGGCCCGGGTGGGGCTCGCCGTTGCGCGGGTCAATTGGGGGCGCGTGGTGCACCGGCGCGGCGGCGATCCGACGGGTCAATGGGATGCGGCGATCACGGACTACGGCCGGGCGGCGGAGCTCAACCCGCGGTCCGCGGAGATCTTCGAAGGACGTGGGACGGTGAAGACCTGCGTGGGGGAGTGGCGCACGCGCCACGGTGGAGACGCGCGCGCGATCCTGCTCGAAGCGGTCGAGGACTTCGGAAGGGCGTTGGCGCTCCATCCCAAGAACGCGGAAGCCTTCTGGCGCCGCGGCCTGGCGGAGACCGCGCTCGCGCGCTGGGCCGATGCGGTAGCCGATTTCGAGGCCGCGCTCGCGCTCAATCCCGAGTGCGGCCCGGCCTTCGCTCGGGCGCTCGACGAAGCCCGGCGCCGGATGCGGGAGAAATGAGGGACGCGAGATGCTCAAGCTGTTCACCGACCGGGCGCGCCACGTGACCTGCCTGGCTGCCGAGGAATCCCAGGTCCGCCGGCACGACTTCGTGGGGTCCGAGCACCTCTGGCTGGCGATGGTGCGCGAGGGCGGCGGCCTGGCGGTCCGGATCCTCCAGGACCTGGGCGTCGACATCGCGCGCTTTGCCGAGGAGGTCGCGCACTCCCTGCCGCCCGGGACTCAGGATCAGCCGCTCAAGCGACCGCGCTTCACCCCGGGCGCCAAGCGGGTTCTGGAGCTGGCCGAGGAAGAGGCGGACGCGCTCGAGCACGAACTCGTGGGCACGGAGCACCTGCTGCTCGGGCTCCTGCGCGAGACCAAGGGCGCGCCCGGGCAGGTGCTGGCCGTCCGATCCATGGATACGGACGAGGTGCGCAAGCAGGTTCAAGCGCGTCACTTGAAGGCGAAGCCGGCCCATGCCCGGCCGGTGGACGAGGGGGGATCGGGCCTCCTGCTCGGGGCGCTCGAACGCCTCGCCCGGCTCCAGAACGAGCTCATCCACTCGCTGGCGAAGCAGTCCGCCACCCCGCAAGAGGAGGCGCGGCTCGATGACATCCAGCAGCAGGTCACCTCGGCCGAGAAGACGATCGCGGAGATCTGCCAGTCCCTGGGGATGTGAGACGCCGGCCCTGCGCCAGGGATGCCCGGCCGAACTGAATCTGGCAGAACGGGACACGGGGTCGCAACCTACTGGCAGAATGAGGAGAGGGTCGGGACGATGGCCATCGCCGTGACGTGCCATTGCGGCCGCAGTTTGAACGTCCGCGAGGACCACGCCGGCAAGAAGATCCGCTGCCCTTCCTGCGGCGGGCCGCTCTCGGTTCCGCGCGGTTCCGCCGCCGGCGATGCTGCGGCGGAAAATCCAGAGCCCTCCGACGACGCGGTGGCGCCGCAGTCACGCAAGTCCTCCGCGCGCGCCGTCTCGCCCCCGGTCGAAGTCCCGCCGACCACCGCCTCCCGGCGGGCCGGAGATTCCACGTCGCGGCGCGTGCGCGCGGCAAGCCAGGAATCGGTTGCCGGATCGGCCGGACCCGCGCCCTCGGTGCCGGATCCGCACCCCGCGATTTCTCCGGGCGATGCGGCTCCCTCGCCTCCCGCGCCGCCCGAGCATCCGGCCGCAATTGCCCCACCCGAGGGCGCGGCCGACGACGAGGCCGAGGCGCCCGCGCGATCCCGGGGGCTGCTCGGGGGCGTCAAGGCCTCGGTCCAGGCTACCGTCCGCGCCGGCAAGGAGGAAGCGGTACGACAGGGACGCCGCGCCCAGATCGCCATGGACCTCTCCCGCCTGCGCAAGGACCTCGAGGCGGTGTGTGCGGAGTTGGGAGACAAGGTGTTTGCCGATCCCGCGCTGCGCGAGCGCGTCGGCCTCGATGATGTCGTGGCGCAGATCGAGAAGCTTGACGCCGAGATCCGCGCCGCCGAAGCAGAAACCGAGGAGCTGGGGAGGAGGCTCACCTAAGCTACCCAGACAAAGTTCTTGCCCACCTCGGCTAGCCAGTCGGCTTGAGGGTCTTGCGGAGTGCTCCCGATTGCCGAAGCCCGTCGAGGAATTCTACCGAAGCACCGACGAACTCCTCGCGACGGTTGACCAGCA
>ORJL011573634.1_pt1 | contig 13344 bp, 13 predicted proteins | sample 1779941 | NCBI WGS metagenome assembly ORJL01 (sample SAMEA104232317, study PRJEB22302) | groundwater metagenome | biome: forest; feature: aquifer; material: groundwater | place: USA | collected 2011-08-07 | depth 5.8 m
AACTGTAGTTGGTGGTCTTCAGCCATAAACAATATTCCCATCTCATCGAGCTTGAGTGTTTCACTTAGCCGCTGTACGATATATTCGTTCCTTTTCCTGCGGGCATCGCTATACGATTCATAAACCTTGAGAAAGACATCCTGGCTTTGTAATCCCAGCGCCAAGCAGCGATTCCAATCCAGGAATTCGACTAGTAGCTCTTCCTTTTCAGCGGCTTCGAGCTGAGCGCCTTGTTTTATCTTGCGGTCAACAATTTGTTGACTGGCCTCGTTCAGCTCCTTTAGCATTTTGTTCCCCTCTTCACCACCCGCGTATATCATCTCATGATATAGCCGGCTGACCGGTACCAGCTTTGCTTCCAGCTCGTTTAACTGGCTTTTGACCTGACTCCAGTACCTATCAAATATTTCCAGATAGTCCGGCGGAGAATCCTTGCCGCGATAAACAAGTGGCACCAGGCAAAGCTTTCTCCCCTTCTTGAAGGTTTCTGCCGCCGGTCTCTCTATTTTGCCAAGCTCTTCTGCCATATAAACCACCTTATCTTATTCAGGAAGCATGATGAGATTGTTGCGTAACATGACCTCGTTGCCGGTCATTTATCTTCAAACTACCTGCCAGGAGATTAACAGTTACAATGCCTCCCCATAGCCAAAGATAGCCCGGAGCATAGTTTCCGGCACTTCATGCGGCTGGGCAAGGTATGTTTGCGAACGTGCCTTTAGTACTCCGGTGCGGGCGGCAAGGGAGGTGTTTCCTTCTCCGGGATATCAGTAACCAGAGCTTCGGTAATAAGTGCCAGGGCTGCCACACTAGCGGCGTTTTGTAAAGCCGTGCGCGTAACCTTCAGCGGGTCAACGATGCCCTTCTCTTCCATGTTCCCGTATTCCCCACTGGCCGCGTCAAAACCAGAGCCCGGTTCCAGGCTCTTTACCTTGTGCAAAACTATCGAGCCATTAACGCCAGCGTTTTCAGCTAGCTGCCGCAGCGGCTCTTCCAGAGCTTCTTTGATGATGGCTGCTCCGATATTCTCATCACCCTGCAAAGGGAGCTTGTCCAGAGCCGGTATAACATTGATGAGGGCAACGCCTCCGCCGGGTAAAATACCCTCCTCGGTTGCCGCCTTAGTGGCAGCTAGCGCTCCTTCAACGCGTCGCTTCTTCTCCCTGAGTTCAAGCTCGGTAGGTGCGCCCACCTTGAGCACGCCAACGCCGCCAGCCATCTTGGCTAACCTCTCCTGTAGCTTTTCTCTATCATAGTCCGACTTAGTCTCAACAATCTGGGATTTTATCTGCTGCACTCGCCCCTTAATCAACTTGGGTGAGCCTTTCCCTTCCACAATCGTCGTATTTTCCTTATCGGATACTATCTTTCGGGCTCGTCCCATGTCCGCTACGGTAACGGAATCCAGCTTTCTGCCCTTGTCCTCGGTGATAACCTGGCCGCCGGTAAGGATAGCCATATCTTCCAGAATTTCCTTGCGGCGGTCGCCAAAACCGGGGGCTTTGACCACGAGGCAATTGAGGGTGCCTTTAAGCTTGTTCACCACGAGAAGCGCCAGGGCTTCTTTCTCTACATCCTCGGCCACAATGAGGATGTTCTTGCTTACGGTCGTAATCTTCTCCAGGAAAGGCAGGATGTCCGAGACAGAAGAAAGCTTCTTGTCAGTAAGCAGGATATAAGGGTTATCCAGCACGGCTTCCATCTTTTCGGCATCGGTGACGAAGTAAGGGCTGATGTAGCCCCGTTCGAACTTCATCCCTTCGACATATTCTGTCTCGAATCTTATGCCCTTACCTTCCTCCACCGTAACCACGCCATCTTTGCCTACGCGGTCCACAACCTCACCAATAATCTCACCAATCTCGGCGTCGTGAGCGGAGATAGTGGCAATCTTGGTCATCTGCTCTTTGGTTGTCACCGGCTTGGCCATGCGTTTTAGTTCTGAGACGACAAAGGTTACTGCCTTCTCCATCCCGCGTTTGAGAGCTATCGCATCGGCACCGGCAGCGAGGTTCCTGAAGCCCCCGCGAATCATACTTTGGGCGAGGATAGTGGCGGTGGTGGTGCCATCGCCAACATCGTCGCTGGTCTTCTTGGCGGCTTCCTTGATAAGAGAAACCCCCACATTGGCGAACGGGTCTTCGATGTCAATGTCCCGTGCTACGGTGACTCCGTCGTGTGTGGCAGCCGGGGTGCCATATTTCCTCTCCATCACCACGTTGTGTCCCCTGGGACCGAAGGTGACCTTCACCGCATTGGCAAGCGTGTCTGCCCCCTTCTTAAAATACTTTCTGGCTTCATCGTCGAAAATTATTTGCTTTGCCATTTTTCTCCTCTCTAGGCCTTCCCAAGCTTTTTGGCGATGATATCGCTCTCGGAAACAATCAAGAGCTTCTCGTCGCCAAGCTTCACTTCACTGCCGCCGTATTTGGCGTAAATAACTCTATCTCCGGTCTTGACGCTCATGGCGATTCTGGTGCCGTCATCATTTATTTTCCCCGGACCGACGGAGACCACCTCTCCTTCTTGTGACTTTTCCTTGGCGGTATCAGGGATGATGATCCCACTCTTGCTGATCGTCTCTTGCTCGATAGGCCTGATGATAACCTTATCCGCCAGTGGCTGAAGCTTCTCTGCCATTATTTATCTCCTTGGTTTTCTTCATAAAATATTTACTTTTGCGTTTGCTACCGTTTTCGCCAAAAAGCGGCGTTCTTATTTCAGTACTATTGCCTCGTAAATTACCCATCCCTCGCGTCCCTTGCCATACTTTATTTTTACACGTTGCGTGAGGGCGCCAAAGATGTCTTTTTGCTCTTCCAGGGCGGTAACCGGCATAGGCTCTTTAATCTCGTCCACTACCTTAGCGCCCTGGAGAATGTTGGTAGGCTCGCTCCAGACACGCACTACGCCATTCCACTTGCTGAGAGTATCGGTACTCAACGTTGCCCGGTAAGGCTGAACCTCTACTATAGCGTTCATACCTTCGCCTCCTGAATTTGCTTAAACTCTCTCTTTGTCGCCAGCGGGGCTGGCCAGGGTGGTGTTAGGCTTTCCCCAACCTGTTAAAACAAACCCCCTGACCAACACGTGGCAGGGGGCAACAGACATGTATTTAGGCGTGGCTACACAGTCCCGGCTCTTCTTTTGCTTCTTTGACCGGGGTTTTAGCCACGTTTTTGTCACCGTTCCCTCTCTTACTCGGGGGCTTTACCTCTCCCGCGGCTTTGTTATCGGTGACATAAAAGCCAGACCCTTTGAAAATAATCGGAACCGGTGAGAAAAGACGCCTTGCTTCACTTTGGCAGCGGGGACAACAGGCATCTTCCTCTTCACTAAAACTCTTTCTCAAATCGAAGCGAAAGGAACACCTTTCGCATTCGTACTCGTAAATGGGCATCGAACCTCCAAATATTGGTTAGACCTTGTCTAACTCCTGCTCCGGAAAGGCCATGTTATAGCCTGTTTTTTCCGCTTTCATAATTACATAACCGGCGGGGTCATCCTTGACCTCCGCAATAACACCTTCCCAGTTGGCGATTTTGTAACCTCCCGGCCAGCCGGGCCTATCTTTGACTTTAACCCTATCGCCTACCTTGAACTGAGCCATTTTTACCCTCCTCTTGTCTTACTGTTCTGGGGAGCGCTCTTTCCCCGCTTGCCCATGAGCGCCAGTGCTCACTTTTTCCAGCACTTCAACAACAGTCGTCAGGTCACGCCGGTAGCTACACATTAAACACTGCTCGTACCAGCCGTTAAAGTCTCTATCTAGAAAAATGTTACCACCACATTTAGGGCAACGCTTCGCCGTAAAGCCCTCTTTCATGTTTTGCCTTCCTGGGAGTAAAGCAAGCCCCTCGTCAGATACATTTTTGTATCGTGTCGCGTGGCCTGCCTACCTCCTCGTCATTTTTAACCTTCATTTTCTCAGGCACGCAAACCCATACCATCGACCATAGCCGCGTTGTTTGAAGAGGTGAGGCGGCCAACTATGCAAAGTTTTATCCTCTGTCAAAACAACAATAGGGTACTTCGCGGGCATCTCACGCACCAAAGAAGTTAGTTCTCACCCATATCATAGCACACCTGGTTACCGATGTCATCTTCGTTCATCGCATAACGATACTAGTATATACTAAGTTGTATTAGAACAACGTTAGAAAAGTGATAGAATATCGTTAGAAGAATTTGTGCCTAGTCGGTCGGCGGGAGACGAAACAGTGGTCGAGATTCCACGGACGACAGTTGAACTGGTTGACCTTGAAGCAACGCTGATGCTGATTCTCAGGAATGCCGTCAAGGCACTGGGAGGTGGCGCTGGTGTTATCGCCACGTGGAGTGAAGCCGAACGCCGGTTCGTCGTCCGCGCCGCCTACGGGTTGGACACCAAGACATTAGCGAAACTGCGTCCCCTTCTGGATGAGGCCGCCCCCGACCTTGCCGGGAGCAGGGAAAGCTTTGCGCTCATTTCCCAGCTCCTCCCCGAGTTGGCTTTACCTCCTTCCCCTGACGGCGCCAGGCATGACCCCATCATCGCTTTGCCGCTGCAAGTGGGTAAACAATCGGTCGGGCTAATCTATGTCCTGCGTCCCATCAACGCCGGTTCTTTTACGCGGATGGACCAGCCGGTTCTGGGAGCATTCGCCGAGCAGGCGGCTATCTCCGTCCAGAATGCCAGTCTGGCCCATATCCTGTCAGAAGAAAAACGAAGAATAGAATCAATCCTGGAGAGCAGTGCCGATGGCATTATGAGTATTGATGCCCGGTGCCGGCTCGTAGGTTTTAATCTGGCCATGGAGAAACTCACCGGCTATCCGCGGGAAGAGGTGTTGGGTAAGGAGTGCTTTCGCGTACTGAATTTTCGGGACCGTGCCGGAAAAAACCTATGCAATCTGTGGTGCCCCATATTGAAAGGCTATGCCGAGGCAGCCCCTACCCTGGAGCAACAAGGACTTATCAAGGCAAAGGGGGGGCGGGATATTGACGTGGCGATGGTCTACGCCATCGTCCGCTCGCCCGAGGGAAAACCGATAAACGCCGTAGTCAATGTCCGTGACTTATCCAGATTTCGCGAGGTGGAAAGTCTCCGGGAAACATTTCTGGCAATGCTGGGGCACGAGCTACAGACTCCCCTTGCTATTATTAAAGGCTACACCAGCACGCTTGCCCGTGAGGACGGCAAATGGAATGAAGAGACGTTACGCCGTGGGCTGCGTGTCATCGAGCAGGAAAGCGACCGTCTGGCTAATATCATGCGTAAATTGCTGCTGGCTTCACGTATTACCGCCGGGGCGTTGGACTTGAAGAAAGAGCCGGTTGATATGTCTTACCTGGCCGGCAAGGTCGTGCGCCGGCTGCAGGAGTTAACCGGTATCCATACTTTTGAGATTGATTTTGCGTCCGATTTTCCTTCCATCCCTGCCGAACCGGCACTGCTCGAGGAAGTGTTGACTAACCTGGTGGAAAACGCCGTCAAATACTCCCCGCAAGGCGGGAAGATAACCATATCGGGGCGGAGCAGCGATGGTCAGGTAGAAATAACGGTCGCCGATGAGGGTATCGGTATCCCGTCCAGCGAGCTAAAGCGCCTCTTTACGCCTTTCCACCGTGTGGATAGAGGAGCGGCAGGAAAGGTGCAAGGGGTGGGCCTGGGGCTGCATATCTGTAAAGCCATCGTCGAGGCTCACGGGGGCAAGATTGAGGTTGCCAGCCAGTTTGGCAAGGGTTCCCAGTTTACTTTTACTCTTCCGTTTGGGGAAGCTGCTTAATGGTGGCAAGTAACAAAACTTTAACCGGGTGATGAGGCACTCTTGCCCGTTGCGTTCAACAGTAGTAGTATATTCTTCAAGTATCGGACGGGAACCTTGGAGGTGACTATGTCGTCGAAACCAAAGGCTTTGTTTTTCCCGTTCCTCTTCGAGTTCTATTACTTCAGTGCGGCTATAGTATTTTCCATGAAGCACGGCTTACCGTCAGTAATTAGTTTCTTCATAAAGGTTGGGCTTGGCTACTTGGCGTACAGGCTGTATATTTCTCGCAACAAAAAGAATGCAGTCCTTGGCCTCCTTCTCGTGTTGGTATTGATAATAGCGCCATACATCGTCTTTTTTATTAACCCAGCCGTGTCTGAAACCGTTGGCGGATATCCAACGGTTCTACTTACGGCAAACACATTATTCTTTCTGAGATACTGGAGACAACCAGATATAATCATAGCTCGATGGGAGAGCCAAAATTCCCCAACTAAGTCTTCCCACCGTCTTTTCCTATTGGTCTTGTTGATGTTCACATTATGGGCATCGATAGAAGTTCTTGTGGGAGTCGAAAGCGGTGCACGCCAGTTGGGTATGGCATTATTCTGGCTCGGTTTTTATGCTTCAGCTGAAGGAATGGATAATCCTAAAGATAGAAAGTGGCTTACCTCAACATAATCAGCATGGATTCAACAAAAGCGCAAACGTACGCGTGAAAGGGCGAACATGCCAGCGGTTGCTCTGTCACGAAACGGGTGGAGATGTTATCCTTGCCAGTGAGGGACAAAGGTGGTTGTGGCTTAATAATCTAAATTTGACGGTTTGAGCCTTCTCCCTCGATAGGAGAAGGTAGGGATGAGGGTGATTTTGATATTCCCCCTCACCTTAATCCTCTCCCACAAGTGGCGAGGAAATAGTAAACCTAATCACGTGAGAGGAGTCCATTAAAGCGCGGCTAGTGGTGAACCTGCTTAATCTGGCAGCGCCGCTTGCCCGCCGGGGCCAAGACCTCCACCACTTCTCCTTCACTCCGCCCCGCGACCGCTTTACCCACCGGTGAGGCGCAGGATATTTTCCCGTTGGTGGCGTCTACCTCCCTGGGACTGACCAGTGTAAGATGCCACTCTTCCCCGGAGTCGAGGTCGAGCAGAACCACACTGTCTCCGGTGTTTATCCTGGCGGTGAACTGTCGTTTTTCTTCAATGATTACGGCCGCGTTCAGGGCCGCTTCCAACTCTTGGATGCGTCCTTCTACATGCCCCCTCTGTTCCCGGGCGGCCTGGAGCGGGACGTTCTCCCTGAAGTCCTTATCGGCAGCGGCTTTGCGTATCTCATCAATGAGTTGCAGGCTCTTGCCGCGCAGGTCGGTTAGCTCGGCTTGCAGCTTGGCATACCCTTCACTGGTAGTGGCGACTTTTTCCGGTGAAACACGCTTGCTTGAAGAGTTTGTTTTGGTGGTTTGTTTCTTTGCCTTGGGTTTCTTCGTTTTCAGATGGACGCTCAGATTCTTTTCACTCCACTTTTCTTTTTTAGCCGCCGTTAGAAAACCCTTTATTAGTTCCAATTTCCGGGAATAGTCCGTGTCCTTTAGGGAGAGCTGCTCGGCGTAGTTTTCCAACTCGGCACCGGCCAGACCGGTAAGAGGCCGTTCCCCCCCGAACCAGCGGACAAACCTATTTATCTCCTGCTGGCTGGCATCGCGCTCTTCAGATGGAAGTTCCGCCAGAAAAAGACCCGCTGCTTCGCTCAAACTTGTTCTATGATTATTACTCACCTTTACTCCAATCTATTTTCTCGATAACCCCTTAACCCCCGCTCCTTGAAAAGGAATGCAGTGCCATGGCGCCGATGGCTTTGGATATCGCCCTCGGCCCGATTAACTTGCGTAGCACCTGGCTATGCCAGTCAAAGGATATGTCCCCGGCTTTTAGTAAGGTATCCGCAATGCCGTCTGCTATTATTATACCGAATATGCCATCAATTTGGGAATCGCTGAGATGTTCATAGAATTTTCGTGCCCAGTAACCGGTCTTTAACTCCGCGGCGAGTTTCTTTTTCCATTCCCTTTCATAGACGGACAGGTTCCGGGCGGTCAGGTCGTCATTCTGTAATGCCCGGTGCAGGGTGTTAGCGGCGATGTCGGCGCAGAGTAAACCGTAATAGATGCCGCCGCCGGTGGTTGGCTTTACCTGCCCGGCAGCGCTCCCCACCACGACTAGTCTTTTACCATAGGTTTTGGTGAGGGGTTTCAGGGGAATCCCGCGATAGCTCATTTCGACCTCAGTCGAGACTATTTTCTGCTGGGCCAATAGCGAAGAGAGGAACTTTCTTAAGTAAAGGCGCGGATTGCGACGGGACATCAATCCCGCTAGAGCCTTGTTCCCTTTTGTGGGCACCAGCCAGGCAAAAAAACCGGGAGCTATCTCCTGGCCGAAATAGACTTCCACCTCCTCGATGCCCGTTGTTTCTACTTCGGCTTGAGCGCCCATCACGAAGTCAGCCGCCTTATCCAGATGTAGCCCCTTAATTTCCTTGGTGCTGAAGCCATTGGCGATTACAGCGGCCTTTGCCTCGATAAAGTCGGTACTCCCGTCTCGATGAGTTGCCTCAATTCTAACGCCGTCGGCCCTTACTTCCGCCGTTGTGACGTGACTATCCAGTAGATACTGCGCTCCGCTAGCTCTGGCTTGGTCGGCTAAAGCCAGGTCAAAGGCAGCCCGGTCAAGAACACAAGCCTGTGGTTCCGGCCGCTTCACATCAAGCCGTTTCCCGGAAGGGGAGAAGATTCTGGCGCTGTTAGCCCAACTTGAAATTAGACTCACATCAATGCCGAAGGCGCTAACGCACTCCCGGCTGATAATTCCCGTACAACAGACCGGTTGCCCCAGCGTTTCCTTCTGCTCCAGTACAGCCACGGCATACCCTTTCCCGGCCAACTGATAAGCCGTCCGGCTGCCGATTGGCCCACCCCCAACCACCACTACATCGTACAACCCCATCTCCTTAACCACGACAACAATATGGCTCGCGCTTTTGCAGAATTAATATGGTGGAAGCGAGGATGTCCGATAAACACGTTAACCGGTTCTTTCATAAATGCTTTTATATCCTACTCAATCTGGAGGAGGAAGTGCAAGTAATGCCCGTGAATAAGAGGAGAAATGCTCTTTAAATATTCGAAGACGCCGAAAAAGGTTAATTTGTCATTGCGAGAAGCGCAGCGACGAAGCAATCCGTCTAGCCCTCGATTTTACGGATTGCTTCGCCCCGATTTTATCGCGGCTCGCAATGACAGGTTCTGTACAGCCTCAGTGAATAAATAACCTATGGTTGCTACCTTATTCTCATCCACCGCTGATAGTGTACTGGATATAGAGTTCATCACCGTCTTTGACCGCTTTCGCCAGGTCCTGCGGAAAGGCATCTTCTCCATTGACATAGATGCCGACATAACTATGTAGTCTGCCCTTCTTGTCGAACAGCATCTTCTCCAGGGCGGGGAAAGCTTGGACCAGCTGCGCCAGACACTCACCGACGGTGCTTCCGCTTACCTCGGCCGTTTCAGCATTAGCGGTAAAGGGCTGTAAGTATGAAGTGACACTAATCTTTATACCCATGTTAACAACCCGCGTTCTTATTAAAAGGGTGGTTTAAAAATGAACTGAACATAAAGGATAATAACCAAGGATAACGATAAAAATACCAAAACTTTGTAAAATAGTGTATAAATGCGCATATTTTTCAATGGCCCAATTAGGAGAAAAGGAAAATGACGTCTTACCATCTCGTAATCACGTCTTGCATAATCTCGCTTCAACACGCAGTAAACAAGATATATTAACCAAGCTAACAATAAAATGTACAATACGTGAATTGGCACTTTCATTTTGTTGCGACTTCGGTTATCGTTTTCTAGTGTCTTTGTTAATTATCCAGTATTCTTTTAACCTCTTTCCTCATCCGTTTGGCTTGTCTGGCAGAGCTTTACTTCTCCCCAAAGCCCCACCTTATCGCCCTTCACGATTAGTAACCCTGTTAAGCCCTTGATGTCCCTGGCAAACTCGATGCCACGGGGAATGTCATCCGCTTGTTTGATGAGGTTGCCGATAGCGGTGGCGGCAGCATCGGCCAGGACGGCTGACCGGGAAAGTACGACTACGGCGTCGGCCTTGCCAAAGCTTAGCGAGTGTCCCACGGTGCCAGAAGAGGTACAGACGCCCAGAGGGGTTTCCCCGGCGTCTATTTCCAGCCCAATCTTGCCGGTCAAGGGTGATTTCCCCGCATAAATACCCACCACCCGTCTGCTCAGGCTCTTCAGGTATATATCGCCCCCGTTCTCCACAATCACCTCCGGGGAGAAAGAAAGCAGCTCGTTGCCGACGAACTCGGCTATCGCCCCTGCCACGGCGGCCATCGGGCCAACGCCAACCTTTTTCGTAGCCTCTGCCATTGACTTTACAATGCGGGGTGCGCTATCGTCAACCGGCACTGGCTCAAGAGACGTTTGGAAAAGCGGGTACCGCTCGATATACCCTTCCAGTATGCTGCGGTACTTGGTAACCAGCTTGAGGGCTTTGCTGCGGAGATTCCGTGAGGCACGTATGAGTAAATCGGTCTCCTTAACGGTGACGTTGAAGGAAACAAGGTCTTTACCTTTAACCCAGTGTCGGTAGGTTCTGGGCTGATACATCCGCTAAAAATGCAGTTCCATTGCCCTGGGGGGGCAGGCTTTGATACACAGCGCACACGCGATGCATTTTTCGTTATCGAAGTTAACTCGCCGTGTCACAGGTTCGAGCTTAAAAGCCCCGGCGGGGCAGGTGGTAATGCAGGCGCCGCAGTTGGTACAGCGCTCCTCGTTGCGAGTGACATCCTGGCTGAGCGATTGGATTTTCACGCCGGTTTCTGTCAGGTACTGGATGCCTTTATCATAGTTTTCCTGCTTTCCGGTCAGTTCGATAACAAGCAGCCCCTCTGCATCCGGGGTGACGGAAGCCTTGAGGATGTTAAACTCGAGGTCGAAGTCCTTGACCAGATGGTATACGATGGGACGGTCCACCATGCGCTTGGGGAAGTGCAGCACTATCCTTTTGGCGACAGCCATTTCATCACCTCTGCTAAGAAGTCTTTATTCCGCTATCGGCCGTTCTTTCAGCGGCTTAAAGGTTACGCCTGACTCCACACCGGGCAGAGACGCTACCGGTTGCGTCAGCAGGAATTTGCCGCTTCTTATCCACTCTTTCAACGTGGTGGCAATTTCCGCCGCCCGTGAGTAGCTGGAAAGAGAAAACGTGGGTACCTGCTTCCCCTGGACTGATATTGTGCCGCTTTTCAACTGGGCGTAGCTTACCTCGCCCAGAATATCCGGCTTCATGTTGGGATATGCCTGCGAATAGTCCACAATCGGCGCAAATATCTCATCGTCTGTGACGGTGGTGTACTGCAGGATTTCCTCGGAGAGTATAGGGATAGGCACGCCGATGCCGACGGTGATGGTGCAGCCGTATCCGGCCATGCTTGTCCCGACCAGCCAGCGCGCGCTCATCTGCTTCAGGTCACCCATCACGGCCAATGTACCGGCCCCTCTTTTGGGCACGCCCTTCTCCGTGCGGAGGACATTTGGATTAAACTGGGTGCCCTGGCCGACGACGAAGCCGGTGCCCCCGCCTAAAAATATTCTGGTGCCGATACCGACGGTCTTGTAATAAGGGTCGTTCAACAGGGGGGAAAGCTGTCCGGCGGAGGAGAAGCCGGCATTGCCCAACCGCGGCTTTAATATGCCCATATAGGTGTGGATAGTCTTGTCCGAGAGGTTTACCGCTACATTGTAGTTCTGGTAGGCATTCCTCATATCGAAAAGAACAGCCTCGTTGAGGTCTTTGATATTCAGCCATGTTTCCAGCTTCTTGCGGGGGTAACAATCCGTACCATAAGCGGTGGCGACCAGCCGGATGTCTTTTCCGGCGACCAGCTCTTCGATGACGTGTCCTCCCCCGTAGTTGAATTCGCCGGGGTAGACTCTGTTTCTGGGGTCATCATCAGGAATGGCCGTCGCACCGATGAATATGTCTACTGCTGCGAAACCGGCGTAAGCCGGGACGTCGTTCAGGTAGGTCTTGCCCCCGCCCAGTTTGATGCGCGGTATGGAATGTCCGATATTGAGGTAAGCCCCGGAGGAGCACATGGGGCCGAAGGTGCCGGTAGTGACGACATCCACCTCTTGCGCCGCCTTCTTGACACCCTTCTCCTTGACGAAGTCAATGATTTCCGTAGCGGTAAGTACTACCGCATCGCCTTCTTTAATTTTCTTATTTATTTCTTCAAGCGTCTTTGCCATATTTCAGAATGATAATAGGAAACTTTATTCTTGTCAATCTATGGGTTGTCCGAGGAGCGGCTGGCAGAACTTCCCGCGGCGAAAAACTGTGTCTGATACAATCGGTGATAAAGGCCGTTCTTGGCCGCTAGCTCGCCGTGAGTGCCCCGCTCGATTATTTGTCCTTCTTCGATTACCAGAATAAGGTCGGCATTTCTGATGATGGGGAGACGGTGCGTGATGACGAAAGTAGTTCGTCCCCGTACCAGCTTGTCCAGCGCCAGGCGGATAAGGCGTTCCGTCTCGGCGTCAACGCTGGAGGTCGAGTCATCGAGGATGATGATTCGGGGGTCGGTCAGTAGGGTGCGCGCTATCGCCAACCGCTGCTTTTCCCCGCCGGAAAGGGTCACGCCGCGCTCCCCCACCCAGGTATCGTAGCCATCAGGTAACCGCTGGATAAAATCGTGAAGGTAGGCAGCTTTGGCGGCAGCGGTTATCTGTGCCATGCTGGTGTTGGGAGCACCGTAGGCGATGTTGTCCCTGATAGTGGCGGAGAAAAGGAAAACATCCTGCTGCACTATCCCCACGTTCCGCCGCAATGAACCGAGGGTTACATCACGGATATCGGTGCCATCAATGGTGATACGCCCGCCGCTAACATCGTAGAATCTGGGGATGAGATTGGCGATGGTGCTTTTACCACCACCCGAGCTGCCCACCAGCGCCACTAACTGTCCCGGCCGGGCGCAGAAATTGACGTCCTTTAGAGTTGGCGCTACCGAACCATAGCTGAAGCTGACATTCTCGAAACAGACCTCACCCTTCACACTGTTCAGGGAGACGGCATGGGGCTTTTCCTGAACCGGTGAAGGGGCGTCGAGTACTTCAAGGATACGTTCCCCGGCCGATACCGAGCGTGAAAAGAGGCTGGTCAAGAAGCCGAGACGGCGCACCGGCATCGCCAGCATGCCCAGATAGAAGATGAACTGCGTCAATCCCCCAATGGTCAAATTTCCGGCAATTACCTGGTATCCTCCGTACCAGAGAATAACTGCGGTGGGTAGTCCGATGAGAAGAGCCATAAAGGGCATATTGAAGCCGAGCTGGCGGTCCACGCTGATTTCTTCATTATAGAGGCGGTTTGCTTTGGCGGCGAATTTTTGGCTCTCCTCCTTCTGCCGTGAAAAAGCCCTGACGACCCTGGCGCCGGTGAGGCTCTCTTCCAGCGTATTTCCCATGTCTCCGAGCATATCCTGAATCTTTAGCCAGAGGGGA
>ORJL011507486.1_pt1 | contig 13342 bp, 9 predicted proteins | sample 1779941 | NCBI WGS metagenome assembly ORJL01 (sample SAMEA104232317, study PRJEB22302) | groundwater metagenome | biome: forest; feature: aquifer; material: groundwater | place: USA | collected 2011-08-07 | depth 5.8 m
AACGGCGCCCTGCAGTACCGGAAAGTCGCCGCTTCGCAACGAGTCGTACATCACCCTGCCCAGCCCCGGCCAAGCGAAAACCACCTCCACAACGACCGCTGCGGTGATCAGGACGGCGAAGTACATTCCCGCGAAGGTTACCACCGGGATCAGAGCGTTCCTGAAAGCGTGTTTCCATACCACAGTGGGCCACGGAACGCCCTTGGCCCTCGCCAAGCGGATGTACTCGTTATCCAGGACTTCCAGCATGCTGGACCGCGTCATGCGAGCTACGATGGCCATCAGGTGAGAGCCGATGATGGCCGAAGGGAAGATCAGTTGCTGCAGGTTAGTTACAGGCTTCTCCCACAGAACGTTGTACCCCAGCGGGGGGCTCCAATCAAAGAACTTCATGCCGACTAGCAGGACTATTAACCCCAGCCAGAAACTGGGAAAGGCCAGGAAGAAGATGCTCAGAAGCCTTGATATGTAGTCAGCGCCGGAGTTCTGTTTCAGGGCTGAGATGATGCCCAGCGGCAGACCACCAATAAACCCAAAGAAGACTGACATAAGAGCGATTTGGGCCGTCAGCGGTAAGCGGCGTGTGATCTCTTCCATGATGGGGTGACCTGTTCGCATAGAGTTGCCCAGGTCGCCCTTCAGGATGTTGCCTACCCAGGCCAGGTACTGAACAGCAACAGGACGGTCAATTCCCAACTCATGGCGCATGTTGGCCAACGCTGCAGGATCTACCTTTCCTTCGCCACCACCCTGCACCAACAAGTAGGCGATGTCTCCCGGCACAATCCGCATGATCAGAAACACCAGCAGCGTAGCGCCCAACAGCGTCGGCACAATTAGGAGAAACCGGCGGATTAGAAAGGTCTGCATCTAATGTGCCTCTTCTACCCTCGTGAAAGCGTAAAGCCAGAAATGCCTAAGTCCTTGTCTGTTCACCGACTGAGTTCCACCATCCCCATTTTCCCACACTCCTCATTCACAATGGAACAGCTTTGACGCTACACAAAAGCTTTTTGAATCAGCAATGCATCGCTTTCCGAAAGCCTCCGGCGAACCAGATGAGAAGAGGAAAACCCTGCATTCCACCGATACCATATAGGCTGAGGCGAGTCCTCCAACAGGTCTGTACACCATGCAAGAAACCCCGCCTCAGCCTATGGACACTAGACCTGGTTACTGCACCCTGGCGTCATAGCTGCGTTCGTAGTTATAGTCGTACTGGGAATGCGTTGGGGCCCAGCCTTTCCAGTGGGTCCACAGGAGCGTGCCTCCGAAGTCCACCGTCACGTTGCCCCACGGCCCAATGCCCAAAAGGATGTCCTCGGCCTCCCGGACGAGTTTGATGCGCTTCTGCGGGTCGACTTCGGACTTCACCTTCGGAAAAATAGCGTCGATTCTGGGATCGCTCACGCCACTCCAGTTGCGATTCGCGCCCGTTATGAAGTAGCTGCCCAACATGATGTCAGGCTCTGGCAAACCGTACCCATACAAGTAGGCGGCAGCCGAATACGACAGGCTCGACATGACCGGGAAAAACGTGGCACTGCTGTCGTAGCACTTCAAGTCCGCCTTGATCCCGATTCTCTGGAATTGGGTAATGGACCACTCGGCCAGAGTCCTGTACACAACGCTGTACCCTGCGCAGGATATAGTCATGGAAAGTCCGTCACCATAGCCAGCGTCTTTCATGAGCTGTTTCGCCTGGTCTATCTCCTGCTGCTTCTTGGCGCCTGTGCCCCAACCCGGCATTATGTTCCACACCTCTTCAGGTGTCCGAGCCCCAGGGTAGTTGGGAGGGATGTACAGGGATGGGAACGTCCTGTCATCAAACATGATGGCGCTCTGGGACTTGCGGTCCAGCACCAGGTTGACCGCCTGCCGTAGCCTGGGATTGTCAAACGGCGGCTTCGCCACGTTGAGGATGACCCCTGCCACACTTTCCGCTTTCTTCCAGACTATGGCGCCCTTCCCCTGCTTCTCAAACTCCTGGAAAAGCTTGACGGCGTCAGGGCCAGCACCCCTCAAGTTGCCGCCTCTATCCAGCCGGCCCGTCACTACCGCAGCACGCATGGCCTCCGCATCCCTCACGACCACGAACTCCAGCCCATCTAGGTATGGCAACGCCACTCCGTTGGCGTCCTTTTTCCAGTAGTTGGGGGTGCGCGCCAATCGCACACTAGCCCCCTTGTCCCACTTGGTTACCCGGAAGGGACCTGAACCGTTGGATTTCTGCTGCAAGTCCTTGCTAGTAGTCCCGTCCTTCAAAATCTCACAAAACGGCATTGTCATATAGTCGGGCACTGCCGCTGAAGGACTCGAAAGGTGAATCTTCAAAGTGTTCGCGTCGACGGCTTCCAATGGCTCCTTGATGTCCGTGGCCAGATACTCCTTGATCACGCCACATCTGGGAGAAACGACACCATCAATCTCTCCGATCCATTTCTTGAGGCTGTAGACCACATCCTTGGCAGTAACCTTGGAGCCGTCCTCGAAGAAGGCGTCCTTGTTGAGGTTAAAGAGCATGGTCTTGCCGCCGTCTTCCAGCTTCCAACTGGTACACAGGTCACATGTAACCTCAGCGCCAACGAGGTTGACCAGCAAGTAGCTGTAAAGCTGGGAACCAACCTGTGCGTCCGTAGCGAAGGCGTTGATCATGGGATCAAAACCTGAAGGATCGTTCTCCACGCCAGCGCGCAGGACACCGCCCTGCTTGATCTTGGTCACTGGAACAGCCGTGGCAACTGAAGTGGGCGCAGGTGGAGCTACCGTAGTAGGAGTTGGAGTTGCCGCAGGCCCAGGCTTGGTGGTAGCGGTGGGAACTGGAGCCGTAGTGGCGGTAGGAGTAGGCGTGGGCTGCGCACCTGGGCCACATGCTACTATGGCCAGCGCTCCTATGATAGCTAGAGCCGCCGCTAGACGTATGACCGATGGGCTGCGCTTCATTTCAACGTTCCTCCAGATTGCTGTTGCAAGGCGGGGCTATTTGGGAGTTACGAATTAGCAGCGTCATTTGGCAACACTACAACCTAATTCGTCGGGCGACGCCCGGCCATCAAGTGCCTGTACTCTAACCTAGAGTAAGTGCGCTGTCAATGAGTTGACGGGCTTCAGCACAAGGGCAGCGCCAGCATGCACCGCGAAGCCTAGGCCGGAGCAGCGCCAGCGGCAGCCAACCGCCTCTTCGCCTCGTTGTATACCGAGGCCGGCAGAGGCCCCTTGCGTACAGCGGCAATGTTCTCCGCCAGGTGCGCAGGGTTCACGGTCCCCACAATGGTGGTATGCAGATCGGGATGCGTGATGGTGAACCGCAGCGTGAATTCCATCTGGGTCATGCCATCCAACAGATCGCTCAACTTGGCACGGTCCCACAGCTTCCAGGTGTCGGCGTCGCCGCGGCCATCGGCATCCGGCGAGCCCCGCGCCACGCCACCACGGATGATGGTGCCCGCGCCTGCTTTGGCGGCCTGAGATATGGCGGCTTCATGCTCGCGCTGGAGGGCGGAGTACGGGATCTGGAAGGCGTCGAACACACCCATTTGGATGTGCTCCGCCAGGTTAGGCAATACAGAAGAGGAGCCAATGAAACGGACCTTACCTTCCCGCTTCAGGTCCAGCATTGCCTGAACGGCCCCTTCCTGCTCCAGGTCATGCCTGGATGGTGCGTTGTGCAGTTGAACAAGGTCAAGGTGATCCGTCTTCATGCGCTTCAAGCTCTGGTTAACGCCGTCGACTATGTTCTTACGGGTATAGATGTGCCGGACTCCCTGGGGAGCCGTAGACGGGTCCACGATGCAGCCGCACTTGGACGCAAGGTAGAACTCGTTGCGCCGGTGAGAGATGTACTTGCCGATATCCTCTTCGCTTTCGCCGTAGTCAATGGAGGTGTCGATGAAGTTGATGCCGGCGTCCAGGGCAGCGTTCAGGATACGCTTGGCCTGGTCCTGGGTGACAGGGCGGCCACGCATCTGCCCCGGGCCGCGCAACTCCATAGCGCCAAACCCCAGCACCGTCACCTGAAGACCGGTGCGCCCCAGCTTCCTCTTAGGTATATCTGTCATGGCACCCTCCTCATACGAACAGGCTGTATTGCGATTGTAGCACCAGCGAACACGTCAACTACGGCTGGCAACTATGCTATTGACGCCGGCAAAGTCCAGAATAGCCTGTACCACGGCTTCTGGTTGCTCCTGGGGAATGAAATGGTCGGTATCGGGCACAGCCACACGCCGGAAGCTGGTAGCAGCCTTCTCCAGCGCCTGGATGGACGGCGCCGGAGGTGGTAGCTCGTTCTGATGGGCCCTGGTCATAAACAGGATGGGCCAGCGGGCGTTGGCCGCTATCTCCAGCATGCCTTCGGGTGGCTTGCATTCGTAAAACGCCGCTTCGATCCAGGGAGAGCACTTCAGTTCAACCTTGCCATCCTCTCTAATCCTGGTACCCCCGTCTATGTACGCATGTAGAGCATCCGGCCGCCAGTTCTTGAAGGCGTCCCTGGTACGATAGCTATTGAATATCTGTTCACGGCTATCCCACACAGCGCGTCGTTTGTGCGCCCTCTCCGCCAAGGACTTCATACGTTTCATAAAAGCGCCGTCGGCCCCAGGCGGTATGTACGGGACGTTGGGCTCCAAAAGCACAGCGCCGGATATGCGCTCCGCCCTTTGAGCACCCCCTATCACCCCAACACCGCCACCACGGGAGTGGCCCACCAGCAGGACGTTATCCAGCCCCAGGGCATCTATGAGGTTAGGCAGGTCGCCGGACACTTGGTACCACTCGTACTGGTCTTTGGGAGGCTTGTCCGAGTCGCCATGGCCACGCAGGTCCACAGCCAGCACGCGGAACTTGGGAGACAGCATTTCCGCCATGGGCTTCCACGTCATGGCGCACAGGCCAGCTCCGTGAAGAAATACTATGGGAGGGCCGTCGCCGTCCCATTCCAGGTAGTGAATCTTTATGTCCCCGCTCTGTACAAACTTGCTCTCCAAGGTTGCTCCCCTCTTTGTTTCCATTCTCACCAGCGCCGTTCTCCATCCAACGTGTTGGCGCGCAAGATATTGCAAGATACCAGCGATTTGCACCGAAAGCAATAGCTGCGTCTGCTATCACATTGGAGCCTTCGCCGGTCTAGGGGTTCGGTGGCACCATCCAGCAACCTGGCCATCGGCGCAGGCGTGGGCTGGTGATTTACTGGGGCGCGCGATGGGCATCGAGCATGCTGAGAAGGCCCGGCCGCGACACTACGTCTACGTCCCGCTCTCAGGTGGATAGCTGATCTGCCAGGGCCTCTGCGTCGGTGGCAGGCAACAAGCAAGAGTAGTTCTGACACACGAAGGCGGAAGGCTTGCCGTCCACCATGTACTTGTCCTCCAGCAAGGCAAACTCCTCGGGGTTTTGCGCGACTGCCGGGTCATAGCCCACCACAACCTTGTTGGGCATGTAGCGGCCATGCACCTGCTCCAGGAGGGACTGAGTGGCAAGATTCTCCCACGGCCCGACCACTGCGATCTCCTTGGGCGTGGACAGGTAGAAGTCCAAGGCGCACAACCACTGGCCCAAACCTTGAGGCGCACGGGCCATGCCCTCTCGCACCGAGCGCATGGTGGCCACGGCACGCCTTGAGTAGTCCGAGTTGCCTGTGATTACAGCCAAACGCAAGAGCACGTCCGCGGCCACAGAGCCTCCACAAGGCGCAGCATCGTCGAAGACGTCCCTGGGCCTGAACAGCAAAGCCTCGTGGTCGCTGCCCGTGTCGAAGAAGACCTGCTTTCCTTCATCCCAGAACAGGTCGATCATGGCGTCGGCCAAGGCGCGGGCCTCCCGTAGCCAGCGCAGGTCAAGGGTGGCCTCGTGCAAGGCCAGCAGGCCGTCCGCCAGGAAGGCGTAATCTTCCAGGTAGCCCTTGAGCTTGGCCTGACCGTCCTTGTAGGTGCGCAAGAGCCGGCCGTTCGGGTCGCGGAGGGCGTCCAGAATAAAGGTGGCGTTGGAGACGGCGACAGCCAGGTAGTCCTGATTCATCAGTACCGCGGCGGCCTCGGCGAAGCTGCGCATCATCAGCCCGTTCCAGGCTGTGATCACCTTCTCATCGCGGGCCGGGGGCACGCGGCCCTGGCGGCGCTCCAGGAGCACATCGCGCACTCCCACCAAGACGTTGGAAAGCTCTTCTTCAGTCATGCCCAACCCTTCGGCAACGTCGCCATGGCCTGCAGGGATGCTCAGGGTGCTCCGGTCATCGAAGTTGCCCTCCTGGGTCACGCCGAAGTATCGGCAGAATACGTCCGCCTTCTCCTTGCCCACCGCCGCCTCGACTTCTCCAGGAGTCCACAGATAGTACTTGCCTTCCTCGCCCTCGCTGTCTGCGTCCTGGGTCGAGTAGAAGCCGCCCTGTGGGCTGGCCATCTCCCGCAGCACGTAGTCCAGAGTCTCCTGGACGATGCGCAGGTACTGGAGGTTGCCGGTGGCCAGGTAGGCGTGCAGGTACAGGCGGCTGAGGAGAGCGTTGTCGTACAGCATCTTCTCGAAGTGAGGCACCAGCCAGAAGGGGTCGGTGGAGTAGCGATGGAAGCCTCCTCCGATCTGGTCGTAGATGCCGCCGCGGGCCATGTTCTCCAGGGTGAGGTCTAGCATATTCAGGGCCTGGGGATCGCCGGTGCGGGTGAAATAGCGCAGCAGGAACTCTTGGGCCAGAGCCTGCGGGAACTTGGGCGCGGCGCCGAAGCCGCCGTGCTCGCCATCGAAGTTCGAGGCTATGCCCGCGTAGGCCGCCGACATAACCTCGTCAGTCAGCGGCTCGCTGTCCTGGGCCGTCATGACCACGCCGCGCAGGTGGGCGGCAAGCTGCTCGGAGGAGACCAGGATTTCGTCGCGGCGGTTACGGTACGCCATCTCGACGGACATGAGCACGCGTGGGAAAGCAGGCAAGCCGTGCCGGTCCTCCGGCGGGAAGTAGGTGCCACCAAAGAAGGGCTTGCCATCGGGTGTCAGGAATGCCGTCATTGGCCAGCCGCCGTGGCCGGTCATAGTCTGCACCGCCTGCATGTAGATGGCGTCCACGTCCGGCCGCTCCTCACGGTCTACCTTGATGCAGACGAACTTCTCGTTCATCTGACGGGCGATGTCCTCGTTCTCGAAAGACTCGTGGGCCATGACATGGCACCAGTGGCATGCGGAGTAGCCGATCGAGAGCAGGATCGGCAGGTCTTCCTTCTTCGCCCGCGCGAGCGCCTCCTCGCCCCACGGATACCAGTCCACGGGGTTGTCCTTGTGCTGCTGCAGGTAGGGCGAAGTCTCGCCGGCGAGTCGGTTGGGCATCGCGAGCCTCGCAAAGGTGGATGCGCGATTATCCCGCGCGAACCCCGGTCCGCACTACTGCGAGGCGAGTAGGGTTATTGAATTCCCTGTCGATTGGGCAGCCCGTAGGTTGGACTGAGGCCACCGGCCGAAGTCCAACAATCGGACGCCGCCATGTTGGACTTCGCTACGCTCAGTCCAACCTACGCGAGCTCCTTGGCAGGAGGGGTGGCTCGCGAAGCGAGACGGGGTGGTCAGTCCCCGTCGGTGATCGCGCCCTTGCTCGAGGTCGACACGAGCTTGATGTACTTCGCCATCAATCCCCGCGTGTAGCGCGGCTTGGGTGCTTTCCACTTCTTGCGCCGCGCCGCCAACTCCCGCGCCGGGACGTTCAGCTGGATGAGGCGCTTCTTCGCATCGATTGTGATCGAATCGCCGTTCTTCACCAGCGCGATCGTGCCGCCGACGTAGGCTTCGGGCGCGACGTGTCCCACGACCATGCCCCAGGTGCCGCCCGAGAACCGGCCGTCGGTGATCAGGCCCACCGACTCGCCCAGGCCTTGGCCGATGAGCGCCGACGTCGGAGCGAGCATCTCCTGCATGCCGGGGCCGCCTTTCGGCCCCTCGTACCGGATCACGATCACGTCGCCGGCCTTGATCTTCTTCGCCATGATCGCGTTCATGCACTCGGGCTCGGAATTGAACACGCGCGCGGGCCCCGTGATCGAAGTCTTCTTCAGGCCGGTGATCTTCGCCACGCAGCCCTCGGGGGCGAGGTTGCCCTTCAGGATCGCGAGGTGCCCCTGTGCATACATGGGCCTGTCCCACGGGCGAATCACGTCCTGGTCCTTGCGCGGCTCGTCGGGAACGTCCTTCAGCTCCTGCGCCATCGTCCGGCCGGTGATGGTCATGCACTCGCCGTGCAGAAGACCGTGCTTCAAGAGCATCTTCAGCACCTGCGGCACGCCGCCCGCGCTGTGGAACTCGGTGGCGACGTAGCGCCCCGAGGGCTTCAGGTCGCACAGCACCGGGACCTTGCGCCTTACGCGCTCGAAGTCGTCGATCGTCCACTTGACCCCGGCGGCGCTCGCGATGGCGAGGTAGTGCAGCACCGCGTTGGTCGAGCCTCCGGTGGCCATCACGGTCGAAATCGCGTTCTCGATCGACTTGCGCGTGATGATGTCGCGCGGCCGGATGTTGTTGCGGATCGCGTTCAGCAGCACCTTCGCCGAGTCGGCAGCGGAGTCGGACTTCTCCGGATCCGGGCAGGCCATCTGCGAGGAGCCGAGCAGGCTCATGCCCAGCGCCTCGAACGACGAGGACATGGTGTTCGCGGTGTACATGCCCCCGCACGCCCCGGTGCTGGGGCAGGCGTTCCTCTCGATGCCGTCGTAATCCTCCTTGCTCATCTTGCCGGCGGTGAACGCGCCCACCGCCTCGAAGGGCGAGACGATGGTGAGCACCTGGCCTTTCCAGTGCCCCGGCTTGATGGTGCCGGCATAGACGAAGATGCCGGGCACGTTCATGCGCGCCATGGCGATCATGCTGCCGGGCATGTTCTTGTCGCAGCCGCCCACGCACACCACCCCGTCCATCAACTGCCCGTTGACCGCGGTCTCGATCGAATCGGCGATGACCTCGCGCGACACGAGCGAATACTTCATGCCCTCGGTACCCATGCCGATACCGTCGGTGACGGTGGGGAAACCGAACACCTGCGGCATCGCGCCGGCCTGCTTCAGCGCCTCGATGGTGCGGTCCACCAGCGGCTGGATGCCGGCGTTGCAGGGGTTGAGGGTCGAGTGGCCGTTCGCCACGCCGACGATCGCCTTGTCAAAGTCGGCGTCGGTGAAGCCCACGGCGCGCAGCATGGCCCGGTTGGGCGAGCGCGCGACGCCGCCGGTGATTATTCTTGACCGCCAGTTGTCTGCCATGTGAGATGCTCCTCCTATATCGGCACAGCCGGAACCAAACAGGCTGCCGTGATTTACCATCCCAAATCTCCCGATTTTGCGCAGTTGCAGCTTCGCAACTGCGCAAAATCGGGAGACCTACATAAACCCAAAACCTTCGCCAATCCTGTCCACCCCTGAGTGCTGAGAGACCAAGGGTATCGCCAAGAAACCGGAAATGTACCGCGTGTCGGGTCGCGGTTCCAGAAAATTGATAGACTCCGCAACCTTACACCGGAGGACCGCATGCAACAATCCGCTCCCGCCGCGGGCAAGGAACACTGGACCCGCAAAGGCGACGTGAAGCTGTTCCTGTGGCGCAAGCCGGCCGCGGCGGGCGTCCCGCCGAGGGGCACCGTGCTGTTCGTTCACGGCTCGTCGATGGGCTCGCAGCCGACCTTCGACCTGCAGGTTCCGGGACGCCCGGACTCCTCGGCCATGGACTGGTTCGCCGCGCGCGGCTTCGACACCTGGTGCATGGACAACGAGGGCTACGGCCGCTCGGACAAATCGCGGCCGATCAACTGCGACATCGCGAACGGCGCCGACGACCTCGCCGCCGGCAGCGAGTACATCCTGAAGACCGCCGGCGCGAAGAGCCTGCACGTGTACGGCATTTCCTCGGGCGCACTGAAAGCTGCGCTGTTCGCCCAGCGCCATCCGGAGCGCGTGGCGCGGCTCGCGCTCGATGCATTCGTGTGGACGGGCGAGGGCAGCCCCACGCTCGTCGAGCGAAGGAAGAAGCTCCCGGAATTCCTGGCGAAGAACCGGCGTCCGATCGACCGCGCCTTCGTGAACAGCATCTTCACCCGCGACCATCCGGGCACGGCCGACCAGGCCACCATCGACGCCTTCGCCGACGCGATCCTCGCGCTCGACGATTCGGTGCCCACGGGCACCTACGTCGACATGTGCTCGAAGCTGCCGCTGGTGGATCCGGAGAAAATCGCCGCCGCCACGATCATCATGCGCGGCCAGTGGGACGGCATCGCCGGCATCGACGACCTGCTGGAGTTCTTCAAGCGCCTGCCGAATCCGGACAAGCAGTTCAGCGTCATGGCCGGCATCTCGCACGCGAGCTTCCAGCAGAAGAACTACCTGATGGTGTATCACATCCTGCACGCCTTCTTCACCCAGCCGCAACCCGTGTATCCCGGTTAACCAGGAAAGGGAGGACTGCCGCCATGACGAAAAATAATCTGCTCCGCACGACCCTGTTCGCCGTCCTGCTGGGGATCGCGGCGCTCGCCGCCGCCCAGCCCTATCCTTCACGGGCGGTGCGTATCGTGATTCCGCTGGGAACCGGAGGCACCACCGACATTCCGGGGCGCATCGTCGCGCAGCGGCTCTCCGAGGCGCTCGGCCAGCCGTTCGTCGTCGAGAACCGTCCGGGCGCGGGCGGCACCATCGGCGCGGACTACGTCGCCAAGTCCAAACCCGACGGCTACACCCTGCTGCTCACCGCGACCCCGCACGTCATCACGGCGAACCTCTACAAGAACCTTCCGTACAACGCGCTCGCCGATTTCGCGCCGGTGATCCGCGTCGCGTCGGGTCCGTACGTGCTCACGGTGCATCCGTCGCTCGGGGTCAGCACGGTCCGTGAGCTCATCGCCATGGCCAAGGCGAACCCGGGCAAGATCGACTACGCGAGCTCGGGCAACGGCAGCGCGCAGCATCTGGTCGGCGCCCTGTTCGCGCACATGGCAGGCATCGATCTGACGCACGTGCCTTACAAGGGAAGCAGCCAGGCGCAGGCGGACCTCGTCGCGGGCGTCGTCAAGGTCGGCTTTCCCGGCACCCCCATCGTGATCCCTCACGTCAAGGCGGGCCGGCTGAAAGCGATCGCGGTCACCACGGCGCGGCGCTCGTCGCAGATGCCCGAGGTGCCGACGATCGCCGAGGCAGGCGTGCCGGGCTACGAGGCGCTCGTCTGGGTGGGCCTGCTCGCCCCGGCCGGCACGCCGCAGGACATCATCGCGAAGCTGAACGCCGAGATAACCAAGCTGCTGCGCGCGAGCGACGTCGTGCAGTTGTTCGCTGCCTCCGGAGTGGACCCCACGCCGACCACCCCCGAGGAGTTCGGAGCCTACCTGAAGAGCGAATTCGACAAGTGGGGCAAGGCGGTGCGCGACTCCGGCGCACAGGTGAACTAGCGACGGCCGGGTGATCTTGTCATTCTGAGGCGTAGGTCGGACTGAGGCCCGAGGCCGAAGTCCGACGTTCGAGCATTGCCGATGTTGGGCTTCGCTGCGCTCAGCCCAACCTACCACTCCTGTATTTCGACGTAGGTTCCCGCAAATGCGCGAAGCGATCTTTCTCCTGGCGCTCGCGAGCGCGAACAGCGGCATCTCGATGCGCGTCGTCGAGCCGATGCTGCCGCTCCTCGCGACCGAGTTCGGCATCAGCATCTCGGCGGCCGCGTCGGTGATCACTTCCTACGCGTTCGCCTCCGGGGTCGGCACCCTCGCCTACGGGCCGCTGGGCGACCGCTTCGGCAAGCTGCGCATGGCCACCGCCGCCCTGTTCTGCGCCGGGGCGGGGTCGCTCGCCTGCGCCTTCGCGCCGGACGTCGGCTCGCTCGCAGCGCTGCGCTTCGTCACCGCGGTTTTCGCCTCCTCGTCGATGACGCTCGGCATGGCCTACATCGGCGACCGCGTGCCGCTCGCCGAGCGCCAGCCGGTAATCGCGCGCTTCATCGGCGGCACGATCATCGGCCAGTCGCTCGGGCCGCTGGTGGGCGGCGCGTTCACCGACCTGTTCGGCTGGCGCGGCACGATGCTGTTCCTCGGCGCGATATTCCTCGCGGTTTCGGCGATACTGCTGCTGCGCACGCATTCGCAGTGGGAAGCCGAAGGCGCCAAGCCCCTGGGCAACCCCTTCACCGCCTACCCGGACCTGCTGCGCATCCCGCGCGTGCGCTACGTGCTCGGCACGGCGTTCGCCGACACGTTCCTGTTCTTCGGCGCGTACTCGTTTCTCGGCCCGTTCCTGCAGTTGAAGTTCGACCTGAGCCTGACGCTGATCGGCATCATCCTCGCCGGCTTCGGCGTCGGGGGCGTGCTCTACACGCTCGCGGTGCGCAGGCTCCTGCACGCGCTCGGCCAGCGCGGCCTGGTGAGCGTGGGCGGCGCGATCTGCGCCTGCGGCTACCTGCTCGCCACGCTGACGCCGGTCTGGCAGGTGGCGATTCCGAGCACCATCGTCCTGGGCTTTTCCTTCTACATGCTTCACAACACGGTGCAGACCAAGGCGACCGAAATGGCGCCGCAGTCGCGCGGCGCCGCCGTGGCGTTCTACTCCTGCTTCTGGTCGCTCGGCCAGGCGAGCGGTGTGGCGGCGATGGGCATCGGCGTGGGCCTCGCCGGCTACGCGCCCGGAATCCTCGCGTTCGGCGCCGGCTTCTTCCTGCTCGGCCTGTGGATGCGCTTCAACCTCCATCGCCTCTCGTAGCTCACCGCGCGAGCGAGCCCATGCGGCGCAGCGCGGGGAAATAGCGCAGACCGGCGGCGACGAAGACGATGGTGAGCACGCCGCCGAAGACGACGGTGAACACCGGTCCGGTCAGCGCGGCCAGGAGGCCGGATTCGAAAGCGCCCAGCTCGTTCGAGGAACTGATGAACACGCGGTTCACCGCCGACACCCTGCCGCGAAGCTCGTCCGGCGTGTAGAACTGCACGACCAATTGGCGCGTTACCACGCTGATGTTGTCCAGTGCGCCCGCGGCGGCGAGCGCGGCGAGCGACAGCCAGAACCAGGTCGAAAGCCCGAATACCGCGATCGCGACGCCGAACCCGGCCACCGACCACGCGAACGCCTTCCCCTGGTGCCGGAAAGGACGGCGGATCCCCTGCGTGACCGAGGCCGCCAACGCGCCGATCGACATCGCTGCGGTCAGCCAGCCCAGCCCCGCGGGTCCCACGTGAAGGATGTCCTTGGCGTAGATCGGCAACAGCGCGGTCGCGCCGCCGAACAGCACGGCGAACAGGTCGAGCGTGATGACGCCGAGAATCTCCTTGGTGCGCCACACGTGCTCGAGCCCGCCGAACAGCTCGCGGAACGAGCGCGGCCGCTGCGCGCCCTCCAGGGCGCGGCGGCGG
>ORJL010404925.1_pt1 | contig 13336 bp, 10 predicted proteins | sample 1779941 | NCBI WGS metagenome assembly ORJL01 (sample SAMEA104232317, study PRJEB22302) | groundwater metagenome | biome: forest; feature: aquifer; material: groundwater | place: USA | collected 2011-08-07 | depth 5.8 m
GCACTTCGATCGCCGCGCGCACTGCCGACTCGTTCGACGGAAAGGCCGCCATGACAGCATCGCCAATCGTCTTCACAATGCCCCCGTCGTGCTCACGGATCACCTCCGTCATCACGCGGAAGTGCTCCTGCACACGCGCGTAGGCCCGCGCGTCGCCGAGGGCCTCGTACAACTCCGTCGACCCCTTGATGTCGGTGAACATGAGCGTCACGTTGCGGATCGCGAAGGAGGCGTCGGGCGAAAGGAACTCCCCCGCGAACAGGTCGCGGAAGTCCTGCTGGCTCGTGACATACGCGGCGCTGACCCAGTTCCGCACCTGCCCGACGGGGAGAACGAGGAATCCGTTGATCGTCGGGTAGCGGGAGGTCACGGCGATCTCCGCCTCCCCCGATGCCAGGGCGAAGCTCGGCGGGTCGATCCGCCCGTCGGCGCCAACGACGACCTCGACGCGACGCGGCCCGCCGTCCGCGACGCGCACCCGGGCGGCGAGGTCGAGGTGCGGAGGGACCCAGACCGAATACTCGCCCGGCTCGAAATGGCCCGTGAGCGCCTTCACATCGCCCAGGAGGATCGTCTTGCCGATCGTGAAGTCGCGCCCCTCCCGGGGGAGGACCTCGTTGATGAACGCGAGCTGGCCCGGGAAGTCGCGCGCCGCGAAGTCGGCGTAGGCGACCTTCCGCACGGCCGGGTTCGCCGTGAAGGTCACTTCGACCTGGTCCTCGAGGTCGACCTCCCAGTCGAGCTTGCAGAGGCCGCAGTGGGCCGCGTTGCGCAGCCCCATGAGGTGCTTGTGGTACTCGGGAATGCCGCGGCAGGCGGGGCAGTGGATGTCCCAGGTGAGGTCGAAGAGGCCGAGCCGCGTGGCGAAAAGAAAGGCGCGGAGCGCCTCGGGGCGGGGGATGCCGGTCGCCTGGGCGATCCGGAAGGCGTTCACCTTGTAGCAGTCGAAGTCGGAGCCCCTCTCGAGCAGGCGGCGAATCTCCGCCACGGCCTTCGGGTGGGCCGCGGAGGCCTCCAGCTCGGCCAGCCCCTGCGCGAGGGAGGTCACTTCGCCTCCCCTTCGACCGGGTCGGCCCCCTCGACGCGGCTGCGGAGGTTCGCCTCTCGCACGCGGGTCTGGAGGAGGTCTCCAGCGATGACGTCGTCGGCCTTCCGCACGATCTGGCTCGTGCGCAGGTTCCGCGTGATCGAATATCCGCGATCGAGCACGCGGAGCGGGGAGAGGGCGTCGAGGCGCCCGCCGAGCGACGTGAGACGCTCGCGCTGGGCGGTGACGCGCGACGCGACGGCCGCCTGCAGCATCCGCGCGAGGTCTCCTGCGCGGCGCCGCTCGTTCCGCGCGAGGGTCGCCGGCGTGAGCGTGCGCAGCCTCCCCTCGAGCCCCGCGAGCCGCTCTCGCCAGGCGCGCGGGAGCCCCTCCATCGCGCGCTGGAGCCGCTCGGAGGCGGTGTCGAGCGTCTGTTGGAACTCCTGGACGCGGTCGACCGGGCGCTGGAGCGCCGCGCTCCCGCGGAGGCCGTCGAGTGTCTTTCGCGCAAGCTCGACGCGCGACGAAAGCGCCTGGCGGAGCCTCGCCTGATGCTGTTCGAGGTCGGCGAGGAGGTCCTTCTTCACCGGGACGACCAGCTCGGCGGCCTCGGTCGGGGTGAAGGCGCGCTTGTCGGCGACCAGGTCGGCGATCGATACGTCGACCTCGTGACCGACGGCGGAGACGACCGGCACCGCGGAGGCGAGGATCGCGCGGGCGACCCCCTCGTCGTTGAAGGCCCACAGGTCCTCGGCGCTGCCGCCGCCGCGGCCGACGATCATGACGTCGACGCCGGGCCAGGCTCCCGCGGCGCGGACCGCCTCGCGGACCTCGCCGGGGGCCTCGTCCCCCTGCACGCGACAGGGGAAGACGAGGACCTCGACGTTCGGGAAACGCTTGCCGATGACGCCGAGCATGTCGCGGAGCGCGGCCCCGCCGGGCGACGTGACGATGGCGATGCGGCGAGGGACGAGCGGGAGGGGACGCTTCCGGGCCTTGTCGAAGAGCCCCTCGGCCTCCAGGCGCGACTTGAGCTGCTCGAGGGCAAGCTGCAGGGCCCCCTTGCCGAGCGGCTCTATCCGGGTGACGACGATCTGGTGCTGGCCGTACTGCTCGTAGACGGAAATCTTCCCGTGGACGAGCAGCTCGAGGCCGTCCTTCACCTCGAAGCGGACGCCTCGGGCGACGTTTGCGAACATGACCGCCTTGAGCTGCGCGGTCGCGTCCTTGAGGGTGAAGTAGCAGTGGCCGCTCTGGGCCTGCCGGCGGAAGTTGCTCACCTCGCCACTCACCCAGACGGTGCCGATGTTCAGCTCGAGGAGTGACTTGATCCGCCTCGTGAGCTCGGTCACGGTCAGCGGTTTCGCGCCGGCGGCTTCCTGCGCACCCATGCTACGCCCCTCGCACGGGGGGGAGGCCCGGCCCGACGCTGTCGCCGATCATGACCCGGCGGACCTCGACCGCGCGGCCGTTCTCGCTCTCGATCGTCGCGAGGGCGCCGGAGAGGCGCACGTCCCCCTCCGCGACGTCGAAGCGGGTGTGCATCCGCGTGGTGAAGTTGTAGAGGACGCTCTCCTTCGTGCGGCCGATGACGCTGTCGTACGGGCCCGTCATGCCGAGGTCGGTGACGTAGGCAGTCCCCTTCGGAAGAACCCGCTCGTCCGCCGTGGGGATGTGGGTGTGCGTGCCGAAGACGAAGCTCGTGCGGCCGTCGAGGTACCAGCCCATGGCGATCTTCTCGCTCGTCGCCTCCGCGTGGAAGTCGATGGCGACGATCTTGGCCTTGGAGGAGGCCTCAGCGACGAGCTTGTCGGCGGCCTTGAACGGGCAGTCGACGGGGTCCATGAAGACCCGGCCGATGAGGTTGATCACGGCGACCTGCACGCCGCGGACGACGACCCAGGCGATTCCCTTGCCGGGGCACTCGGAGGGGAGGTTGCCCGGCCGGATGATGCGCGCCTCCTGGGCGAAGACCTTCATCACCTCGCGCCGGCGCCAGACGTGGTCGCCGGTGGTGATCACGTGCGCGCCTGCGGCGAGGATGGCGTCGACGTCGTTCGGGAAGAGGCCGCTGCCGTTCGCGACGTTCTCGCCGTTGACGATGCAGAGGTCGACCTCCTCCTTCTTCAGGAGGTCCGGCAGCCGGCGCGTGAGGGCGTCCCGGCCGGGGCGGCCGATGACGTCTCCCAGGGCCAGGATGCGGATGCGCAAGAGAACGTCCCTTCGGGATCGCGGCGGGGGGCGGCCCAGCGGGCCGCCCCTACAGGGGGACTGACGATCAGCGCGCGTACTCCACGCAGCGCGTCTCGCGGATCATCGTCACGCGGATCTCGCCAGGATACACCAGCTCGCGCTCGATCTCCTTCGCGATCTCGCGGCAGACGACCTGCGCCTGGCGGTCGTCCATCTTCTGCGCGTTGGCCATCACGCGGATCTCGCGACCCGCCTGGATCGCGTAGGCGTGGTCGACGCCGGGGAATCCGTTCGCGATCTCCTCCAGCTTCTCGAGCCGCTTGATGTACTTGTCGAGCGTCTCCCTCCGCGCCCCCGGCCGCGCCGCCGAGATCGCGTCCGCCGCGGTCGAGATGACCGTGTACACCGACGACGCCTTCGCCGTCTCGTGGTGCCACATCGCCGTGTCGACGACGTCGTGCTTCTCGTTGAACCGCTTCAGCAGCTCCGCGCCGATGACGGTGTGCGAGCCCTCCATCTCCTGGTCGACCGCCTTCCCGATGTCGTGCAGCAGGCCGCACCGCTTCGCGACCCGCACGTCGAGACCGAGCTCCCCGGCGATCGACGAGGCCAGGTGCGCGACCTCCTTCACGTGCTCCAGCACGTTCTGCCCGTAGCTGGCGCGGTAGCGGAGCCTCCCGAGCAGCATGACGACTTTCGGGTGGAGGTCCGCGATCTCCATCTCCTGCACCGTCGTGCGCCCCGTCTCGCGGACGACGTCCTCCATCTCCTTCTTGGTCGCCTCCACGACCTCCTCGATCCGCGCGGGGTGGATCCGCCCGTCCGCCACGAGCTTCTGCATCGACCTCCGCGCCATCTCGCGCCGCACGCCGTCGAACGCGGAGACGACCACGAGGCCCGGCGTGTCGTCGACGATCACGTCCACCCCCGTGGACCGCTCGAAGGCGCGGATGTTCCGCCCCTCGCGGCCGATGATCCTCCCCTTCATGTCGTCGCTCGGCAGGTCGACCGTGCTCACCGCGGTCTCCGCGCTCGTCTCCGCCGCGCACCGCTCCAGCGCGGTGACGATGATCGCCCGCGCCTGCTCCGCGGCCGTCTCGCGCGCCCGCTCCGTCTGCCTCTTGATGTACTCCGCGTTCTCCTGCGCGACCTCGCGCTCGAGCTTCTCCAGGAGGAGCCTCGTCGCCTCGTCGCGGGACATCCCGCTGATCCGGTGGAGCTGCTCCTTCTCCTGCGAAATCATCCTCCCGAGCTCCTGCCGGTGCATCTCCGCCTCGGAGAGCTTCACCTTCAGGTCCGCCTCGAGCCGCTCGATCTCCTTCTCGCGGCGCTGCATCTGCTCGAGCTTCTTGTCGAGGGCGTCCTCGCGCTTGAGGATCCTGCGCTCGAACTGCTTCAGGTCCTCGCGGATCTCCTGGGCCTCCTTGTCGGAGGCCTCCTTGCGCTTGAGCGCTTCCTCCTTGAACTTCAGCTCCGCCACGCCGACGGCGCCCGCGGCCTCTTGCGCCGCCTTCTCCCGGACGACCGCCGCGTCGCGCTCGGCGCTCCGCCCGATGGTCTTGTTGCGCAGGATGACGGCCGAGACGCCCCCGGCAAGGCCGACGGCGAGGCCGACGATGGCTTGCATCCAATCCACGTCGAATTCCCCCTTGTGGAGGGGGCGCATTCAGGACGTGCCGATTCCGCCGCTCAGGAGCGGGATTCGTGAGGGAGGCTCTGCCGCCGTCGTGCGCGCCGCCAGGCCTCCCCGCGCGGGAGGGCGGAGGCGCCCGCCTTGCGCGCCGGCGTCAGGGCCGGGCGCGAGGAGGCGACGGGACGGGGACTGGGGCAGGAAACGAACACGGCGACGGGGGCCAAGGCCAGCGTCGCCGTCCACGGCTCACTCGGAATTGTCAGGAGAGCCCTCAGAACCTCGATCAGGCGTCGGAACTGGCGCTTCGTCCAGGGAATGCGCGCACCCTTCATGTATCCGATCCCAAACCGCCGCGGGCCGCCCGCGGGCGTGGGGATTATAGGGGCTCGCCCTGCCGCAATCAAGCGCGATCTGGGCTGGACCGCGACTCCTGCCGGCGCCGGTGCGTCAGGATGTGGAGATAGGGGACCTCTTCACGAACCTCTTCGAGGGTCGTGAGGCCGCGTTCGACCTTCGCCAGGGCGTCCTCCACCATCGTGACCATCCCGGAGCGGATCGCATGGTCGCGCAGCTCCGAGTCGTCCGCGTTCCGCTCGATCAGGTCCTTCGAACGCTCGTCGACCTCCCAGAACTCGAAGATCGGCATGCGGCCAAGGTAGCCCGTGTCGTTGCAGAGCGTGCACCCGACGCCCGCCAGGAAGCGAATCCCCGGCGGAGGCGCGTCCCCGTAGAACTCCCGGAGGACCTCCTCCCCGGGGCGCATCGGTCCCTTGCAGTGGGGACAGACCTTGCGGACGAGCCGCTGCGAGATCACGCAGAGGAGGCTCGACGCGACCAGGTCGGCGGCGATGCCGAGGTTGATGAGCCGCCGGACGGCGCCGATGGAGTCGTTCGTGTGGAGCGTGGTGAAGACGAGGTGTCCGGTCAGGGCGGCGCGCACCCCCGTCTGCGCGGTGTCCGGGTCGCGCGTCTCGCCGACGAGGATCACGTCCGGGTCCTGCCGCAGGAATCCCCGCAGGTAGCGCGAGAAGGTGTTGCCGATCGCCTCGTTCACCTGGCTCTGCTGGATCCCCTCCAGCTCGTACTCCACGGGGTCCTCGGCGGTCACGATCTTGATCGGCCGTTTCCGGAGGACGTCGAGCGTCGCGTACAGGCTCGTCGTCTTCCCGCAGCCGGTCGGGCCGGTGTAGAGGATCATCCCCTGCGGATTGTCGAGCATCCGCTGGTACCGGCGGAGGGTTTCCTCCTGGAAGCCGATCTCCTCGAGACGCGGGAACGCCCGCCCGGCGTCGAGGATCCGGATGACTGCGTTCTCGCCGTACACCGTCGGCTGGATCGCCACGCGGAAGTCGATCGCCTCCGCCCGCCCCGCGAAGCGACGCGAGAAGCTCCCGTCCTGCGGGCGGCGGTGCTCCGCGATGTCGAGCTCGCAGTCGAGTTTGAGGCGGTTCGAAATCCGGCGGACGTTTTCCGGGGTCACCGCAACGTCGGTCGCGGCGTGGAGGACGCCGTCGATCCGGAACCGGACCGCGATGCGAGAGCGGTAGGTCTCGAGGTGGACGTCGCTCGCCCGACGCTGGATCGCCGATCGCAGCAGCTCGTTCAGCAGCGTCGGCGCGTCGTCCGGCTCGGCGGACGCAGCGGGCGCCTCGGCGGTGGAAGCGGGCGCGGGGACCTCCTCCACGAGGGCAGGGGGGGCATAGGCCTCGCGGATTGCCCCGGTCAGGTCCGACTCCGTCGTCACGCACGCCTCGACGCGGCTCCCGCCGGTCGATGCGCGGAGGGGGTCCCCCAGCCAGTCGTCCAGGGGCCCGGAGGAGAGGACGCGGATGCGGCCATCCTCGCGCGCGAAGACGAGGACCCGGTTGTGCTCGGCGAAGGCCCGCGGAACCAGGCGCGCCGCCTCGGGGGAGATGGAGGGCCGGAGCAGCTCCAGCGTGATGAAGGGGACGCCGACGTGCTCGGCGAGCGCCTCGGCGAATCGTCGCGCGCTGAGGAGCCCCTCGCAGACGATGACGTGCCCGAGCCGCTGCCCCGTCGATCGCTGCATCTCAAGCGCGCGCGCAGCTCGGCCGGGGAAAGGAGCTTCCGGCTCACGAGGGCCTCGCCGATGCGACGATCGCGGTGCCGGCGGGAGGTGCGCTGGGCGTAGGCCTCCTCGATCGCGCGCACGACGTCGACCTCCGGTCCGACCCAGACGGGCTCGACCCCGGCGTGGATCTCCGCGGCGAAGGTCTCCACGCGATCCATGAGCCCCGCGGCGTCGGAGACGCCGGCCAGAAGGACGTCCCCGAGTCGGAGGAGGGGGAGGAGGCGGGTGCGCTGGGCGGTCTCCTGAGGGACCGTCGAGAGGACGCGGGGATCGACGAGGCACTCCTGGACGCGGATGGCGTCGAGGTGCCCCTGTTCGATAAGCGCGGCGACGACCTGCGGACCGCTGGCGTATCCCAGGGTGAGGAGGGTGCGGCCGAGCTTCTGGTGCGTGGCCTGCTGCTCGCCGAGGGCGAGCTCGAGGTGCTCGTGCGTGAGGAAGCCTTTGCGCACGAGGAGTTCGCCGAGGGCGTGGTTCGCGGCGTCGGTCATGGGCGAGACCTCGGCGGCGGGAGGTGGATTGTCGCGCGCGAGAGTCCGGCCGGCAATGACTAATGACAAATCCCAGGTCCCAGCGCGGGCGTCCGCGGAACTCCAACTCCAACAGCCAACTCCAAGAAAATCCAACTCCAATTCCAACTCAAAGGCCCTTCGAGTTGGAATTGGAGTTGGATTTTCTTGGAGTTGGCTGTTGGAGTTGGAGTTGCGGCCACCCGTCGGGTTTGGAACCCGAACCAAGCGCCGCGTGAATCATGCCGGATTTGTCATTGCGGCGGCAGCGGGACGAGGTGTCCTCCCTCCATCCGGTACTGCTTCTCCACCCACCCGATCGAGCCCGTGCGGTGTGTGATCAAAACCACCGTGCAGCCGCTCATCGCCGCGATCGCCCGGTGGATCGCCGCCTCCGTGTCGAGGTCCACGGCCGAGGTCGCCTCGTCGAGCACCAGCAGGCTCGGCCGCAGCACCAGCGCGCGGGCGATCGCCAGGCGCTGCCGCTCGCCGCCCGAGGCCGCCCAGCCGCGCGGGCCGATGCGCGCCGCGAGGTCGCAGGAGATCGCCGCCGCGGAGAGCGCCTCCCGCAGCTCCTCGTCGGTCGCCTCCGGCCGCGCGTAGCGCAGCACCTCCGCGACCGTCTCGCCGGGGAGCGCCTCCTCCTGCGCGACCAGCGTGACGCGGCGGCGGAACCGACCGAGGTCCGCCTCCGTCGGCGACACGCCCCCGACGCGCACCCTCCCCGCGTCGGGCGGGAAGAGACAGACGATGATCCGCGCGAGCGTCGTCTTCCCGCCGCCGCTCGCGCCCGAGATCGCCACGCGACCGCCGGCGGGGACCTCGAGGTCGACTCCGGAGAGGATCTCCTTCCCCGCCTCGTACGCGAACCGCACGCCCGCGAGCGACACGGCGAGGGGGCCGGCCGAGGGGACGGGGCCTCCCTCGTTGCGCGGCTCCTCCGGGGCGTCCAGGAGGACTCGGATCCGGCGGACCGCCACGGAGACGTTCTGGAGTACGTAGTTGGCCCTCGTGACCTCGAGAAGCGAGGGATAGAGCGTCGTCGAGTAGTTGAGGAAGGCGAGGACGAGGCCGGCGGAGACCTGCAGGTCGAGGACCCGGACCCCTCCGTAGAGAAGAATTCCGCTCCCCGCCAGTGTTGCCAGGAAGCCGACGAACGAGAGGTGCGCGGACATGGTGTCCTCGGCGGCGAGCCGGGCGAACCGCGCTGCGCGCGCGGTCTCGGCCATGCGGGCGGACTCCCGGTCCTCGCACCCGTAGGCGCGCGCGAGGGAGAGCGAGCCGAGGAACGAGCCCGCGCGGTCGGTCAGGTCCGCCGCCGCGGCGCGGTCGCACTCCGCGAGTGCGCGCAGCGGTCGGACGCGTGCGATGACCGCCAGGACCAGGAAGGGGATTGGCAGCAGAGTCACGCCGGCGAGCGGAGCGTCGAGGAGAAAGAGGATCGCGAGCGTGGAGACGAACGCGACGGGGGCGATGAGGAAGGTCTCGATGCCCTGGAAGATGAGCCCCTCGAGGACCTCGACATCTCCAAGAAGGATCGCCTCCATCCGCCCCGGCGGGGCAGTCAGCAAGTCCCGTCCCGGCAGGCGCGACGCCTTGCGCGCGAGCTCCCGTCGCACATCCGTGACGAGGCGGGCCTGGACGCGCCGGGCGACGTGGTCGCGGGTGCGGCCGAACGCCAGGACAGCCGCCTGGGCCGCGAGCGTCACCGCGCCGAGGAACACGAGCCGGGCGAACAAGGAGTCCGAGGACCACTGAACGAACGATCCGGGAAGAAAGGCCCTTGCGCTCTGGCGGCGGGCAGGGGAGAAGACCTCATCGTAGAGGCGGCCGAGAATCCATGGCGGCGCGAGAGCCGCGGCGGTGGCGAGGAGGAGGCAGAGGGTCGCGACGGCAATCCGTCCTCGCAGCGGGCGCAGGAACGGCGCGAGTCGCCGCAGGGCGGAGAGGATCTCGGAAGGGGACCGGCGCGGAGTGCCGCGGTCGTACCACGGCTCGTTCATCTCCTGGAGCGTCGGTGTCCTCCGAAGAGCAGGTGGTAGAGCGCGAAGAGGGAGAGGCCGCCGGAGATGGCGGCGATGACGGAGTAGACCGCCATCTTGAGGTAGCTGGTGACGTTCCTCGAGTCGAGGAAGAGATAGATCGATATGTAGGAGACGAACGCGAGGAGCGCCGCGAGCATGGCGCACATGAAGGTCTCCTCGGGCGTGTCGGAGGTCCAGGTGCGGAGGAACCCGGCGCCGAGGATGCCTGCGAGGCCGGAGATGAGGACCTGGATGTCGGTCCGCATTTTGGGGAGCGATTCGCGGATGAGGAAGAAGATGCCGACGCCGACGGCGAGGTGGAGGATAGCGTAGAAGGCGGTGGACGCCCGCGGCGGATGGACCGCCGTCGTGTGCGTCCCGGTCTCGGTCGACATTGGTTTCTTCCCGGCAGCCGTGTCGTCGTCCCCTTCGAGACTCATCGTACCTTCATCTTGGCCGGCGAGGTAGGAATTCCGGGGAGCGCGCCCGCAATGACAAATGTCAAATTCCCAGTTCAAAATGTCAAATCTGGGCGGGCACGTGATACCGGCCTGCACCGATCGGCGCAGGCCTGCACGGCGTGTCCGCCCCGATTTGACATTTGGAACTGGGAATCTGACATTTGACATTGCGTGGCTCCTCAGACCGCATTGACATTTCCCTCCTCCACCGGCAGAATACGGCCGTCGCGCGCAGGAGGAGGCCCGTGCCTGAACCAAGGGCGGCCGCCCCCGGCCGTCACGTCCGCATCCCCAACTTGACCAAGGATCGCCAGGGCACCCTGCGCCTCATGTCCTGGTGGGACCACGAGCGCGTCACCAGCGCCCGCGTCATGGTCGTCGGCGCAGGCGCCCTCGGGAACGAGGTCCTCAAGAACCTCGCCCTCATGGGCATCGGCGCCATCTTCCTCATCGACCGCGACCGCATCGAGGCCGCCAACCTCAGCCGCAGCGTCCTCTTCCGCACGCGCGACGAGGGGCGCCTGAAGACCGAGGCGGCCGCCCAGGCCGTCCGCGACATCCACCCCGAGGTCCGCCTCCGCACCTTCGACGGCGACGTCGTGTACGACCTGGGCCTCGGCGTCTTCCGCCGCATGGACGTCGTCATCGGATGCCTCGACAACCGCGAGGCACGCCTCGCGGTGAACCGCGCCTGCTGGAAGGTCGGCAAGCCGTGGGTCGACGGGGCGATCCAGGAGCTGTTCGGCGTGGCGCGCGTCTTCGTGCCGGGCGAGGGGGCCTGCTACGAGTGCACCCTCTCCGAGCAGGATTGGGTGCAGCTCGGCCAGGCCCACCCGTGCAAGGGGATCGCCGTCGCGAACGTGCTGCTCGGAAAGGTGCCGACGACGCCGACGATCTCCAGCATCATCGCTGGGTTCCAGGCGCAGGAGGCGCTCAAGCTCCTCCACGGGATGAAGGACTTCGTCCTCTCGGGGCGCGGGCTCATCATTCACGGCCTCACGAACGAGATCTACACGACGCGGTTCCTGCCGAAGGAGGACTGCGACAGCCACTACCGCTTCGGCGAGGTGACGGAGCTGGCCGACGCGAAGGCGGCCTCGTTCACGGGGCGGGACCTGTTCGCGCGGATCGGCAGCGACCTCGGGACGCCGTGCGCGGTGGAACTCGACCGCGAGCTGATCGTCGAGCTGGAGTGCTTCGCCTGCGGCACGCGGGACGCGGTCGCGCGACCGCGCGCGAGGCTGACGGAGGCGGAGGGGCGCTGCCCGAAGTGCGCCGAGCTGCGGGAGCCGGCGACGACGCACACGTGGCGAGGGGACGAGGCGTACCTCGACCGTCCGCTCGCCGATATTGGCGTGCCGCTGGGTCACGTGCTGGCGGCGCGAGGGCCGAAGGGCCGGGGGTTTTACGAGCTGACAGGGGACCTGCCCGACCTGCTCGGGGAGGTGCTCGGATGAGCCAGTCGTGGCTCTCGCGCCTGAAGACCACCGTGGCCTCGCTCGCCTTCGGGACGGCGGCGGGGACGGTGGTGGCCGTGATGCTGGTCGCGGCGCTGTACACGGTCGGGCGGTTCCGGATCGACGCGAGGCTTCAGCCGCCTGCGACGATCCTGATCCTCCTGGCGACGGGGATGGTCGTGCAGGTCGTCTCGGTGCGGGCCGCGGAGAGGCGCGCTCCGCGCGTGATGACGCTGCTGTCGCTCTTCTGCGCCTGGGCGGGGCTCGCGGCGGGGGAGGCGATGACGGCGCTCCACCTCGACCGCGAGCTGGCGGTCTTCGCGCGAGCTGACCTCGTCGCGATCCTCGGGGGCGCGATCGGCGCGGCGATGGGGGTCTGGATGGGGGCGTCGCTCGTGGGGTGGAGGGTCCGGCCGGCGAAGGCCCCCTCGGCGTCGCCCGGGTCCGCCCCCGCGCCTCGCCGCGGGATGGTGGCGCTCGTGAAGGCGGGACCTGCGGCCTCGAAGCCATACAGCGGGCCGACGCGGACGAAGGTGAGCCTGCACGCGGTGGAGCACGTCTGCCCGATCTGCGCGGACGACGGGAATCCGCTCCGCGCGCGGGGCCCGAATGTCTGGGTGTGCAACCGCTGCGGCGCGTGGCACCACCTCGACTGCTGGCGCCAGAACGGCGAGTCCTGCGGCGTCCTGGGGCAGCACTGATCCTCTGCCGTCGCGCCCGCAAGGGCGCCGGCCCGCTGCGCGGGCACCCCGGTGACAGCCGCAAGGCTGTCAGTGGACACCGATGTGGGTGATCGACGACTTCGACGTCCCCGGCAAGACCGGCCCGAGCCTCGGCCTCCTCCGTCGCGGCGTGTTTCCGGGATTGCCCACGCGGACCCTCGCGGTGGCCCAGCTCGTCCTTGTGACCATCGGCGTGATCGGAATCGTCAAGTCGGGCACGCCGGACTCCTGGGTGATCCTCTCCTTCGGGGCCCTCTGTCTCGTGCCGTGCACCGCACTCTTGATGGATTCCGCCCTCTGGAGCCACACCCGTCGATTTGTCTGGGACGCCTCCCAAGGCACACTACGTATCGAGCTCGCGGCGTGGGCCCCATGGGCCTTCCGAGTCGTCGAAATACCCTTCTCGACGGTTCAGGAAATCCGGTTCGAATTCGGAGCCGAACGCGACGGCACTCTTCCCATCCGAATGGTCATCCTCACGAACGACCCCCGCTGGCCCGGGGGCGTCGAGCGGTTGAAAGTAGTCGAGGTGCGCCGCCGCGTCGATGCGCTCGACCTCGCCTTCCGCATCGGACGAGCGATGGGCTGGGAGGGGTACGTCGTGCGATGGCCCGTGAACGGCGACCTGGAGGTCGACCTCGTCCGCGACGTCCAATCCGAAGTGCACGCGCGCCCTCTGCCCGCCGAGGGAGTCCCCCTCGACTTCGCATCCGCGACCGCAAGCGAGACGCGATAGTCGGCAAGCGGATCGCGCGATTCCTTGCCCAGCGGCTGGCCGAGGAAACCGTGGTTGCCGGCTATCCGCGAGTCTTCAGGACCCGTCGGATGTGACGGCTTGCGTGAACGATGGCCACAACGAGGACGCAGTCCTCGGGGAAACTCGGGGACCTGACGGCCCAAGCGGGGGAACTCGGACAGTCGTCCGGCGGCCTCGCGCAACGAGACGACGGTCAGGTCCGCGTACTTCTTCGAGTCGCGCGCGATGTACGAGTGGATTTCCTGGAGATCTTCGAAGGCCGGCTCGGACCACTCGATTCTAGGAGCGTATCGGGAAAACCCTTCGCGCGACCAGGATCTCGGTCTGGATCTTCCTGTCCGCCGAGGACGCCGAAGACGCCGAGCCCACCTGTTCGGGAGTCGTGTGGAACGCTCGAGGGCCCTCCATCGGCCGGGACGGTCTGGACGCGCTGTAGGGCCCGAGGAGGCTACGCCGGGAGA
>ORJL010731430.1_pt1 | contig 13336 bp, 11 predicted proteins | sample 1779941 | NCBI WGS metagenome assembly ORJL01 (sample SAMEA104232317, study PRJEB22302) | groundwater metagenome | biome: forest; feature: aquifer; material: groundwater | place: USA | collected 2011-08-07 | depth 5.8 m
CAAGAGGCGGGCAGGGATTTGTCGGGCTAAATGTTGGCCTGATAAGATGTAGCGCAGACCTTTAGGTCTGCCAATGTTGGAAGGTCTAAAGACCTGCGCTACGAACCCAACTTCAATCAGGATACTTCTGGTTTCGATTTTAACCAGACCATTTCACTATCGTCTAGCTCTGTTAACTGGCCACTAGCCACTAGCCACCAGACACTCTTCAAGACCGGTCAGCGCGTCCGCCATCCAACCTTTGGCGAGGGGATCATTAGAAGGACCGAGGGCAATGCCGGAGAGCAGAGGCTTTTGATACAATTCAGGAGCGGGGAGTTGAAACGCCTGTCGGCAAGCCATGCGAGTCTTATTACTATATAAAATTGTAGTTGCCCGATTTATCGGGCGTCTTTAGCCCCATAAATGGGGCAACTACCTTATCAAGCTGCACCCGCCACCCGGTGCGGCTCCGGCATTTGCGCTATCACTGCTATCCGTTATTCCACTGCTTGAAAATGGCTCCGAAGATAAGCTCGCATTCTGACACTCAAGCCTTGCATCTGTGATCACCCCGCTGCCGATCCCCGTCTTTGGCGGGTCATAGGGGGCGATGCTTGAGCCACCGGTGAAAGAGCTGTCGAGCTCGCGGTATCCTACGGCATATTTCCTGCCGGGGACGATGCCTCCAAGGACATACTCGCCGTTACTTGTCCCGACCGGATACATAACGCCGGAAACAAAGCTTCTCACATCGCTATATTCATAGAGCGGATCTTCTGCTCGGGCAACGACGTCGCCGCCTTGAAAGGGCTTGCCGCTTGAGTTCATGAGTTCACCTTTAATTTTGCAGAACTCGCTGTTATAATTCGTGCTCGGATATTGCTCGGCGATGGCGATCGTATCCTCTGCGTGGAGGTTCAACTGGTCATCTGTCCAGAGGACGGGATACATCGTCGGCAGCTCATCGGACAGGGAACTATCGCCATCGCTTAAACGCTCCGCGACCTCAATGTTCGCCTGTGTATGGTCAAGGTTCAACAGATGCCCGATCTCGTGAAGGACGGCAGATTTGAATTCGCTGATGCCCACCTCGCTCGACCCCTTTTTGTCGCCATCCACAAAAAGTCCGTTCAGGACAACGACCCCGCCGGCGAAATAGTCACTGCCGTCAGAGAGCGGCGAGGCAAAGCCGACCACATACTTCTTTGCCCCATCGCCAAGCTCGCGGTCAATGAGCTCGCCGGTCGAGTCGAAAATGAAGACCGCCCGTGCCTCGTCCATGTCGATCGCGGAGAGATAGTTCTTCTCATCGATATTGTTGCTCAGCGCCCCCTGATATTCAAAAGTGATATTTGCGACCTTAGTAAGGTCCCCACCGGCTGTCTCAAGCTCGGCATCCTGCCAGACGGTAAGGAGTTCCTTGATCCATGCGACCGCCTCTGCATTAGAGACAGCGTTATTCAACGGGCCGCCATCCACGACCCATTTGATCGTGTTGTTCTCCCAAAGGATGGGGGCGCCATTTCCGTCATAGTTGACAAAGAAAGGCCCTCCGGCAAGGGCGGTGGTTGAATAGGCCAAAATTGCGATTATGTAGATTAAGATTTTATACATTTTGTAGTTGCCCCATTTATGGGGCCTCTCTTAGCCCGATAAATCGGGCAACTACATATATAGTATCGGCAGATATCGGAAAAAGTTGCTAACTTTTTTTGGGGTCAGACTTGAGTTATTGAGTTTAGACCTAAACTCAATAACTCAAGTCTGACCCCAAGATTTATAGGTTTTGCTTGCGGAGGCGCAGGGCCAATAAAACCCCCGCCAGAACGGGCAATAGGCCGCCCCAAACGGGGCTGACACCCCCCATAAGCGAGCCGCACCAGCCCTTTTTGCCGCCGCTGTCGGTCGCCTCTTCCGTCACAGGGGTTGAGTCGAGGCCGGTCGTGCCGGCACTTATATTGGCCTTGTTTTCGATATAGACGGCCTCCGGTGGAACGGTTGAATTGGCTACCAGGCCTTGGGCGTTTTTATATTTATCGGCGATATTTCCAACGGCCTTCGCACTGCACGCGACGAGCTGTTTGCCTCCAAAGGTCACGAGTCCACTATTCTCCAGGCCGGGTTTGAGGTTACAGATATTCTCATTGTACGGGTTCATTCCACTGACAACATTTCTAAATTCGCTATATATCGGTTCATAAATGACGTTATAAGGGACGCCCGGAACGAGGCCAGCCAGTACATAGTGGCCGGAACCTTTATCGTCCGAACATGGCGGATAGATCGCCCCGGAGACAGACGACCGCGAATCCAAAAATTGTTCCGAAGCTCCATTTGCATAGGCAATGACATTTATCCCCTGATAGGGCTTGTCATCGGCATCTGTCAGGTCCCCTTCTATCACGCAAAAACTGTTCTTGAAACCGCTTGTTGGATAGAGCATTGCAAGGCTAACGGTATCGTCAATATTAAGGACAAACTGGAACTTGCCCAAAAGATATGGATACATCGTGGGGACGCCCTCCTCTACCTTCTCATTATTTGCGGCGTCCATTGACGCCTTTTGCAACTGCGAGTGGTCCAGCCCCATCAAATGTCCAAGCTCATGCATGATGGTCGCCGGAAATGTCTCATCTCCCGCCATTTTGCCGTTTAAAATGAGCCATCCGCCTGTATAGTTCGCGGTCTTGTCATCGTTCGGCTCGAGGCCTGTCAGCCCAAGTTTATCACCATGCCCCACCTGAGCAAGAATCCCGTCCTTTGCTTCATCATCAAAGATGATCAGGACCGTCTTTTCTGGAAGATCGTCTTTATATTTATATCCTGACTCAATGGAAAAATTCTCTGAGGTAATATCATCTTTGCCGATCGAACCGGCATTAACGGCCTTTATACTGCTTGTCGCCACCTGTGTCACGTTATCGCCAAGGAAGGACTTCTTTTCTGCCCATTCTTTAAGAATGACCTCAATACACATCACAATACCGCACGGTTTCATCATGTACCCACAAAGAGATTCTAGTGGTTTTTCTTGCCCGGCTAAGTTTTTACAAGTCTCTTTATCCGCATCCGTAGCCGGCAAGGCCTGATACGGGCCAAGGGTCCCCGTATCATATTTCCAGTTGAACGTCCCGCCTGCCCAGGTCCTTGCGTCATAGCCTCCGCTGGCGGTCTCATACAGATAGAAAGGCCCCGCAGCGAACGCGGCGGTGGAGATCGTTGTTAGTAAAAGTGTAAATATTATTTTTTTCATATTGTTTTACACGTTCATGGTGAGCCTGTCGAACCATGAATAGTTCATCCTTCGACAGGCTCAGGACGAACGGTTATTACTTCTTCTCCCTCTTATTCTTCTCCTCCACCAATTTCCTCACCACGCCGATGAAATCGTCTCTGTCCATATCCTCTTTGGCATCGGTCCGGGTGATCATATCCTTCTCCCGCGCGGGGAGCGTATTCATGAGGCTGGTGTTCCTCTGCTGAAAACCATCGAACAACATGCCCCTGTTCATGGTGCTTCGAAGGGTCTTTTTCCCTGTCGCATCCGGCCTGACCTCAAAGCGACCTGCGGTGAAACAGACGGTCGAGCAGAACTGGGTCTTTTCACTGCACGTCAGCATTGCGCAATATTCGATCGTACTCTTTTCATTGCACGAATAGGTGGTCATCCATTTCGTCTTGCCGGGGATGCCGGCCGCCTTGAACGTGAAGGTGTCTTTGCCAACGTTCCCCTTCATGTCCTCTGTGACCTTGAAGGTATAGGAGGTCGAACCGGTGCCAAACGGGGTTCGTCCGGCAGGTTCTTTGATCTCCTGACCAGTGCAGATGCCGCAAAAAGCGTGAGTGGCGATATCTGTCTGTCTATCGAGCGTGCATTCAGATGGAACGATCTGCACGGCGAACGCGGCGGCAGGCAAGATGAGCGCGGCTGCCAAAGTGAATAAAAGTTTTTTCATATGTTTATCCTCCGATTTGTAGTTGCAAAGCTTGCTTTGCCCAATACGGAGTAGCACCCTTTAGGGTGCGCAAAATTGGCGCAGCCTGAAGGCTGCTACTCCTAATACAACTGCAGTTATGCAGTTACCATATATCTTTCCGCATTTCTCTGCAACTTATATTATTTGGCGAATGGGTGGGGCGTGCCAAGTGCCACGCTTTGTATAACCGGGGCTACGGGAGAATGCTGGCCAAGTGCCACGCCTCTCTGTTAGAGATGGGATTACATGAATATGGATGTGTGGGAGGGGGCGGGAATGAGGCATGGCACTATCTGGGTAGATCGTCCGCCTCTGGCGGACGATGACGAGAGAACGCAATTGCACTATCTGAGGAGATCGCCCCTTCGGGGCGATTTATAGTAGGTTAGTTTTGCCGGCATCTGCGCGGGACTTATGTAGCGCGACATTATTTCTATCTTCTTTTTGCCGATGCTTATCTTATTGAAGAGCCCCGTCAACCGCTCGACATATTTCAAAAATACCTTATAGGGCATCTTTTCGTTCACATATATATACCTGTCGGGATCAAAATGCGGCAGGAAGGAATAGTCCTTGAGCCTGCTCCAGTCCATATTCAGCCCCACCAGCCCCCTCTTTGCCGCCTGACCCCAATAAGGCGTCCCCGGGCGCGGAACGAACGGGTTGATCTCTGCCTCGAATAATTTATCTCCGTTCTTCTCAATGAACCGGCAGGTCGCTTCAAGGTCGGCCTCGGTCTCACCCGGTGTGCCTATCAGAAACGAACAGCCCATGTTAAGCCCTTCCTTGACCGACCGGTCGATCACATTCTGGGCGCTCTTTATCTTGAACGGCTTGTCCTTCAGCAAAGAGATCATCTCCGACGACGCCGACTCAATGCCGACCGAGACAAAATCCACCATCCCCCTCTTCAACAGGGCGATCGTCTCTTGGTCCATTAGTCCAACGCGTGAAAAACAGCTGAAGTTGACTTTTTTATTGAGCCCGCGCTCGTCAATGAGCGAAACGATCTTCTTCAACCTCTTTTTATTCAGGGTCAAGACATCGTCAAAGAACCTGATGTGGCGGATGTTGAAATCTCCTATCAGCGCCTCAACCTCGGACACGACCCTCTCCGGCGAAAACTCGCGGTAGCCGCACCAGTGGACGGGGCTTGAACAGAAGCTACATTTATATGGGCAGCCGCGCGTCGTCATGACATAGGGCAGGCCAATGCGTTCGACCCATTTTTTCAGGTTGGGCATGGGGAGCGAATCGAGTTCTTTGATGGGCAGCCTTCGGGGATTGATGTGAACATCGTAGTTGCCCGATTTATCGGGCGCCTTTGGCCCCATGAATGGGGCAACTACATGTTTGTGAAACACAATCCCCTTGATACCTTCGATCTTCGGGAATTTTTCCAGCAGTTCTAAAAACGTCTCCTCCCCCTCGCCAATTATCCCCGCATCAAAGACGGGATCGAGCGATTCAGGGAGCGCGCTCATGTGAACGCCGCCAACAAAGATGGGAACGTGCAGTTTGGCCTTGAGCGAGCTCGCCAGTGCGATCGCCCTGCCGTAGTTCTCGGTAACGCACGAGATGCCGATAAAATCGGGCTTTATGGCCACAACCTCGGTCTCGGTCTCGACTATAAAAGTTTTAATTCGCCCCTTGGACCTTTGCGAAAGATAGGCCTCAAGCGCGATCGGCCCAAGGTTCACTGCAACCCGGCTATAGACGTCGGCCTCGTCAAGGGCGGTTATGAGGGCGAGTTTGGTCATAGTTCGATCATGCAAAACAAATGCGCCGGGATAGCGATCGCGTGACCCATATCTTCTAAAGTATTCTTGCTCACAAGATACGATCTTTTAAAAGGCTTCAGAGCGGCGGCGTCGTAGGATGTGACCTTGTTCTGAAATTTGACCTCTACCCCGGTATCTTTGGCGATAATAACGAAATCGATCTCCCTCCCCTGCGCCGCGCCATAGCCCAAATGGTCTCCCCAATGGCACAAATGGTTCTCCACAACATTTTCAATAAGAGCGCCGGCGATCTCGGGGACATTGAACATCTCCTTAAAAACTTGCGTAATACTGCCCCCTCCCTGCCCCCAGTTCGTTATTATCCAGTATATGAACGGGTCCGAAAAATAATATTTCCTGTTCTTTCTCCAGGCGACCCTCTTTTGCGATATCTCGATGAAAGGAACCTCGTTAACAATGAATGAATCTATGAAAAAATCCAGATATGTCCGGGCTGTATTGTGAGACGCGACATCCATATATTCGCCAAACGCCTGATACGACAGGCCGGTGCCAAGCGACAGCCGCATTTTTTCAAGGAGTAGCCGCCCGATATGTTCCCGTTTCTTATCCTTTGCCAGCTCGCCCCTTATCCAACTCAAATAGATATCAACCGTTTCCGGCTGGATCAACCCCGAAGAATGAAGTTCATTCATCGGTTTCAAAAAACCGCCGTGGAGGCAATATCTTTCAAAGAGCGCGGGAAATTCGGGGGCCGCCAACAAAAGATCGCTGTAATATTTTTTTATCTCCGAAAAGCCCGCTTCCGGCGGGAGAGGCCTCGCAACCCCAGGCTTGACAAGCCCGACATAGTCGCGAAACTTCAACGGCCTTAACGACAGATCGCGCCCTTTTCCCCTTCTGCCGGGCAAGAACTCCCCGCTCTTCTTCAGTTTAATGCTTGACGACCCCGTAAGAATATAAACACATTCAGCTCCTTTGCCGGTATCTATCAGCCACTTGATCCCGTTGGGCCAATTTTCGACCGCGGTAACTTCGTCCAGAAAGATATATTTTCTCCCGGGCATCGCCACATTGTCCAAATAGAACATGACGATCTCTGCCAACTCTCTTGGGTTATTTAAAATATCGCAATTAAAGAGAAAGACATTTTTTGGTGGTGTGTTCTTTTTAAGAAGCATGTCCTGAATTAGAAACCGGATAGATGTTGATTTGCCGATCTGGCGCGGGCCCGTTAAGATATGAACGGCGTCATTGGAAATATCCAAAGAGTCAATGAAAGGCGGATGCCAAACAAGCGGCAGATTGTTCAAGGCAACGATACGGGGGTCGTTATTGATGGCCTCCGGCCTTTGCCACCACGGATTCTGTTGATAAATCAAATTGTTATCTATCATGTCAATCATATTGACATAAAACGCCTATTTATGTCAATGGAAATGACAATAAAGCCTTATCGAAATCGCTCGCCTATGGCGGACGATCTCCCCAGACAATGCCATGCTTCAGCCCCGCTCTCTCCCCTGCATCCATGCCCTGCAATCCCGTTTCTCTCAGAGAAGCGTGGCACTTGGCACGTTCTCACCCATAATCCACAATAATATCCAGAGGTTACGTTTTTATAAAAAAATTTATTTTTTAAGCAACTTTAGGGTACCCCCCAGCCGATAATAATAATGGAGGACGAAAGATATGGCAGGATTACTAGCAGCAACAATAGTACTAGGCGTAGCGTCGATCGGCGTTTCAATCTGGCAGTATAACGAAAACGTTGACCGGGCGGACGCGCAGCTGAAGAAGGCATCTGAGCGGGCCGATGCGGCGAAGCTAAGGGATAAGGAGATGGCAAAGCGCCAGTTGCGTCAGGCGGCAATGGAGGTCGGAAAGAGGCAATTGGAGCTCTCGATGGCCAAGCGGAAGAGGACGAGCGCGGCGCATGAGGCACAGGACTCCAAGGCCAATTACGCCGCAGTTGAAGTGAAGCCCGGCGCGCGGTCGATGGGCAGGCCGGTAATTGGGTAGTTGCCCGATTCATCGGGCGGGGTATGTAGCGCAGGACTTTAGTCCTGCCAATTAGGAGTAGCAGCCTTCAGGCTGCGCCAGTTGAGTGGACAGTGGACAGTGACCAGTGGACAGTGGACAGATTGAAAAGTTAACGTATTTATTGTTCGAGCGAGCCCCGAAGGGCGGGGCGAGTCGAGAACAATAGATTAAAAAATAACAAAGGAGAAAAATATGGGCGACGAACTTAAAAGCATTGTCGGTGGTGGTTCTAAAGCAGCTTTCCCGGATTTTGACGCTGAAGGGACTGCACCGCTTAGTTATGTTGAAACTGACCAATTTGTGCGCATAGTCGATGACAACACGGGCGGCGGTGACGATAGGTTCGGTAAGGTTACTATGACGAGCAATGGCATCACGTTGAACCCTGTTGAAGATGCTAATCTAACCAAGTTAAAAAATGGAGAGCTATCTGCCGTTAGCGTTACAGAAGATGAATTTGCCGCATTTAAAACAGAGAACGGCACCGTTTATGGAAAGTTTACTGAAGGGGATGATGGCCAGTATTCAATCGGTGATCTCACGACTGACAAAACTGCCGTAGCAAGTAAGGCAATTGAAGGACTAGATTTTGATGATTCCACAGAGCGCGAGATAGGCTATAAAAGACTTAAAGAGCTCGGCATGGGAGATGGAGAGGCACAAAAATTCTGGGATCAGGAGCTTAATCTTAAAATAAAAGGTGAAAAACTTACTTCAATGCAATTCGACCGCTGGGGCAAGGTCGGCGGGATGGCATTGGCCCTCTTCGATAAGGTCCTTCAGGCGGCATGGATGTCACACAGGGCAGGCATTGAAGACAGTATGATGACGCTTGCCGAGAATAAAGAAACCAACAGATACAACCTGCAGTGGGAACTGGTTCAGAAACAAAGCGAGTTACAAAACACGGCGATGAAATATGACTATCAAAAGGCCAGGATCGAGGCCGGCACCGAGAAATACAAGGCAAAACTCGCGGCGGACGTGAAGAAATCCAAGATCAAGCAGGACAGCCTTAAGGACCTCTTCTTCCCGAGAAATAGCTATCCCAATGGGAATTTTGCGTATGCGTGATAACGAATTCGATCAAATTCCCCCTTTGTCCCCCCTTTTCTAAAGGGGGGAATGAAGGATCAAACAGGAGAAAAAAATATGGCAGAACCAACAAAACTTGACGTATTTAGCTCCTTAATAGGGCTCGGTAGCAACCTCTTAGGCGGCTTTGGTGGAGCTGCCACGGCCGAGGCAAGCGGAGCTATCGCGGACATAAATGCAGATGTCCAGGCCAACAAACAAATAACGGACAATGCCACACAGGTGCAGGTGCAGGCCATGCTCTCTGAGGCACGGGTCGCGGAAGCACGGACAGAAGCCGTAAACACCGTATCACTGGGCAGTTATGACCTGGGCAGCCCGGCAGAAAAGCTTAGCTAACTTATAAATCTTGGGGTCAGGCTTGAATATTGAATCTAGCCCGATGAATCGGGCAACTACACCATCTCCTTCAATATATCCGCAAACTGGGCGAAAACCCTCTCCCAATAGCGCGTGCTGAATATTGATATCCTTGGCAGAACTATCATATTAGGCGCTGAAAAGAACGGATGCCCTTCCGGCAGCGGTGTTTTTTCAAACACATCCAGTGCCGCACCACCGATCGAGGCACCTTGAAGGGCGCAAAGCAGCGCTTTTTCGTCTATCATGCCTGGCACGGCAACGTTCACAATAACCGCCTCTTTTTTCATCTTTTGCAGCTCGGCCGCTCCGATCAAAGGCAATTTGACCCCCTTGACCTCATCGGCACAGACGACGAAATCGGCGCCAAGCAAGAACTTACTAAGCTCGTTCATCTTGATGAACTTATCCACGAACTGCAAATCATCCCCCCCATCAGGGGCTGCAACTGTCACCTCCATTCCAAAGCCCGCGCAGAGGCGCGCCAGACTTTGGCCAACATAGTCATAGCCAATAATGACAAGCCTCGACGCATAGAGTTCGCTCGCATGAGGGAGGGCCTCAACAACCTCTTTAGCGCCCCACCGCCCCTTGTGTTGGAAATCGATCGCATTTTTTATCTTGCGGGTCAGTGCAAGCATGGCGCCAAGCGCCGTCTCGGCCACCGGCTCTGCGTGAACACCTTCGACTCGCGTAAGAACAACCCCTTTATCTTTCAACTGTTTAGAAATCTCGGTGCCAGGCACCGCAACTATGTGGAGCCATTTCAGCCTTTTCGCGCTGGCAAGGACCTCGGATGTTATATCGATCGCAAATAAAATGTCGGCATCTTCGATATGTTCGATCTTGGCCCGGTCATAGTTCACAAAATGAAATGTAATATTAGGAAATTGCTGTTCCAGCTCGTCAAGAAGTTCGGATGAAAAATATTTCAAGGCAAGCGGCGTCTTTAAGGCAAGGATCACCGTTGAACCGTCTCCAAACCTGGGTGTTATTTCACCTTGCAAGTCACGCCTGGTGGGGGAATCAAGGGTTTTAAAGACCATTTCGGGGTCACCCTTTAACTTTATGATCGCCCGGCGAATCGCATCATCTCCCACGTCGACAACATCCTTCTCTGAGGCGATCGCCCTCATAAATTGTATAAAATTAAAATTCGCGGCTTCGGCAATTGCTTCATAGAACCCCAACGGATAGAGGTCAATATTTGCGTCTGCAGTCAAGAGGTCTATTTGCGAGATACCTGCTGTGGGCGGCATGACAGGGGCGACGAATTTCTCCGCTGCCTCTGTGAGCGCGTCCAGATCTATATTGCGCGCATGGCCTGTGCGTTTCATAAGCGAAACCAGCGCCTCGATTTGCGCGTTGCCGCCGGCACGGCCCATGCCCCTGAGGCTCGCGTCAACATGCGTGGCGCCCGCCCTTATTGCGGCGAGAGAGTTCGCTACCGCCATGCGCAGGTTATCGTGCCCGTGAAAACCTATTTTTATTTTTAGCTTCGCGGCGAGCGTTGAAACTATGTCTTCGACCTCCTGCGGAATAAAGTGGCCGGCGGTGTCAACGAGATAGACAACGCCTGCGCCCATTTCCTGCGCGGTGCGCGCCGCCCCCAGAATCTCAGACTTCGGCAGGCGGCTCGAACGCATGAGCTGAAAGAAGATGGGGAGCTTTGGGCGTTTTTTCTTCGTATAGTTTAAATTTTCTTCCACCGTGCGCGGCCCGTTCACGTTCGTGGCAAAGCGGATGAAATCGATATCGTCAATGACCAAGTCAATATCCTTTAAGCGCGTAACTGCCCCGGCGATGACGCCGATCTTCGCCTTTTTAACAACCGACTTGGCAGAGCGGACATATTCGGCATCGCTTGCTGCGGCGGGCAGGCCCATGGTCTCTGCGGCGCCAAGGCCGCAACCATGGCTGACCTCTATATAATGAATGCCGGCCTTATCAAGAGCTCCGGCGATCTGCGCCACCTGTCCCAGCGACCACTGGTAGTTAATGGCATAGCTTCCGTCGCGGATGGTGACGTCCATTATGGATACATCGTTTTTATGGGGCATAGTGAAAGCAATTTGACATAAAATGAGAGGGATGTAAAGTAATGTAGTTCGGAGTAGCGGGCTTTAGCCCGCGATAGGCTGCAATCAATCGCGAACTAAAGTTTCCGCCAGAGGCGGATCTGCCTCTGGCATGACGCTACTCCATCCCCCCCGAAACTGACGAAATGTCGGCGACGCTGACCAGTTTTCGTCGGTTTTTAAGTGTTCAAATTTAAAATCACTTTATAATTTGCCGATCTGATTTGGCACGATGATTGCACAGTATCAGCTCGTCATTGCGAGGCCACTTTAGTGGCCGTGGCAATCTCCAAATCCCCCCTCACCCCCCTTTTATAAAGGGGGGAATGGAAAAATCGCAATGACACGAAACCTATGTTCGCCAAAATAAAATCAGCCACCCTTCATGGCATTGACGCTCTCATTGTAAATGTCGAAGTTGACCTCTCCGGCGGCCTCCCCGGCTGGCAGATCGTGGGGCTGCCTGAAACAATGATAAAAGAGAGCAAGGAGCGTGTCGCCGCGGCCATTCGCAACTCCGGGTTCGAAATGGCGAGCAGAAAAACGACCATCAACCTGGCCCCCGCCGACGTGAAAAAACACGGAACCGCATTTGACCTGCCGATCGCAGTGGGACTCCTCTCCGCCGCCGGCATGTACGCTCCGGAAAGAACCAAGGGATGGCTTTTTGCGGGCGAGCTCTCGCTCACAGGAAGCCTCACGCCTATTCCGGGCGTGATATCGCTTGCCATTGCCGCAAGGAATAAAGGGCTTAAGGGTATCGTTCTGCCGAGCGCGAACGTGAGCGAGGCGTCTCTTGTCATGGGGCTGGAAGTTGTGGGCGCGGCGAACATGGCCGAGGTCGTTGGATTTTTAAAGGCAGGTGAACGACCGCCCGGGCGCTCGGCGGCGGAGGCGAAAAAGATCAACATCCACCATGTGGATTTTGCGGATATAAAAGGCCAGCAGACGGCAAAACGCGCGCTGGAGATCGCCAGTGCCGGGGGCCATCACACCCTCCTCCATGGGCCCCCGGGCACCGGCAAGACAATGCTTGCCGAGCGGCTTCCGACGATCCTGCCGCAACTCGATTACGAAGAGGCGCTGGAGGTAACGCGCCTCTACAGCATCTTTGGGCTCTTGAACCGCGACAGCCCTCTCATCGCCGAGCGCCCGTTCAGGGCGCCGCATCATTCGGCGTCCTATGCGGGCTTGATCGGAGGAGGGGCGGGGGTGATAAAGCCGGGCGAGATATCGCTTGCCCACCACGGCGTCCTCTTCATGGACGAGCTGCCGGAGTTCAGAAAGGATGTCTTGGAATCGCTTCGCCAGCCGCTGGAAAGCTCGCGGGTGCACATTACGCGCGCGGGGGCATCCATCACCTATCCGGCGCAGTTCATGTTCGTCGCGGCGATGAACCCGTGCCAGTGCGGATACTTTGGCCATCCGAACAAGCCGTGCATATGCTCCGTTCCGCAGATACATTCATATCGGCGAAAGATATCCGGCCCGCTTCTGGACCGGGTTGACCTGCACGTGGGCGTGCCGCCTGTGCCGGCATATGACCTGCAGAGGGCGGGCGCTGGCGAGACCTCGGCGCAGGTGAGACTCCGGGTCCTTGCCGCAAGAAAGAGGCAGATGGAGAGATACAAGAACCTTCACTTCAAATGCAACGCGCAGCTGAACGTTCGCGGGCTCAAGGATTTCTGCCAGATAGACACGAAGTGCGCGTCATTTCTGGGCGGGCTTATAGATAAGATGCGCCTCTCGGCCCGTGCCTATGACCGGATACTCCGCGTCTCACGGACGATCGCCGATCTGGCGGGGGAGGATGTGATCAACTCCAACCACCTGCTTGAAGCAGCGCAGTTCAGGGGGTTTGATAGGGAGATATGGTAAATACAGGAGTTCCAGTGTTCCAGTGTTCCAACGTTTCAATGTTCCACTGGAACAATGGAACACTGGAACAATGGAACGTTGGAACAATGGAACGTTGGAACTCCTGTAGACTGGAACAATGGAACGTTGGAACTCCTGTAGACTGGAACAATGGAACGTTGGAACTCCTGTAGACTGGAAC
>ORJL011395690.1_pt1 | contig 13335 bp, 15 predicted proteins | sample 1779941 | NCBI WGS metagenome assembly ORJL01 (sample SAMEA104232317, study PRJEB22302) | groundwater metagenome | biome: forest; feature: aquifer; material: groundwater | place: USA | collected 2011-08-07 | depth 5.8 m
GGGCACACGGCGATGCACAGGCCGCACTGGACACAGCGCGGGTCGTCCACCGTTTTTCCCTGCCGGGCGTAGTCGCGCCCCTGAATGCCGACCGGACAGTTGTAGCCGCACACGCCGCATTGCACGCAGCGGGCGGCGTCGGCGGCTACGTGGCCGGTGATGGTTTTGGGCGCAGCCGTGCGGGCTAGGCCGAGCACTTTGGAGAAAAAGCCTTTTTTCTTTTTGTGATCGTGGGGCAGCAGCACCACCACGTCAAAGGGGCAGGCCTCCACACATTTGTTGCAGCCCTTGCAGGACTCGGTGACAAAAGTGCGGCCCTCGTGCAATTTCATGCCGTCGAGACGGCACGCGGTGACGCAGGGGGTATCGGGGCAGTTACGGCAGACGTTGGGCAGTTGGTAACGCCCAAAGCGCGGGCCTTCGAGGCTCATGCGCACGCGGCCATGCCGATCGCGGCACACGGTAGTGCACACGTCGCACACGACGCACTTGGTCAGGTCGCGAATTAAAATTTCACGGGTCATGGTCAGGCGAGCTCCAGTCTACACCGGCAGTATCCGCAGCCCCCCCGCCGATAGTGTCAAACTGGGCCTAATAGTAGGTCGCCCAACCGGGGATTTGGTTATGGGCAGACGCTAATCTCGGTCTAACCCGGTTCTCATTTGGAGAATTCCGGGCCGATTATCCAAATGGGGGGATGTGGAAGCTAGTTGCCCCCCTCCTCCTTGCGCCCGGTGAGGTGGCAGGCAATGCATTGTTCCAGCCGCGGCCCGGTAATGCCCTCTTCGGCGTGCTTGGCCACCATCTGCGCCTTATCGTGCTCGTGGCAGAGGTAGCAGGTGTATTCGGTGTAACGGTTAGGATGGCAGGTGGCGCACGCTATTTCGCCGCGCCCGCCGTGATCCAGCGGGAAGGTGTGGTTCTTCAGCGCGGCGGGCATCCAGGCCGTGGTGCTGTGGCAGTCGGCACACTGGAGGCCGAACAACCCCTTGTGGATGTCGGGTTCGGCATGGCAACTCACGCACTCGCGCGGCGTGCCTTTGAATTTGTTGTTCGGGTGGCAGTCGACGCAGGCAGTGGTGGCATGTTTGCCGTCCAGCAGGAACACCTTGCTGTGGTCAAAATTCTTCATGGTGCCTGAGCCGTCGTGGCAGCTCAAGCATTCATTGCCAAAATTCTGCACGTGCTTGGCCATGAAGGCCTGATCGTGCAGGCCGTGGCAATCGGAGCAAACCTGCTGGGCAAAGGTGAACGGGCCGTTGGGTGTGAGCGCCCGTCCGTGGCAGGTGGCGCAGGCAAAGGGTTGGCCGTTGTAGTTCCTGGTGTGCGAGGTCAGGGCAAACTTCGTGGCGGCGTGGTCAAACGCTTTGCCGTTCAGGGTAGCCGGGGACCATGCCGCCGCGGTGTGGCAGGCTTTGCAGTCCGTGCCAAACAAACCCGCGTGCATGGCCGGTTCGGTGTGGCAGGCGGCGCACTGTGTGGGCGTGTCCTTCGGTTTCACCGTTGCGCTGTGACAGGCGGTGCATTCCAGCGGCCCGTGCTTGCCTTCCAATGGGAACTGCGCGCGGGCGTGGTCGAATGTCCTCATCACGTCCACGCCATCGTGGCAATTCATACAGGCGCTACCGAATGCGCGGGCGTGCTCCGTCATAAAGGCGGCATCGTGCGCGCCGTGGCAATCGCCGCAAGTGGCGGCGCTAAATTCAAAGTTGGGGCCGGTATGGCAGACATTACAGTTCATCGCCTTCTTGTCGTAGGCGCGCCCGTGCTTGGCCAGGCTGAAGCCCACTTTGGAATGGTCGAAGCCGCTCAGCGAAACGTTGGACAGATCGAACGCCCGCCCTTTGTGATCGGTGTGGCAGTCGCCGCACCGTGCCACATTCTCAAACGCGGCATGCAAACCCTTCCCGGAATTCCGTTGCACCCCCACCTCCGTGTGGCATAGCTCGCAGCGCGCGGCATCGACACTGCGAAACGGCGAGTGGCAACGTTCGCACTGATCTTCAAACTCGGCATGGGAACTGAAGCCGCCAAGCGGCTCTGTCCCCTCCTTCTGGGCGGTCAATGCTCCAGGGCTGAACGCCAGCCCGCCGGTGAACCACACCACCAACCCCAACACGGCCATGAACACCAGCGCGGTCACGCAGCCCACCGGCGACACGAACGGGTGTTGGCGCGCTAAGGCAGGAGTGGCCATAGACCGGCTCCGTAGTAAAAGGTGGCAATGGCGTGAATGGCTGCCGAGCCGAACAACGCCAAACCCATCGGCACGTGGGCGATGTGCCACCAGCTCATCACCTTCCGCGCGCCGTCCAACATGCGCACCTGCCTCTCCAGCGTCCGGCGGCGCTCCAGCATCCGCTCCACATCGGAAAGTTGCCGCTTCTCGGTTTTCTCCAGCGACTTCACTCGCGCCCGGAGGCGGCGGCGATATTGCCGGTCGTCCCAGCCGCGCATCAGCACCAGCATCACGCCGTCGCGCCGCGCGCGAGGGCGCTGGGCGTCGGCAGCCACCAGCATTTGCACGGCGGCCGAGCGCTGGGGTATCAGCGCCTCAATGGTCGTTTGCACGCGAGCTATTTCCGCCAGCAATTCAGAGGCGGTTGCTTCGGCGTTAGCCATAGTGTGCGGAATGGCGGTGAAGAAGTAGCGCCCCACAAACCCGCTGGCCACCACCAGCGCTGTGAGCGCCAGGGTGAACCCGGCCAACCCGCGGAACTGCAGCCCGGTATGCATGAGCACGAGAAACGGCCCGACGATGCCGGTGAAGATGTGCACCGACAGCCACCAGCGCAGCGGCCCGGCCCAATTCACCCAGCGCACCCGCTTGCGCAAACTGTAGAGCGTTTCCGTGGACACCATGAGCAGAGTGCCGATGATGCCCAGCCAATGCCCAAACGGCTGCCCGCCCGCCGGTTCGGCGACGAAACTGTAACCTATGTACACCCCGCTGAGCACGAGGCAAACGGCAAAACTAAAGGCAAGTTCGATGGAATCAGTCATGGGTTCCTTGGCCCGACAGCCAAAGCAGAAAGTAGGGAGGAGTGTAACCGGGTTTGCGCTGGCGGACAACTGACGAATATCACCAACTACACTTCTATTCCCAATTCACATTGCAGGCCGGCGTGAGGATTCGAGCCTACGGGGCTGGTGGACACACAAAATACTGCGGAAGAGTCGCCGCTAGTACAAAGCCCGCGCTGCTCGTATAATTGATGCATCCCCTATTGCCTTCTCTTCAACGCCAATGGCCCTCACTGAACTCACCGGCAACCTGCACATGCACACCCCATACAGCGATGGCGAGTGGTATCACGCCGACATTGCCCAGGCCGCGCTCAGAGCCGGTTTGGACTTCATCATCGTCACCGATCACAACGTTTGGGTGGACGGCGTCACACCGTATCACACGAGCGACGATGGCAAACGCCGCGTGCTGGTGCTGACCGGCGAGGAGGTGCACGATCAGGCGCTTCAGCCGCAGAGCAATCACTTGCTGGTTTATAACGCCCGCCGCGAAGTAGCCGCACTGGCGCACGAGCCGCAACAATTGCTGGACGGGGTGAACGCGGCGGGCGGGTTGTCGTTTTTGGCGCACCCCTTCGACAGCACTGCGCCGCTGGTGAACTACGACCCCATCCACTGGCGGCGATGGGATGTGACCGGGTTCACCGGCATTGAGCTGTGGAATTACATGAGCGAGTTCGTCGGGCTGGTCACGTCGCCGGCGGCGGCGCTGAAATACGGGGCCAACCCGGAGCTTGGCATCAAAGGCCCGCGCGCTGAAACGCTGAACAAATGGGACGGGTTGACGGCAGCAGGCCGGCGCATTGTGGCCATTGGCAACTCGGATGCCCACGGCACCACGTATCACATGTTTGGCCGAAGCGCCGTTATCTTTCCATACGAAATGTTGTTTCGTGCAGTCAACACGCATGTGCTGTTGAGTGATGAATTGACGAGCAACACCGAACACGACAGCAACCTGATTTACACCGCCCTGCGCGAAGGCCATTGCTTTGTGGGTTACGATGGCCCCGGCCCCACGCGCGGGTTCCGCTTTTCGGCTCAGGGCGAGAAAGGCTCGGCCATTATGGGCGACGAAGTCGCGGCCGGGGCGGGCGTCACGCTGCAAGTGTCGGTCCCGGCCAAAGCGGAGATACAGTTGCTTCGCAGCGGCAAACCCCTGGCGCAGAAGCAGGCCGACACCAACCTGACTCACATCACCAACGCGCCCGGCGCTTACCGCGTAGAGGTCTACACTGTGTTCAAAGGCGAGCGCCGGGGTTGGATTTTCAGCAACCCGATTTACATTCGGTGAGACCATGTACACCTCCCCTCCCGATCCCGCCGCGTTCAACGCGCTTGTGTGGGACATCGTTCGCCAGATTCCGGCGGGCAACGTGTCCACCTATGGCCGCGTGGCCGCATTGATCCCACCCCCCGAAAAGATGACGTTGAGGGATTATGAGGCGCAGGGGGCGCGCTGGGTGGGCGGCGCGATGGCCGCCTGCCCCGATGACGTGCCGTGGCAGCGGGTGATCAATGCGCAGGGAAAGATCAGCCCGCGCCGGGGCGGCAGCGACGTGCGCCAGCGGCAAATGCTGGAAGCCGAGGGGGTGACGTTTGACGACCGCAACCGGGTGGACCTGGGCCGCTTTGGGTGGGCCGGGCCGCCGCAAGAATGGATGAAAGCAAGAGGATTGTTGCCGCCAGAGGAAAGCCAGCCTGCGCTTCCTTTTTGATCATCAGCCTACATGACAATCAGAACCGAATACGGCGTCAAGTATGTGATTTCCGGAGAGTTGACTTCACCAACAGACAAGACGGCCCGCATCGTCACCATTTGGATCATTGACAAGGGTCAGACCAACCCACGCTTCATCACCGCCTACCCATCAGAAGAATAGGAGTATCGCTATGATCCGCGAATTAGACACTATTGCCCTTACCCACGACTTGCCAGAGCATCATCTTGTCGCTGGCGACGTGGGAGCGGTCGTCCATTCTTATCCAGATAGCGCCGCGTTTGAAGTGGAATTCGTCACGGCCGCAGGCGAAACAGTCGCAGTGGTCACTCTTACGCCCCCTGACATACGTTTGTTGTCAGGACGGGAAATCTTGCACACTCGGGAACTTGCGCTGGCGGCATAGTCATGCGCCAATTCGAGCTTGTCTCAGACTTCCAACCCACCGGCGACCAGCCGACCGCCATCGAGCAATTGGCGGCGGGACTGGGAGCGGGCCACCGCCACCAGGTATTGCTGGGGGCCACTGGCACCGGCAAAACCTTCACCATCGCCAACATCATTGCCCGGGTGCAGCGCCCTACGCTGATCATGGCGCACAACAAAACATTGGCCGCGCAACTGTATTCCGAATTCAAAGAGTTCTTTCCGCGCAACGTGGTGGAATACTTTGTGTCGTACTACGACTACTATCAGCCCGAAGCCTACGTTGCCAAGCACGATTTGTACATTGAAAAAGAAACGGATATCAACGAGGAGATCCAGCGCCTGCGGCTGGCGGCCACCACGGCCCTGCTCAGCCGCAAAGACGTGATCATCGTCGCCTCGGTATCGTGCATTTACGGCCTCGGCTCGCCGGAAGCCTACGGCAGCGTGGTTATCAATCTCAACGTGGGCGAGACCGTCCGGCGCAACACCCTGCTCCGGCGGCTCATTGACGTTCATTACACCCGCAACGATCAGGAATTGAAGCTCGGCACGTTCCGTGTGCGCGGCGACACGCTGGAGATCATGCCCGCTTACGCCGAGCTGGTGTACCGCATTGACTTCTTTGGCGACGAAATCGAGCGCATCCTCGAGATCGACCAGCTGACCGGCGAAGTCCTCGACGAGCACAAAACACTCGACATCTACCCCGCCCGCCACTTCATCACCGAAGAGGAGAAGCTCAAACAGGCCATCACGGATATTGAGGCCGAACTGGAACAGCGCATCAAGTTCTTCAAAGACAATAACAAACTACTGGAGGCCCAGCGCATCGAGCAGCGCACGCGCTACGATCTGGAAATGCTGCGCGAAGTGGGCTACTGCTCCGGCATTGAAAACTACTCGCGGCACATGGATCGGCGCGCGCCCGGCAGCCCGCCGTGGACGCTGGTGGACTACTTCCCGCCCGACTTCATGCTGGTTATCGACGAAAGCCACATGACCGTGCCACAGATTCGCGGCATGTACGGCGGCGACCGCAGCCGTAAAGAGGTGCTGGCCGACTACGGCTTCCGGCTGCCCTCGGCGCTGGATAACCGCCCGCTGAGCTTCGAGGAATTCGAGCAGCGCATGGGGCAGACGATTTACACCTCCGCCACACCCGGCCCCTATGAGATGGGCAAGGCCGCCCAGGTGGTGCAGCAGATCATCCGCCCCACCGGGTTAGTGGACCCGGAGATCGAGGTGCGGCCCTCCGCCGGGCAGGTCGACAACCTCGTCACCGAAGTCCGGCGGCGGGTGGAGAATGGCGAGCGGGTGCTGGTGACCACCCTCACCAAACGGATGGCCGAAAACCTGTCAGAGTATCTGCTGGAACTGGGGATCAAAGTTCACTATCTGCACTCCGAGGTGCTCACCATTGACCGCGTGGGCATCTTGCGCGATTTGCGGCTGGGCGTGTTCGACGTGGTGGTGGGCATCAACCTGCTGCGCGAGGGACTGGACCTGCCCGAGGTATCGCTCGTCGCCATTCTCGACGCGGACAAAGAGGGCTTCCTGCGCAGCCACACCGCGCTGTTGCAAACCGTGGGCCGGGCCGCGCGCCATTTGCACGGCAAGGTGATCATGTACGCCGACCGGATGACCGACTCGATGAAGTCGGCCATTGACGAAACCACCCGCCGCCGCGCCATTCAGCGGACGTACAACGAGGAGCACGGCATCGTGCCGGCGAGCATCATCAAGAGCGTGCGCGATCTCACCGACCGGGTGCGCGCTGCCGTGGCCGAGGAACCCGCCGAGTACAACGCCCTGCCCCCGGCTCAGTTGCCCAAGGCCGAACTGAGCAAGCTGATCAAGCAGTTGGAGAAAGAAATGAAAGAGACCGCGCAGGCGCTGGAGTTCGAGAAAGCGGCCATGCTGCGCGACCAGATCATCGAACTACGGCAGGCGTTGGCCGCGCGCGAGAACTCCCCGGCGTGGGAGCGCGCGCAATGGATGCCGGAGGAAGAGGTTGATTGACCCGCGCCCGACGTAAGGTATAAAATACGGCTATGCCGACGCCGTTTCCGGGCATGGACCCGTATCTCGAACAAAAGGGGCTGTGGGAGGAAGTCCACACTCAGCTTATTGTTGCGCTTGCCAATGCTATCACTCCGCTGATCAGGCCGAAATATCGAGTTGGCATTGAGCAGCGCAGCTACATTGACATCGGATTCATGGAATCCCCAAAAGACGATCTGGTGGGCATACCCGACATTGTAGTCGCCGAGTCAAAGCGCGGGCGCGCCGTGCGCGAAGGAGCCCCACCCATCGATGAGATTGTGGACGGGCCTTTGCTAGCCTACATGCCTGATTGGGAAATCAAAGAAGAGAGCTATCAGCGCTATTTGGAGATTCGAGAAGTTGGCACGCGCAGGCTCATCACTGTTATCGAATTGCTTTCACCCGCCAACAAGCGGCCCGGTGGAGACCGGGACACGTACGAGGCGAAACGCATCGAAATTCTGGCGAGCCAAACGCATTTCGTGGAGATCGATCTCTTACGGGGCGGAAAACTTTTGCCAATGAAACTGCCCGAGGGTAAGGAGGGGCAATACCGTATCCTGGTCAGCCGCGCTCACCAACGCCCGCGCGCCGACGTATATGCCTTCACCCTTCGTCAATCAATCCCCGATTTCCCTGTGCCCTTGCTGCGCGGCGACTCCGAACCAACCGTTCCTCTCAATCAACTTGTTCACGAGCTGTACGACCGCGCGGGATACGACCTGGCTATAGATTACAGCCGTCCGCTCAAACCGCCCCTCACACCGGAAGATGCGGAGTGGGCGGCCACATTATTACAGCCGCAAAAATAAGACGCCGGATGTTTTGAAAATATCCGGCGTTTGTCTGTCTGCGCTCTCCACGATCTCCCTCAGCGCCGCCGTTGCGCGGCAAAGCTTACAGCGCCGCTTTGGCCGCCGCCAGCACTTCGTCGTAATTCGGCTCCACGCTAATCGCCGGCATATAGGCCACGTAGGTGATCTTGTCATTCTTGTCCACCACAAACACCGCGCGCCGGTGCCAGCGGCGTTCCTTGAGATAGGTGCCGTACTTGATCCCAAAATCCATGTCCATGTGATCCGACAGCGTTTGCACCTGGCTCACCCCGGCCGCGGCGCACCAGCTTTTTTGCGTGGGCGGCAGATCGGTGCTGATGGTCAGCACCCGCACGCCCTCGCCGAGGTCGGCGGCGCGCTCGTTGAAGGTGCGTGTTTCTTTGTCGCACACACCGGTGCTCAGCGACGGCACCGCCGCGATGATGCGCACTTTGCCCACCGTGGAGGCCAGGCCCTGCACCGTAGACCAGTCGTTGGCCTGCGCCGTAAATTCGGGCGCGGTTTGCCCGACCACTACATCATCGCCCACCACCGTGGCCGGCTTGCCGGCCAGCTCAATAACTCCGACTCGTTCAGTTGCCATTCGGATAGACTCCCTCGCTACAATTTGACAAGGACGCGGTTTGCAGTTTACTGTTTCCTCTTGCCTTCCAGTTCATCCTTCACCAGCAGCGTCAGCGCCATGCTCACCAGTGACACGATGAGCGCACCAATGAACGCCGACCAGAACCCGCTTACCGTGAAGCCGACGCCGAATTGTGCCCCGACGACTCCCGACAGCCAGAACAGAAAGGCGTTGATGAGCAGCGTGCCCAGGCCCAGGGTCAAAATGAGCAACGGGCACGTGAGCAGCTTGAGCACGGGCCGCAGCAGCGCGTTCACCAGCCCGAAGATCACGGCCAGCCCCAGAATGGGCAGCCACCCGCTCGACGTTTGCTCAATGCCCGGCACAAACGTCACCGCCACCCACAACGCGATGGCATTGATAATCAACCGCAGTATTAGCTTTTGCATGAGTCCTCCTGTGTCACTCCACAAATATCTCGACGTGCTCGCCGTCTTCCTCGTCAGTCACGTCGATGATTTGGCCCGACATGCCGGTCTTGAGCGCCTCGGCGATGACGGCCATTTGCTCGGCGTCCAGTTCCGGCGAAAACCGCGCGCCGATTTTTAGCCCCACCTCCACCAGCGACATCGGCAAATTCACGTTCACCTTGGGCTTGCCGGTCACCGAGTCCGTCACCCGCACCCGCAGCCACCGGGCCGCGCCGCCGGGCGAGGCCACCGACGCGCCCGAGGCCGGCTTGCGCGTATCCGACAGCGCCGCCAGCAACTTGGCCCCGTCCTCTGCCGTGATTTTACCATCCTCGATCATTTTCAGAATCTTGAGTCGTTCTTCTGTCGTTGCCATGGCATATCATCCCAAATAAACTTGCACTCGTTCGCCGCCGTCGCCTTCGGTCACGTCCACAAACAGCGGCGACTCGGGCGTCGCAGATTGATCCAGCGCCACGATGAGATCGTCAATGGCCGTGCGCTGCAGCGGCGGAATGGCCCAGCCGAACACGCGCACCAGCCAGGCCGCCGCGCCGATGGGCACCGGCAGGCTTATGGCAATGTTGCGCGGCCATTCGTCCTTCCCCGTGTTCACTCGCACGTGCAGCCAGCGCGCCTTGCGCGTGGCCCCGGCCAGCGCCATCACCGCCACCCCCAGTAAAAACGGCGCCCACGCGCAATAAAACCAAAAGCCCATCCCCGCCGATTGCAGCGCGGCATACATCCAAATGCTCGCCAGCACCGTAATGCTAATGCCGATGCCCATGGGGACGCGCCAGAATCCGCGCCAGTGGGCTTCGGCTGGGGATGGGGCAACGGGTTCCGCCGGGGGCGCATCGGATGCGGCCACTGGCTCCTCCGTGGGGGCCGCCTCGGCGGCCTCACCCCCGTCCGTCAGCGCATTCAACAGCCGCAGCCCTTCGGCGGCTGTGATGCGCTTGTCCTCGATCATTTGCAGAATCCTCATGCGCTCGTTATCCGTTGCCATCGGTCACTCCTAATACTCCGAAATGCTGCCTTTACGGCGCGCGCGATCCTCTTCGCGCTTGTACAGCCAGTAGCCCAGTAGCGGCATCAACACGCCGAAGGCCGCCACGATCACAATCTCCACGCCGATGGGCGCCAACTCCGGGTACCCGCCGGGGTAACCCATCATCGTCGAGCGAAACGCGTCCACGCTGTACGACAGCGGAATGAGCCGCGAGACGACGCGCAGCCAATCGGGCAAACCGGAGAACGGGAAGAACGGCGCGCACAGCAGCATGAAGACGAACTGGAAAAAGTTGGCCAGTGTTTGCCCGGCCTCGCGCACGCGCAGGGTGAGCGCGGCGAACGCAAAGCCCACGCCAAACGTGCCGGAGAGCGCTAGCGCCAGGATGGCCGCCCCCAGCGGGACATTGTTGAAGGGCAGCTTGCCGATGAGCATGCTCATCAGCGCCGCGGAGCAGACGGAGAGCAATCCCGTCCACACCAGCGTAACGGCGACGCGCGAGAGCAGGCTGGCGAATTTGGAGGCCGGGCTGAGGTAGAGTTGCTCGAGCGTGCCCTGCTTCTGCTCGCGGCGAACGTTGTAGCCAATCGTCCACAGCGTGTCGCTGAGGAAGATGAATATGATGAAGCCGTAGACCACCAGCCCGGCCGTTTGCGAGCTGGCCGCGGCGTTGTCCGCTCCGCCCCTGGAGAACATCAGCCCGGCCAGCGTGAGCACGGTGACGATGACGAACACCTGCCCGAACGAGGCGATGAGCTCCACTGGGTAACGCACCATGATGGTGAGTTCCTTCCACGACATGGCCGCCAGCGCCGACAGCCACGCCGCCGGGCCGGTGAGGGTGGGCAAGCGTTCACTTCTTACGTGCGGATTCGGTATCATCCAAGTATTCTCCCGGTGTGCGTGACTCGTGACTCGTGGTGCGTGAGGCGTGAGGTGTGAGGTGCTCGTCAGGTCACGCATCAGTCCCACGCATCAGAATTGCCCCATCCCTTGGTTCCGCTTGACTCCGTTTTCCACGCGGTTGAACACCCAAAAGCTGAACAGCGGGGTGAAGAGCAGGAACGCCCACAGCACGCTCATATCCAAATACCATTTATCGAAGAAGAAGCCCACGCCCAGCAGCGCCGAACGCGCGCCGTTGGTCATCCATGTGGGCGGAAACGCCAGCGCCACCCAGCGCACCACCGGCGGCAGCACCGCCACCGGGAAGAAGATGCCCATGAGGAAACTGACCACCCACTGCATCAGCCCGATGAGGGCGTTGGATTCTTTGACCTTGAGCACCAGCGCGCCGAACAGCAGCGCCACGGCATACACCGGGATCAGCCCCACGGCAATGAACGCGCACGCCAACAGCACGTTGCCCTGAAACGGGTTGACCCGGAACACAAGGCAGCCCACGATGTACGACACGGAGGCCGTGATTAAGGCGCGCACCGCGCTGTAAATGGAAAGGCCCACCGCCAGAGTCACGCTGCTCGTCGGGGTGAGATAGATCGACTCCAGCGTGCCGGTTTCCTGCTCGAACCGCAGCCAATAGGCCATGTGCCAGAACGCATTGGACACAATGGTGAACACGTTGGAACCGATGAGCAAAAAGGCCACGTAATTGGCCGTGCCGGTGTTGGCCTCGAAGTTGGCCCCAGCCTGCGCCCCGGCAGTGGCCCGGCCCAGCAGCATGGGCATGGCGGCAAACACAATCGGGATAATTATTTCCAGCGCCACTTGGCCCGGATACCGGCTGACGTTGACAAACCGCAGCCGCGTTTCGGCCAGCGCCGACGAGAGCGATTGGCCCAGCGTGGGCGGAGAATACATCGCGGCCATTATTTCACCGCCGTGTCTTCAGCCAGCGTGCGGCCGGTGCGCGCAATGAACACGTCTTCCAACGTTACCTCCTCGGGCGCGATCTTCTGCACCAGCGCATTGTGCGTCACCAGCGCTTCGATTAGCCGGGGCAGCAGCGCCCGCTGGTCGGCGGATACCACGGTGAGCTGCGTGTGGCCGTTCACTGCGGTCAGCGCCGTGCGGCTTACGCCCGCCAGCCGCCCCACCGCCTCGTTGGCCCCGGCGGAGATCACGCCTTCGATGCGGGTCACTTCCTCGCGACCCAGGCTGGCCTTCAATTCCGGCACCGTGCCCAGCGCCAACACCTCGCCCCGGTCAATAATCGCCACCCGGTCACACATGGTTTCGGCCTCGGCCATGATGTGCGTGGTGTAAATCACCGTTTTGCCGTCGCGGTTCAATTCGCGCACCACTGCGCGCAACTCGCGGGCCGAGGGCAGGTCCAGCGTGTTCGTCGGCTCGTCGAGGATCAGCAGCGGCGCATCGTTGATCAGCGCCTTGGCAAAGGCCAGCTTCATCTTTTGCCCGGACGAATACGTTTCCACCGTGCGGTCGGCAATCTCGCCCAGACTCAACCGCTCGATGATTTCGTCGGTGCGGAGACGGCGCGCCTGCGGGCTGAGGTGATAAAGCGCCCCGAAGAACTGCAAGTTTTCGCGGGCTGTCAGCTTCCAGTACAGTCCGCGCTCACCCATCAACATGCACCCCACCGTGGCCCGGATGGCGTTGTCATCCTTCGTCAGCCGGTAGCCGTTGATCCACGCCTCGCCCGAGGTGGGCAGCAGCAGCGTGGTGAGACATTTGATCAGCGTGGTCTTGCCCGCGCCGTTCGGCCCCAACAACCCGAACACCTCGCCGGGCCGGATATTGAAGGAAACCCCTTTGAGCGCCTCCACCAGTTTCATTTCGGATTTGATCAGCCCTTTGCGCTGGCGCGTCTCGTACGTCTTTACCAGCTTTTCAATTCGCACTTCACCTTGCATGGCAGTTATCCTTTTCCTTCCAACGCCGCCAGCAGCTTCTCGGCCTGAGCCACGTTGATCTTGCCCTGTTCCAGCATCCGCAAAATAGACATCCGTTCCTCATCACTCACCGGGTCGATGGCGGGCGCTTTTGGCCCCCATGGCGGCTTGGGTGCGCGGGGCGGCGTCGGCGGCGTGGGCGGTGTCGGCGGGCGAGGGCCCTCAAACATCCAACCCACCGTCGGGGGCCGTTTGCCGCGCTCGGCTCGGTGCTGGGCGGCTTCGGCCCGGCGCTGCGCGGCCTCGGTATGGCGTTCGATCCGCCGCCGGGCCTCCTCGGCGCGACGGCGAGCGACCTCAGTCACCCGGTCGGCGGCGGCGCGGGCGCGCTCCGACACATGGCCGGCCACTCCGGCCCC